>OIYQ01000089.1_pt1 | contig 35112 bp, 32 predicted proteins | sample 1588311 | NCBI WGS metagenome assembly OIYQ01 (sample SAMN03283244) | human gut metagenome | biome: human-associated habitat; material: feces | host: Homo sapiens | place: Peru | collected 2012
TACATAGCACAAATGGAAAAGCGAATGCGTGATGACTATCGCCGCAGAACCGGTAAGGAAGCAGAATCATTTTGTGTGTTGTAAGAATGAAAAAATTAGATTTAGTCAAGATTAATAGTTGTGCACCATATGCAGTGAAAGAAGATACGCAAGAAGGTGCATATACTTTTATCGCAGATTCAGGAGCTGAGTTTTCAATCGGCTTTATGCCTGATGATTTGATTCAATCCGATGAGTCCTACGAATTTATCATAGGTAATCTCAATGGTGTGAAATCACCTCGTGATAAAAATGTCAAAGCTACAGTCATAGCCATAGTAGAGGAATTCTTCAATGCCAATAAGGCGACGATGTTGTTGTTTTTATGCTCTACAAGTGACGGCAAGCAATTGGTGAGAGGACGTTTGTTCAAGAATTGGTTCGATACATATAAGTATCGTAATCGATTTACAATGGTGACATCTACTTTGTTAGATGAGTATGGAATAGACAATAGTACTATTGCATGTGATGCTCTCAATGCGCTATAATACGAATAAATAACATTCTTTATTTAAGTATTTATAGAAAAAATAAATAGACGTGGTAGAATATAAAACATCAAAAGGAAAGTTTGTATGTTTGGAAGGTTTGCATAGACCTTTCAATATCCCATTATGCCAACTAGTATGGGTATGTAAGTTTATTGTTTCTTTATGGAAGGATGAACAGCTAACGTGTATGCCTTCTGAAATCAATTATCGATTTTTTAAATCTCATTTAAAAGATTTGCATCATAAAATGAAATCTGAGAAGAAAATAGAAGGGGTTATTCAAAAAGATAATGCAGATTTGATATATGAAAGGATCAAAAAACTCAATATTAAAGAGTTAAAAGAACTTATCTCTAAGGTACTTTTATCTCGTAAAGAGAAAGTTGACAGAAAAATCTATAGTGCATATAAAAATACGTCGTATTACATAACATTGGCTAAAAAGTTGGATTTGATAAATGAAAGATATTATCCTTCCGAACGGGCAAAATCATTAGCACGCCATAAGACTACGTTTTTTTATTTAGATTCTTTTCAAAAAGATTTGATTTTTCGGATTTTGGTAGAGAAAGATAAAGATATGCTCATTCCTTTAATTATATCTCTTCCATTTGAGCAAAATGAAAAAGCGCCAAGAATCTATTTAAAGTATATTGAGAAATGTTGTGATGTAACGTTCTTTAAGTATATCACCAAAAGTCAGACTTCTAATTATGATAAAGTTAGACTTAGTTGGATAAAGCAATTAGGTGCTGTATCAAAGCGGGGCTATCTTTTAAAGAAATATGAATGGCTTAAAAATGAAGAAGCTTTCGCTGAACACAATGAAAACGAAAGGAAATTTTTAAAGCAAATTGTACGTAATGAAGAGAAAATGAACAAAGCTTTTAAGCAATTTGAACGCTCGTATCATACTTTGGTTTCGGAGGGGAAGCATGATGCTCTTTTCGTTAATTTGTATGATATTATGTCATTGATGCATTGCTCATATAATACATTGAATAATATAATAGCTCAGTATTATGAGCATAAAAAAGAAGAAAAAATAGTACTATTTACAAATTTAGTACAGTCAATTGATAAAAGACGAAGATTTTTTGTCAAAAAGCAAGTGCCTGTATTGAAAATTAAAATTATGTAATATGATTGATAGTTCGAAATTATGGACAAAACTCCCTCCTAAAGCAGATAATATTGAGGGAATAAGACAAGATCTTAAAGCAGGTCTTGTTCCAAATTTGCCTTATTTTATTATAGACAATAAGGAAGCAAAAGAGAAGATTTCTAAAGATATTTTAAATATAGATACTCAGTTTTCTTTGGCTTATATTATTGCAAATTATGGTAATGGTAAGACAAATCTACTTCGCTATTTAGAGTATTTCTTTAATGCAGTGAATAGCGATAGAAATATAATTGTTGCTTACTGGCGTGCAGATGTCGATAAGTATGATTTGATCTTGTTCTTACTATATATTATTCAGATTAGATTTAAAAAACAACTCATTTCTGCAATACAGGATCTCTCTATAGACGACCTTGATGATGCCGCTATAAAATATGAAGATGCTTTTGGTGCTATAGAAGAATATGTTAGTTGTATAAAAAGCAATAAAGGAGATGCTGATAAATTAGCAGATTTGGTTGATTTAGGTACAGGAAGAAAATATACAAAAGGGGCTTTTGGTAAGTATCATTTACCCCAATTAACAGATTATAATAGACGTGAAGTATTAGTTTTCTTCTTGAATATTATTGCCAAAAGTGGTAAATATATCATCTTTGCAATAGATGAATTGGAAAAAATTCATGAAAAATCTAAGGCAAGATTTAATTCTTTTCTGACTTCTTATCGAGAACTGATTGATTTGAAAAGCTATATCAATGGTCATTGTCTTATCACAGCTGCTACAGATGCGAGTGATGAAAATGCTCTTGCAAGTTTGAACCCTGCATTTCTGCGTAGAATTAAAACTTTTGTTTCGCGGTTAACTGCAATAGAGGGAAAAGAGGGCATAAGTGAGTTGGTTCATTATTTAAATGATTTGCTAAAAACTGGTAAATCCGCCGAAGAAGTGGACAAAATTATAAATATACTTGCAAAAAGTACTTCTTCAAATAACAATTTAATTGTAAAAAATGCATGTGAGAACCTGATGGACTCTCAAGTGAAAACTTGGGAAGAACTGTTGGATGAATATAGCTTAAGAGATATCTATAAAGAAGAATATGAAAAGCTGAAATTGAATGGTGCTTTTGAGGGGATATATACAAAGTTCTTTGATTCTCTAAGCAGATATGTTAAGGTTACGTCTGATTTGGAATTAGAAGAGGTAAAAGCATCCGAACGTGTTTTGGTGAGGAATGAACAACAAGAGGTCTTGGTCTTTTTGTTCTCTGATGATTTTGAAAGTAATAAAAATAGACTTGATAACATTTCTTCAACTTATCCTGCTTGTTCAATAAGGATATTCCGTCCTCTTTCGGCAGATGCCTCATTTGATATAGAACCTGAAAAAAAAGTAAAAGAAATTGTTACATACAACCCAGAAGAGTTGATGACACTGTTTGATATGTTCTATGATAACTATACTGAGTATGGTGAGAAAGTTCAAAATGTGATCCATACTTATTCAAACAACGTATTTTAGGTTATGTTTAAAAGAATTCGAAAGAATAAATTTACTAACTTTAGTATTCTAATAGAAGATTTGTTGAGTCCTTTTTGGGATTTAGGAAAAGTCTTATTAGGTGAATCAAAAATATTGGAAATTTTTGCGCCTGAAATACTAAAGGATTCTAAAGAGGTATTCGATAATCAAGAACAGCGAGAAGAGACAGATGAGATAAAAGATAAGAAAGATGCAATTATTTCACAGGGCTTTAATGATTATGTGGTAGAAATAACAAATAGTATAATAGATAAAAAATCTTTGGATCATCGAGGTTTAGATTTCCCTATATTGTTGATTTTTAGAGATCCGATAAATGACTCGTTGTTCTACATTTCAGATAGTGAAAAAGATAAGCCAGAGGATGAGAAACAATTGGATTCATATGTAAAAAGTCGAAAGCTGATTTCTTCTTTTTTGCAAAAGACAGAAAACGAAGATTTAAAAAATATGGACAAGGTTGATACACCTCCTTTATACTCAAATGTTCTTGATTGTGGAAAATCTTCGATTATAGAGATGCCACTAATTTCTATGTCCTATTTAAATACTGAACTATTTGGTGGCTTTGAATCGGAATGTGTTGATTTATTGTGGATTAATCAAAAACGAATTCGTAAGTTTTATGAAGAAAATTTTCCATCATCCTTCCAAAATATTAGAGTCTTACATAATGAACAATATGTTAAAGGGGTATTAGTCGGTGATTATCTTTTTCCTGCTTTTCCTTTATTAAAGGACTCGCTTCTAAAGCACGATAAGATATTTGATTATGTTTGGCTCTGCTTAAAACATAAAGTTGTTTGTGATATCTCTCATGAAGAGAAGAAAGGGTTTTATAATGGAAAGGAACTATTACAATCTTTCATGAAGTCATGTAAAAAAGATGATTTTACAAAGGAATTGTCTAATTTGCAAGATAATTTATTTATAGCTAAAGAGGACATGTCAGAAGAGGGACAGCAATATTTTGACAAAATGCTAAAGATTCAGGAACTTGATAAATTGGAAACTTATAAGTTTTATATAGATGAGCCCCAAACTGAAAACAAAAATGTGTTTGGAATTTATCAAAATGTCAAGTTAGATGAGGATTATCATTTGAAATTCCTTTTCGAAAATACGGGTGATAAATTAGCAGATAAAAAAATAAAATCATTTAAAAAAGATGCTGTTTGGGTTTTTAAGCCAAAAATAGCTCAGTTCTTCATAAGTGATTTCTATGAACAATTACTTTATTCTTCTTTGGAAGAATTGAAGAAATCTCAAGCAATAGAAGATTATTTGAAAAATTACTTTGCAGAATATTCTGCTGGTGGTAAATGTGAAATCGATGCAATTGTTAAAACAAAAGATAAAATATTCTTTGTGGAAGCAAAAACAACTCTTACATTAAATCTCATAAATAAGTATATATCAAAGTGCCAAAAAATCATTAGGGACTTTGATGAAATAAAAGATCATATTGGTTTTCTTATAGTTGGGTATTTTAGTCATTCTGAACTTAATGTTTTGAAAAAAACTGTCCATCATGATGAAATTCCAGAAGGCTATAATGAAGAGCGTGATGGATTGTCCAATACACCTTATTATTTTGAAGTTCCAATTGGTGAGAACCTTGATCATAAGTTGACATGTTTTACGGAGTTATCCTATAGTAAGTTAGAGTCAACTCTCAAAAGTGTTTTTAAGTAATGAAACTACCAGTAACAAGATATTATGGCTCCAAAAGGCGAGTAGTAGAGGCAATTTGGAATGCTCTTAATGAATCTGCAGAATTGAAGTTTGATTCTTTCTTAGATTTATTTGGAGGTACAGGAATAGTATCATATTATATGTTGTCGAAAGGTAAGCATGTATGTTACAATGATCTCTTTTCCTTTAATTGCGAAAATGCAAAAGCATTGTTGGCAACACCTAAAAATACATTCAGCATAGAAGATGCTTTGTCTTTATTGAATCGTTATGACTCTGTTCAATATGCTGATGTCATAGAGCGAAATTATCATGATATATATTATTTGGATGAAGAAAATCGAATAATAGATACGGTTGTTCAAAATATACAATATTTACCTTATGAAAAAAGAGCATGTGCATATTACATTCTAAATCAAACCTGTTTGATTAAAAGGCCGTTTAATATATTTCATAGGCGAAATTTGAATCTTCGACTAAACCACCAACATTCTTCTTTTGGAAATTATGTGACTTGGGAGAAGGGTTTTGAACAATTGTTTACTCAGTTTACTGAGGAACTAAATACTTTCCAATTTGAAAATCCTCATGATATTTCGATAAGTAATACAGATGCGTTAGCATGTGATTTAAACTATGATTTAGTTTACATAGACCCACCTTATTTTAATGATGGTACTCCGATTAGCTATCATTCACGCTATCACTTTTTGGAGGGATTAATTCATTATGAAGATATAGAAAACCATATCAATCGAAGAAAAGCAAATTTAGAGATAGATATAAATGGTTCAAGTGACTTTGAGAATAAGGTAACTTTTATTCAAAATTTACGTAAGCTGTTTGCTCGATATAAAAAGTCAATATTGGCATTATCTTATACAACTAATGGATATCCTTCTATTGAAGAGTTGGCTGAGACGATGAGCGAATATAAAAGAGAAGTTCAAGTAATTTCATTAGGAAAAAAGCCTTTTGCTTTAAATCGGAAAAATGAAGGGCGTGAGGAAATGTTGATAATTGGAAAATAATGTTTATGAGATACAATCCGCAAATGTAATCTTATAATAAAAACGTAATGGAAAATACTTCAATGTTATACATGGTATTCATAGCCCTGTTCTTATTTGGCTCAGTCATAGGCTGGTTGGTAGTCTATTTTGTGCGTAAGTACAAAGAGTACACTCCGAAGGTCTTGCGAGATACTGCATTGCTGTTCTTGGGAGGAGTCTGTTTAGAGTCTCTTTTGGGGTTGATGTATAAGAACTTATGCATAGTAGCACTGATCATATAGCCTATATGCTTGAATGCATCAGTAAAGGGTATGGACAGCTATGTCGTGGTCTAATTTCCGAAGAGTAAATCACCGTTAGCCCGTATGGCGGTACCTATATAATATATTACCTTTGCATCCGTAATCAAAACAGTTTGATAATGGAAACAAGGGAATATTTCGAAAAAGTGATGCAGGATTACAACCAAAACCGTAAAGGTCGTAGCTTGCGCAAGTATTGTAAAGATGAGGCAGTGGATTATGACTGGCTCATTGAGTTTAAGAAATCATATCGTTCAAATAAGCTTCACCCAAATGAAAACAAGAAGCTAGGCGAAACTGGATGTATACCGGTAGCCATTTTGGTGCGGAAAACATAGCTTTTATGTTCTCACTTTTTGAGAGCTGCAAGTTGAATGAGATTAATTTTGGCGATTATATAGAAGATATACTCACCCGACTGATGGAGGGGGAGCAAGACTTCATGTCCCTAATCCCATGTAATTATAACTCGAACAAAAAGGTGAATGTCAAGGCTGCCTAATTGGCAGCTCTGGCAATACCAATTAATAACATGTTTTTTGAAAAATGTTGGATGTGCTAACTGCTGAAAATCAGTAGTTACGTTCTAACGGTGATTTACATACGATGAGAATTTCAAAAATACATATTCAGAATTTTCGTAAGTTGAAGAATTGTACGCTTGACTTTGGAGAAAAGCAAACAATTCTTGTAGGTGCAAACAATAGCGGTAAGACATCTTGTATGCAGGCTATAGTACGCTTTTTGAAGGATTCAAAAAACTTGTCAACAAGAGATTTTACTTTATCTAATTGGGAGGCAATCAATAAAGTGGCAGAGAATTGGATAAATGATGAGAAATCAAAACCATCTCTGAATGACGTCATAGATTATCTTCCTCAAATGGATGTATGGATAGATGTTGATAAAAAGGAGGCCTATTTAGTAAAAGACTTAATTCCTTCATTGGATTGGGAAGGTAAAACTATTGGTGTTAGAATCATTTTTGCCCCTACGGATGTCGAAACATTATATGCAGATTTCAAGGCTGCGTATATGAATACTGAAAGCTTGAAACGAGAAAAAGAAGGATTGGAAATCTATCCTAAGGATTTATGGGATTATCTAAATAGAGGAAAACTAAATTCAGAGTTTAGATTAAGGTATTACATCTTGGATGTTAAAAAAGAGCCTGAAAATAATGATGAGGTTCAACCTTTGCCAAGTGTTGAATTTGACGAAGGCAATCCATTAATAACAATTATTAAAGTTGACTCTATAGATGCAGAAAGAGACTTTTCTGATCCTGACTCAAATGACCATGTAAGTAAAAATACATTGTCTAGGCAGCTCCAGGAATATTATGAAAAGCATATTAAGCCAAAAGATTCTCAATTAGAAAAAGAAGATATCGGACTACTCTCTGCATTACAAGAAGCAAATAAAACTTTAGATGACAATATAGGTACAGCTTTTGAAGGACGAATAGAAGAACTAAAAAGTATCAATTATCCTGGCTTCCATGACCCAAGTATAGAAATTCATAGTTATGTTGACATCAAGAATTCTATCAGCCATGAGTCTGCTGTTCAATTTGCTCTTAATGATGAAGGCGAAGGCTTGACTTTACCGGAAAATTACAATGGATTAGGTTTTCAAAATCTTATATCCATGTATTTCAAGCTGATTCAATTTAGGGACGAATGGTTGCATGAAGGGCGAATGGTAAGAACAAAGACTGATGACGACTATATTGAACCAATTCATCTTGTTTTTATTGAAGAGCCGGAGGCTCATCTTCACGCACAAGCCCAACAAGTTTTTGTACGAAAAGCTTATGAGGCATTGTATCCATCTTCAAGGTTTAAAGAAGATAGTCCGTATAAAACACAATTAGTACTAAGTACTCATTCAAACCACATTGTTCATGATGTTAGCTTAAATGATATGAGATATTTTCATCGAGAAGTTTCTGAAGATATAAATATTCCAATCTCCAAAATTGTAAATTTGACAAATGTCTTTGGTGAGGATGAAGAAACGGAACGGTTTGTAACAAGATATATTCGCTTGTCTCAATACGATTTTTTCTTTGCTGATGCTGTAATTCTTGTAGAAGGCTCTGGAGAAAGAATCTTGATGCCAAAGTTCTTGGAGAATGAAAAGATGACAACCAATTATATCTCAATTATAGAGATAAATGGCAGTCATGCACATAGATTTCGTAATTTGGTAGAAAAACTAGACATACCATGTCTTGTTATTACGGATATCGATGCATACTCGAATGGTATAGGGAGTGTGCCAACAATGAAAGGAAAAAAGCAAATTTCGAAAAATAGTACATTGAAGGAATGGTTGCCAAAGAAAGAGAACATTGATGACTTGTTAGATTTACCTTCTGATAAGAAAATTCACAATAATGTAAGAGTTGCTTATCAGACAGGAATTAATGTTAAGCTAAAAGAAGGCGTTGAAGCCATAGCATATCCTTATACTTTTGAGGATGCTTTAGCATTATCAAATGTTGACCTGTTCAAAAAAGAAGATTTGAAAGGCTTGGCTTTAGTAACCAACTTTAAGAAAATTATTGAGACTTCAAAAACAATTGAAGATTGTTGCAAGGACATGTATGATACTTTGACTTCGAATAAAAAAGCTCCTTTTGCCGTCAATCTTCTCTATCTCGAACAATTTAAAGAACTTAAAACTCCTGCTTATATCCAAGAAGGATTGGTATGGTTAAAGTCTAAGTTGAACGCAAAACACTAGAGTATGGCTAATGCTGATAATAATATAGATTTGCTATTGAAAGAATGTGTTTCCAATGAGAAAAGAAAATCTTTCTTTTTGTTTGCAGGAGCAGGCTCTGGCAAGACATATTCTTTGGTAAAACTTTTGGAGAACATACAAAATGAATGGGGAAATAAGTTGATACGTGAACATCGTCAAGTGGCTGTTATTACTTATACGAATGCTGCTACGGATGAAATCATGCGACGAATAGACTATAATCCATTGTTTCATGTATCTACGATTCATAGTTTTGTTTGGGATTCCATAAAGACTTATCAAAAAGACATCAAAGCTCGTTATCTTCAGAGATTACAAGCTAATATTGATGAATTACAGGCAAAAATAGATGCAACAAAGAATAAGGAAACAAAGACTTATAAAGCCAATCAAGAAAAAATAAATCATCTAATAGAACGAAAGGAAGCTAAAGAAAAAATAGATAAGTTCATCTATAATCCCAATGGAGATAATCTCAAAGCCAATTCGCTGAATCATTCTGATGTGATAGAGATTGGAACGCAAATGTTGCAGGAGAATCTGTTGTTGCAGCAAATAATTACACAACAATATCCTTTTATGTTGATTGATGAAAGCCAGGATACAAGAAGCGGTCTTGTTGATGCTTTCTTTACTATTCAAAAGAATTTTCCTAATGATTTTACTCTTGGACTAATTGGTGATATCAAACAAAGAATCTATATGGATGGTAAGGCTGATATCAAGAATTTGATTCCAGCTGATTGGGAAAAGCCAGAGAAAGTGATGAATTACAGATGTAGCAAGAGAATCATTCAATTGGCTAATAAGATATCTTCGGTATTGGATGGCTCTGAACAACAAGCGAGAGACGTTGCTCCAGAAGGTTATGTACATCTTTTTTTGGTCAATTCGCATGATGTTTTGGATAAAAATGCGAAGGAGTTGGATGTGCGAGCCAAAATGAGTGCTATTACTGGTGATGAACAATGGAATTCTGATGTAAAAGTACTAACCTTGGAACATCGTATGGCTGCGGTGCGTCTTGATTTTAAAGACTTCTATGAATTATTTGCTCATTTGCCAAAATATCAGATGTCCTTTTTGCAAGGAGAAATGGCAGAGATGTCTTTCTTTGCCAATATGGTCTTTCCTCTTATGAACATGCTGAAAGAAGATGATGGTATAGGTGTTCTTAACTTATTGAAGAAAAAATCGCCATTGTTAGAAGCTGTTCCTGATAGGGATTATCCAGAGATGTTAGGCAAAATTAGAAAAGTGCTTGATGAGTTGCGTAGTTCTAATCTTGACGAGATGAAAGTTTCTGAAATCATAGAATTTGTGCAAAGGAATATGCTGTTTGCTATTCCTGATCATTTGACATTGGCTTTAAATTCCAAGGAAGAAGAGGTTGATAAGGATGATAAAGAGTCTTTGGCTTGGGTTAGAGCTTTACAGTTACCTTTGAGGCAATTTAAAGCATACGATGATTATGTTCATGAACGAACACCTTATGCTACACATCAGGGAGTAAAAGGATTAGAATTTCCAAGAGTATTAGTCCTCATTGATGAGGAAGCTGCAAAAGGAAACATGTTCAGCTATGAGAAACTTTTCAATGTTATTCCTTTGTCTCAAACAGATATAAAAAATAAAGAAATGGGTAAGGAAAATTCAATAGATCGTACAAGTCGCCTATTTTATGTAACTTGTACACGTGCTAAAGAGTCTTTAGCAATATTAATGTATACAAGTAATACCGAAAGAGCAAAACAAACCGCTATTCATAATGGTTGGTTTGGGAAAAATGAAATAGATGTATTATGATGGAAGTTTCTATCGTTCAGTATGCGATGAACGGCAAAATTAATAACATAGAAAAATTGAAAAGTTATGGAAGTAAATATTGAACACATGCCAGTATCTTTAGAGCATGACGGTTTGAAAGATGCGGTTGTTAGTGTAAATTATGTGTCTGATTATAACGTAAGATATATATCACAAAATATTTTGGCGGCTATTAATAGTAACAATGATAATCAATTTGTGGAAATTCCTACAAAAGACAAAAGTGTTGCTAATGAATCATTGTCATACAAAGATTCAAATGACAAAATATTGATGGCCAACTCTATTTATAGAATATTGGTTTCGGAAGACCGTGTAACTTTTAATTTCACCAAAAAATATCCTGGCTGGAATAGTTATTCAAACTTAATAAATATAGTTTTGAATTCTATAGGTCAAGTAAATTTACAAGGTGTTTATTTGCAATACATGTCATGCTTTGAAAATACAGACATTTTTAAGGCATTGGATGGGACAATCAAGTTAAACCAACTTCCAAATTTCAATGGTTCGGTATTCAATTTTTCTTGTAATTGCAATAAAAAAGATGAACCGATAGCAGAAGCAACTATCAAGTTGACCAATAACAAGCAAATTCAGAATAGTTCTGTCTCTATTATAGAAGTTGCTATTGCTGGAAAAATAGGGGATTATCATTTGGAAGAATGTTTGCAACTGTTATCTGAATGCCATAAATTTGAAAAACATCTGTTTTTCTTGCTTTTGAGTGAAGAATTCATCAACACATTAAACCCTCACTATGAATAGTATATGTAATTTTCAATTTTCAGAAGTAGAAAACCATCAGGTGCAAGGTTCTGAAAGTTTTCTCAATACAGTATATTCTGAAGAATCTAATCCTGTTGAAGAATATGCAAGCATGATGATTGCACGCCAACAAGCCCAGTCTGTATTGCAAATGAACGAATTGCGCAAAGGCGAGCAAATAGCAACTGATGTATTTAAAGCTTTGAAGAGCAAGTTGTGTTGTTTCATAGAAAAGTTGTATCATTCAAACAAATATGATTTCAGCGATTTGAATTTAAAAGCTTTACGTGAAGATTCTCTATTTCTTACATTGTCAGGAAATAAAAACATTTCTATAAACATGTTTGTAGATGAAGAGGATTTTGAGACAGAAAGAGATACAAATGAAGAAGAAATATTTCTTTCATACTCAAAAAAAGGGAAAGATTATATCACATGTGACTCTATTTCTAATATTTTTTCAATAATAGAAGAGCTATGACGCTTAATTATCCAAATTATCCAAAACATATAATAGGAAAGTCTAATTTCAAAAAGATTGATAACGTAGCTTTCTTGAAACACAGAGGATTCTTCATAGGGAGAACAACGTCGCTTGGTGCAGATTCTTTTTCTATAGATGTAGTTAAGGAGTCTTTTGCAGAAGGTAAGGAAGTGAAGGACACAACTGTAAAAAACGGAATATCAGTCAATCTTATATCTATATACAAGAAGAATGATATGAAGTTCTTTCCAATAGAAGATAAACAAGATCCACAATTTCATGTTCCTTTTATATGGAATACAGATGGTTGTATTCCTCAAGTTGGAGATTATAAATATAACAATGCTCAGCGATATTATGGCTTTAAAATTTCGCAAATCCAAGATTTTGAGATTTCGTTTGTCTATAAGGCAAACGGTATCACTCCTACAGACAAAATTCGTTTCAAAATAGAGCACAGTCCTACAATGTGTAATTTTTGGCATTTCAACATTTTTATTTGGGGTCAAGATTCTTTGTCAAAAGAGTGGATTAAATTAGAGTGCCCAGCGGTTGTAAGCAATGGTACATTTAAGAAAATAGCGATTGCAGCATTTCCCATTTTGGCTAAAAAAATAGTAAAGCCAAAAGTTATGAGAGCACGTAAATTAAACAAGAAATATTTCATAGAGTAATGTTACGTCAGTCAAATAATAACAAGCGAAAAGCGAAGAATACTTTGCTTCTTTACTTCCGAATGCTCTTTATGATGGTCGTGTCGCTGTACACGAGCAGAGTCATACTGAATGTGTTGGGAGTGGAAGACTTCGGAAAATATAAATAAGAAAAAATAATTTCATGATGAATAATTTCAACGATATAAAAGTAGCTGTAGCCGGAACAGGCTACGTCGGTCTGAGCATAGCTACGCTGTTATCTCAGCACCATCACGTAACAGCAGTAGATGTAATCCCCGAAAAGGTGGAGAAGCTCAACAATAGAGTTTCACCCATCCAGGACGATTACATTGAGAAGTATCTGGCAGAGAAGAAACTGAATCTGACAGCAACCCTTGATGGCAAGTCAGCTTATGCTGATGCCGACTTCGTGGTGATTGCAGCACCAACCAACTACGACCCAGTAAAGAACTACTTCGATACAACCCATGTCGAAGAAGTAATTGACCTGGTGTTGGAGGTGAATCCAGACGCTGTGATGGTCATTAAAAGCACTATCCCTGTTGGCTATACCCGCAGCCTTTACCTGAAGTATGCCAAGAAGGGAGTAAAGCAGTTTAACCTCCTTTTCTCACCAGAGTTCCTTCGTGAAAGCAAGGCACTCTACGACAATCTCTATCCAAGCCGTATCATCGTAGGCTATCCTAAGATTATCGATAGACCTGAGTTTGCTGAGGAAAACGAAGCAATCATGCAGGTAACAGATGTTGAGAAGTTGAAAGAAGCAGCCAAGACTTTTGCTGCACTCTTGCAGGAAGGTGCCATCAAGGAAAATATTGATACACTCTTCATGGGTATGAAGGAAGCTGAGGCAGTGAAGCTCTTCGCTAATACCTATTTGGCATTGCGAGTAAGCTACTTCAACGAACTTGATACCTATGCAGAAGTAAAAGGCCTCGATACCAAGGCCATCATTGATGGAGTAGGACTCGATCCACGTATCGGCACACACTATAACAACCCAAGCTTCGGCTATGGTGGCTATTGCTTGCCAAAAGATACCAAACAGCTTTTGGCTAACTATGCTGATGTTCCAGAGAACCTGATAGAGGCGATAGTTGAAAGTAACCGTACCCGTAAGGACTATATAGCAGATGCTGTATTGAAGAAAGCTGGTTATTACAGTTATGCCGATGACAACAGTTTTGATGCCACAAAGGAGCACAACTGTGTGATAGGCGTATATCGTTTGACCATGAAGTCAAACTCAGACAATTTCCGTCAGAGTGCCATTCAGGGTATTATGAAACGTATCAAGGCAAAGGGCGCAGAGGTGATTATTTATGAGCCTACGCTCGAAGATGGTAGTACTTTCTTCGGAAGTAAGGTTGTGAATGATATGAACATATTCAAGGCACAGAGCCATGCGATTATAGCCAACCGCTATGACCCGTGCCTTGACGATGTAGAGGATAAGGTATATACACGAGATATATTTAGGAGAGACTAAATATCCTCAATGTAACCGAAGATATGATTAGCATCCAGACAAGGACACTCCTTCGGTGTAGTGCCAGGCAAGTCACGATGCCCCACAATCTTCGCTTTCGGGAACAGTTTATGAAGCCTCGTCAAGACATCAACGATTCTTTCAGTCTGTTCCGGTGTGCGAGTATCGCATGGTTTACCATGCTCATCCAATCCACCTTCATAGCAGATGCCGATAGAACAGCGGTTGTAAGGTCTCGCATGAGCACCCACTTCGAGCAAGAAACGATGTTGCGTCATTGCCCCATCCTTACGGATATAAAAGTGGTAGCCAATGTCATAGAAGCCACGGCTCTTGTGGTCACGGCGAAGCTGTTCCACACTATAGTCCTGATTGCGTCGGGTAGCCGAACAATGCAACACCAAGAATCTTACGGAGTCGGCAGACATCATCATTTTGCCGTCTTCCACTTTAGAGAGGAGCGCACGCTCATTGCGCACCAGCTCCTCCCCAATAGATAAAGGAAATTTTTCTTTAATCATAGAGATAATTCAACATTTAACATTCAACATTATTGTAAGTTCGTGCACGAACTTACTCCCAGCGCTGTCAGCGCAGCAATAAGGGCCTGAACGATAGCGTTCATGATAGAAACCCAAGAAAACTTCTTGGAACCATTGTTGAAATTTTCATTTTGATTACTCATATACATATTTAATTAATTAGTGAAACATCATTTTGAAAATAAGAATTTGTTAGCGGTAGCCGCACCCGACACGAAGTCGGGCACGGCAGAGTACTTACTTGAGGTCGTAGTCTCCCTCGTCAGTTCCGCTTTCAGTGTTGCCAGAGTTCTCGCTGCCCTCACTTCCGGAAGGAGTGTTGCCACCAGCAGGAGTATTACCGCCGGATGGAGTAGTGCCGCCAGGAGTATTGTCACCCTTGTCAGTAGGGGTGTTGTCGCCATTCGGGTCGTTATCTTCGCTGTACTTCACGAGACTGATGCGATTAGGAATCAGGTCGTAGGTACGCTTGCCATTGCGATCCACGGAGAACGAAGGACGGAAGCCTGGCATAATGCTCTTCACCAAGTTGGCATTCGCCTTCTTAGGTTCAGACACCGCCTTGTTGGTGATGAAGCGGAGATAAAGAGTACCGAAACCAAGAAGCTCGATGTTGTAACCCTTGGCAAGGTTCTCCACCACATAGTAGGCATAGCGGTCGAGTACCGCCTTCACATCAGCCGTGGTTGCAGTAGATTCGGTAGAAATCTGCTTAGCCACCTCTTCGGTAGTCAAAGTACCGTAACTTACAGGACGAACAGAATAAACAGTTTGACCCTTTTTCTCACCCATGTTCATGGTCTTTTTGACCACTTTGTAACTTTTACTCATAGTTTTAAAAATTTAAAATGTAAATACTATAATGATTGCAATTTCTTAATTGCGATTGCAAAGGTACAACATTCGCAAAGCCTCCTGTCCGTTTCTGTCTGGGAGCGTCAGGAAGCTTCCCGAAATGCCCTTTTCACTCCTTTTCTTTATAGATCGATAGCCAATTTCTCGCAGATAAACTTGACTGCGGCAGGAGGAAGAAGTCTCGTGGAAGGAGAGACACCCATACGGGCAAGTTCCTCATCGAAAGGTTTTGTCCATCGTCTCAAAGTCTTGGAAGTGATGCCGGCGTAAACAGCCAACTCAAATTTGTACATTGCTTTCATGCCTTTATTCCTTTTTATATATGTAACACATATCAGATATAGCTTTTGATGCATCAGTTGCTTTCTGAATTCGTTGGCAAAGATAGATGGAAAATAGGGCATACCAAAAGGCGTTCATAAGCGTTTACTTCACGTTCATCTTTGTTCATTGCACATTCATTTTAGAGCAGAAAATGAGCAGGAAATCGAGCTGTCAAGATACATCGAAATTCATGTTGTACGACTATGCATCCTCATGTCGTACAACTATACAATCTCATGTCGTACGTTCATAGCAATGATAGTTGTACGACATGACAACCTCATAACAACTGCCTTCAAAAAAGGCAAAAAAACACGAAATGATGACAGATAAATCCAACTGCACATTCAATATCAGCGGCGGCAATGTCCAGATATTGCCCAATGCTACCCAAGGCATCCAAAACTTCTATGGCGACCAGTTCGCAGAGGAAGCTCTGAAGGCAAGTGTTATCTCCAACCCAGGCAATACTGCTCCCGAACTTAGTGACGAGGAGCAGGCTTTGCAGTTATATATAAATAAGGTAGAAGTATTAAAGCAATACGCTTCTCGCCTGTCTCAATGCACTTCTGCAAGCGACATCGGCAAGATAGTGGTGGATATGCGCAAGGACGAGGAGGTAAGAGTAGATGAATACGAGATGGTGAAGGAACGCTTCATCAATGTGTTGCTAACCTTAGCACCTCATGTGACAAGTGGTAAGACTGTGAGCAATGTTCGCCAGCGCATCATCGACGCCTGGGACAGAAGAAAATAATCAATCTAATCTTTAAAACTAAAACAGATGACTGAAGAATCAAACCAATTTGATATCAGTGGGGGTTCTAACCTGATTGCCCCAAATGCAATGACACAACAGCAGATTTTCTATGGTGATCAGTTTGCCCGGAAAATATTGGGGAGTAAAGAAGAACCGCTCACATTAGTAGTGCTTGGTGCTGGAGTAGATGCTACAATGGGACTTCCGACATCAGCAGACCTCATACCACGTATAGTCGATTATTTGGCGACCGATGAAGGCATAAAGCTTGATGCCATCTTACGAAAGGTAATAGGCCGAGTACATTTCCACTTCGACAAGTTTGTGAGTACAGCCGTTGATCGATTGGCTAAGGATTTGGACAAGGAAATTGTATCAATTTGTCACAATATCAATGATGAACTTGATAATAATAAGAGTCTTGATGAGACACAACGTAAATTGGGTATACTTATCGTTCGACTGTTCAAGAAAGTCTTGGATTTCAAGAAAGGAGCAGAAATAGATACCGAGACGATGAACTTGATAGAAGAGGTGTTTGATACGGTCGTAAAAGATGACAGCATCATAGATTTGAGTCATCTCAACTATACCGACACATTCAAGAACATCATTGTTGAGATACTTCAGAAGAGCATCCATGAGTCGAACAATCCCATCTTGCGCCATATCTACAAGAACATGCTCGACATAGAGCAATTGCTCTCGCAATACTTCTATGGCTTTTACACTGGTCAAATCAGTTATATCCGCGACTATCTATACATATCCTGGATTCTATGGGCGTACTTGGTAAGCGAGGAACAGCGAAAAGCGCAAGAGAAAAAGGAGGAAGATGTTTCTTCTTCCATTTATGCACAATTGGCAGGTAAGGATTGCCAACTCATCACATTCAATTATACATCTTATGCATCCCAAGCAAGTCCAACAGCACTCTATTTTCATGGTTCCCTTAAAGAGTATGTGGATGTGGAGAACAAGAACGATTTCCTTCATGATGACTTGATGAGTATTGATATAGAGGATTTCTTTACAAATCAACTTGCAGCGGAGATAAGTTTTGACTCAGATCACAAGTCTATAACAATCCCTTCATTTCTGCCACCGATGAAGATGCGTCCTGTCATATCCAAGCATTATATAGACACATGGTATCATGCTTCTCAGATGGTGCTACGTGCCAACACAATAATCATTCTTGGCTATTCATTTTCATCAGCCGACAACTATTTCTGTGATATGTTGCGAGAGAACCGTGATGCACAAATCATCATCATCGACAAGAATCTGGAGGCGATAAGTCGTAATGTATGTCGTGTACTCCAGTTGGATGCCAATCGTTATTCGAAGCAAATAAAAGATGGAAACGAGATACGCAAATACAACAATCGAGTGACCATTATCGGTGCTGATTTATTGACAGTAGAATTAGCTACCTACCTTCCATTCCCTTCCATTTCAAAGGAAATGGGTCAAAATGAATATAAAAGAATTTAATAAAATAATAGTAATATATTTTGGCTTAATACTTTGGATTTAGTTTTGATATCTATAGTCAACGAGTAGAAAATAAACTATTTTTTAATTCTTCTATAATTAAGAATTGTTAAAAGCAGGTCTTTGCTTTACTAAGTCGTCTTGACTTTGCCATTTTTTTGTTAAATTTGCAGGGTTAATGATGATTGGAAGGATAATAAAAATGAAGACTAATGAATAAGCAAGATATTTTAATAGATTTATTGCAAACTCCAAGTCCCTCAGGCAAGGAATCTGCTATTATAGATAAAGTAGAAACTTATCTGGAGGAATTCGTGGATGAAGTAAAGAGAGATGCTTATGGCAATCTCATTGCTTTCAAGCGAGGAACATCAAGCAAGAAGTTGATGCTCTCAGCTCATGCTGATGAAGTTGGTATGATGATAACCTATATCGACAATAACGGTTTTATATATTTTCAGGAGATTGGTGGTATCGATACAAATCTTTTGCCAGGGCAGAAGGTGGAGATACATAATCATCAGGGCATTGTGCATGGAGTTATCGGCAAGAAACCTATTCATCTGCAAGATCGAGATGCTAAGGCTAAAGATTATGATGCAGAGGATTTATGGATTGATATTGCTGCTAAAGACAAGGCTGATGCGGAGAAAAGAGTCGAAGTTGGTGATTATATCACTTATCAGACTCAACCCATATGCCTGAATGAAGATGTCTGGAGTTCAAAAGCATTGGATGATAAGGTTGGTTTGCTGACTTTGATAGAAGTTGCAAAATCATTGAAAGATAAGCAACCTGCAATGAATATATACCTCGTGGCATCTGTTCAGGAAGAACTGGGAGCTCGTGGCGTCAGGACAGCAACTATGTCTATAGAACCAGATTTTGGAATAGCTATCGATGTTACTCATGCAACAGATTATCCAACTTGTTCACCGCAGAAAAGCGGAGAAATTAAAGTGGGTGCAGGAATCGTGATTGCTAAAGGTCCAAACATAGAACCCAATCTGGGTAGAAAAATGCTGGATCTTGCTAAGCAGCATGATGTTAAATATCAGATAGAGCCGATAGCTCGACCAACGGGAACAGATGCAAACTTTATGCAGGTTACTGGTAGGGGCGTTAAGACTGCCTTACTCAGCATACCTTGTAGATATATGCATACACCCAATGAAATCGTATCTTTGGTAGATGTCAATGAGGGAGTGAAATTACTCACATATCTTTGCGATGTCGAATTAGATAATAAATAATTATTTGTTAATTTTTAAAACGTTTTAAAATGAAAAAGAAGATTATTTTTTCATGGGAAGAGAAAAGTTCTTTTGATACAGAGCGCGTAGGAGCAATGTATTGCTTCAAGCGTTGTGATGTCAACCAGAACTAATCTTTTCAGAGGATACTTTGGTGGCATGCGCCAAAGTATCTCTCTTTATTTTGTTATTTTATGAGTACAAAAAAGAATGGTAGTTATCAGGCAGAAGATATTCTTTGCTTTCCTGAGGGTATTGAGTTGATTCCTTACGAGGATAAAACTCTGGTGCTGTCAGTAAATACAGGCAATTGGATAGTTCTGTTTAATGACGAACAAGTCAAATATTTTAAGAGCCTCTTGATTGGAAAAACTGTTGGTGAGGTTTACGATCTGTCAGCAGAAGAGGATAAATTGCCAGATTTAATGAAAGTGCTATCCTCTATATACGCAAGAGATTTAGCCCTTGTAGGTCATGCACCAAACCCTAATTTCCTTATAGCTTCAAAATATCTGAATATATATCTTACAAATGCTTGCAACCTTCATTGTGTTCACTGTTTTATGAATGCAGGCGTCAAATTAGACCATGAATTGACTTCTGAGAAGTGGAAGGAAGTGTTGGCAGATTTCTATGCGGAAGGTGGTGAATATGTTACTTTTACAGGTGGTGAACCTACGATGTATCCTCAATTTGAGGAAGTTGTTATGTTTGCTCATCAGACAGGATTGAAGGTAACTGTATTATCTAATGGGCTGTTGTGGTCTGAGGAAAAAATTCTGCGAATGAAGTCATATCTTGACGAAATCCAGTTTAGTATAGATGGCGTTACAGAGCAAGATAATGCAAAGGTAAGAGGCAAGAATCATTTCCAGAAGGTTGTAGATACAGTATGTCAGTTTGCCAATGCAGGAGTTAAAACCTCAGTTGCTACCACATTTACATGGGAAAATTTATCTACTGCAGATGAATATAAGCGATTTGTTGATAGCATCCGGGCGAAAGTCGGTAATCGGGTATTCTTTAAGTTGACTAAGAAAATGCTTCCTGGTAGAGGTAAGTCATTTTCAGAAGAGGATAATAGAAGATATTATGAGCAGATAGATGCTATTGAGCATTATGTAGATCCGACAGCAGGTTATGCCAATTTCATTGAAGGACACGAACCGAATACCGTCATTCGCAATTGCGGTTTTGGAGGTTTGTCTATAGCTTCCAATGGAAATGTTTATTTCTGCAATCGTATTCATGAAGTGGATTGTTACGGCAATGTCCTTCATGATAAACTTGCTGATCTTCTTGAACAAGGTAAACATTCTTTAGATACTACTGCGGTAGAAAATGTATCCAATTGCCATGATTGTAAATTAAGATATATCTGTGGAGGAGATTGCCGTATCGACCATTTTAATTTCAAAGGACGTATAAAGGAGTGGAAAAGCGAATTGGTTCAGACTCGATGCTCCGAAGAATTTAAAAAACGGCTCATTAAGAAAATGGTTGAGAGTTTTACTTTTTACTATCAGTAGAAGTGCTTATGTATCGTTGTGTTTGTATTTATGAAACCTATTCTTCTCCCCGTAGAGTAGAGGTTAGAATAGAAGTTTGCCAAGGTAGTCACACAAAATCATTGTCACCTTTTATTCGTAAGGTGGATGTAGACACTTTGGCGCAGAACTGCGTCCCTGAATCCAAACCATTACTTCCATTGATAAATCAGATGGGAATGATAAAGCAACCATTCAGGTTGTCAGGAATGGTTTTGGAAAATGCACAGGTTCAGGATATACTGCAAAGGAATCCCTGGTGCGGTGTACAAAACAACGGAAAAGGATCAGTTAAAAACCTTTCTCCTGTTTTACCTCTTGCTCGAAAGCGTAATCTTTCGAAGGGGGTACTTCTGGGGGGAGAACTATATATAACCAATATCGTAAATTGGTATAAAAACATTAAAATCCGTTTATCTTATCAGAATGCCATCACCTCATTTTTCCCAGAATATAACGAGTGTCCTTATTTGTCTTCAGAAGGAACGCTCTTTTTAAGAGATGAGGTGAAAGAGAAAAAACTCCTTTCTGAACTTCTTGTCCATGTGGATTTGGAAAAAGGAGAAATGACACTTGATGGTTATGATATGGAATTCTTGGGCTCTTTAGCTCAAAAGGGTTGGAAAGTTTTTGTAGAGAAAGCCAAAGGAACAGCATCACAGGTTTATCTTCGTCGTCATTCTTCGGGAATAGAGTGGTTTTCTTCAACGGAAAAGGAAACCGAAGGAGAAAATAGCTTGATAGACCAAATGCTGAACAGTTATCTTCAGGGAAGAAACTATGTGGATTCCAAAGGAAATCTAAGCCTGTTTAGGGCAAAAGATATTACTCAGGTAGAACCAGAAACGATTTCTGAATCTTTGCCTTCTTTTAATTGGCAGACAGTTTATGGCAGACAGATTTCTCTTTCAAGTTCTGAAGAAAAACAAATAAGGGAAAGCATCAGTAATGGTGTAAATGCGAAATTGCGTTCCTATCAGTTAGAAGGAGTAAGATGGTTAGCTACGATGAGGATAAATCATCATGGATGCCTGTTGGCAGATGAAATGGGATTGGGTAAGACACTACAAGTTTTATCTCATCTTTATGCATTGGGTAAAACCGATATGCCACATTTGGTAATTGCCCCTACATCTTTGGTCTATAATTGGCAGAGTGAAATTAAGAAGTTCATTCCATCATGGGAAAACAGAATAGGGGTGCAACTTCACAGTCCTGATAAGACTAAGCAACTTTTAATCGTTTCATATGATATCCTTCGTCTGAATATAGACAAATACAAACAGATAGAATATGATACGATTATCATTGATGAAGCACAGATCATCAAAAATCGCGAAACACAGAAATATAAGGCTATCAAGACATTGAAAAGCCTACATCATATCATCCTTACAGGAACGCCTATAGAGAATAGCATAGATGATATCTGGTCGCATTTCATGATTTTGATGCCTGGGATGAAAACCTTATATACATCTCTGAATAAACGGTGTCAGTCTAAGACGGATGAGTCTTTTCTGGAATTATCCAGAAAGTTCTTGAAACCATTTATTCTGAGACGTACGAAGCAGGAAGTATTAAAGGATTTGCCGAAGCTGATAGAAAAAACGGTTTATGTGGAAATGTCCTCAGCAGAGCGTCATCTCTATGACAACGTGCATAAAATGGTATTAAGAGCTTTGTCAAATGGAGTGAGTGGAAGAATCGAGAGTATAGCCTTGGAAGGCTTGTTGAGACTGAGACAAGCCTGCGTGTCACCTGCATTGCTTCCTCATTCATTATATAAAAGTACAGACAATTCGGTTTCTTCGAAGTTGCTAATGGCTGTGGATTATATCGAAACATTCAGAGAAAAGGGCGAAAAAGTATTGGTCTTCTCTCAATTTGTCGGTGCTTTGGAAGAAATGGAGAAAATATTAGCTATAAGAGGTTTTCGTTATGAAAAAATCTACGGTGATACCCGCAATCGTGTAACTCCTATCGAAAGATTTCAAAAGAGTAAGGATATCTCTGTCTTTTTGATCAGTCTGAAAGCAGGAGGCGTAGGTTTGAATCTTACAGCTGCAAGCAATGTCATCTTATTGGATGATTGGTGGAATCCGGCAGTAGAAGATCAGGCATTTGCAAGAGCACATCGCATTGGTCAGCAAAAAAATGTGATGGTATTTCGGCTTATCTGCAAAGATACAGTCGAAGAGAAAGTACTGCAATTACAAGAGAAAAAAAAGCAAACAATTGATATGTTCAATGCAGCAGGTGCTAAGTTGAGCATAGATGAAATAAAGGGGTTGTTGAACTAAAAACTAAAATAGTGGAAGATTTAAGTTTAGCATTGCGGGCAATGTTTAGTCAGATGAAGGGAGATGAAATACTGAATACTCTTTATCGGAAAGACAATTTTCCTACAGAACATTTAGATTCAGAATGCGGTGAGTCCTTGATAATGAAAAAACTTATGTGCGAGGATGAGTGCCACTATACTCTGGATCAATTGTCGATGATAGGAGAAGTTATTTCAAAGAAATGGATGGTTGCGGATAAAGATTGCTTACCATTGAAGTTTCATCAGGGAGATTCTGTATTTAATATGCTTCTTTATTTTGCTTCTAAAACCTTGTTAGTAAAGGATGGAGATCCTATTTGCAGGTATCGTTCCCTGTTAAGATGGCATGGGTTAACGATTCAGCAAGGAGAAGATCTGTTTACTACCTCTTACTTAGCGTCACATGATTTGACCAATGGATATGAAAGGAAATATTTTGATTGGGATGCTTATTTGAAGCATGACTGCAAGGAGTTGAATGCCCTTTTTGCAAAGCCGATGGCTGAATTACACATGCATTTGAAAGGCTCCTCCTATAATGTTGATATCAGTTGGATATGTCTGATGAATCATATCTCATCAATGAGGGACATATTTGATAAAATAGCCTCAAGTAGAAAAGATACAGATTGGGATGTTCACCTTTATGAAAAGGTTAGAAAAGCTGCGATTATCAGATATTATCTTGCAGGTGTTGTAGAATGCCATAAGTTTCCAATATCTAAGGCGGAGATGTTTGGCTTTCTGGAGAATAAAAAGCTTGGATTAAAGGGAGACCATACACCTTCTTTTGAAACATTAGTCAATAAATGTCATCATATTGCTGAAGATCAGGCCAAACGGGAAACAGAAGATATTGAGAATGTTTTAGATTATATACCTGTAGGGTACTATCATAAATATCCTGTTACAGAATTGGTAATGGCATCAGAGCGCAAATTGATGTATCAGTGTTTTAGAAAAATTTATTCCAATGAATATAAAGATACGGATTTCCCTACTTTATTCTATGCATATATAGCCTATAAGGATTATTTCAGACATGTTATTCTGCAATTAAATGTCAGGGCTGGTTTTGCTAATTTCGCCAACTATGAAAAGTTGAAGTCAGATTTTATACTCAAGCAATATAATCCATTATTGTATAAAGCTGCAATTGAAGGATTTTTAGGTTATTCAAAGAATAGATATGTAGAGGCAAGAATTGTGCCTAAGAATTCTGCAGAGGGTATTAAAAAGTCGTTGACGGAGATATATGATTCGATAAAAGAAGAGAATAAAGATAAGTGTTCGATTATATTTCATTTTATCAAAAGACGTGATGAATCTTATAATTCAGAAACTCAAATACGTCATAATGAATTGCGAGGTGAATTACGGGACAAAGCATTTGCCATTTATGATTTTCGTAAAGGGAGAGATGATGATAAGTTAATCGGTCGCGTTGTCGGAATAGATGCTGCAAATTCGGAGATTTATGCCAGACCGGAGGTTTTTGCACAGACTTTTAGGTTCCTTCGTGGTCACGAAGTGTTTTCTTCTGAGCATGATAGGCCCAACGATTTAAACATCACTTATCATGTAGGTGAAGATTTCCTTGATGTAGCAGATGGCTTAAGAGCCGTAGAGGAGGCCCTTCTTTTTCTCGGTTTGCGCAATGGAGATCGTTTAGGACATGCTTTGGCACTTGGAACTGATGTTCGCAAGTATTATGCAAAGCGATATGATACTATATGTGAAAACAAGCAAGTCTTGCTTGATAATTTTGCTTGGTTGCATCATAAATGTGTACGCCTAAAAGGTTCTCCATCACTACTTGGCTTTCTGGAAACTATGTTTCATAAATATTTTAGGGATCTATATGATAAGAAGTTTTGGAACAAGAAGACTCAATCAGATCGAATGTTTGCAGAGTCAAGTGATGATTGGGAAACATTAGATAATGTCGAGACCTATTATCTTTCTTGGATGTTAAGAGGCAATTCTCCTACTTTTGGTATAGATTTCGACTCTTATGACGAAATGTCAAATAGTAAGGATAAACAATGGATTAAAGCAGGATTGAACCATCATGTTGGTGTGGATTTAGCAGGGCACAATAGTAATGCCAGAACCCTATATGACATGTATCATTCCAAGAAGTATGCAGATAGGTGTATGTCTGTGGATACCTTTACTATGCCAGCTGATTACAGAGAAGATTATTATGAGTTATTGGAGATGATTCAAGAGCAACTTCTTTGTAAGATAGAGAAGAGGCATATTGCAATAGAATGTAATCCTTCCTCTAATTACAAAATAGGAGAAATGGAACGGTATGATGAGCATCCGATTCTTCGTTTCTTTAATTTTGGTTTGGATACTCCTTATAAGCCCCATAACATATCAGTTTCGATTAATACTGATGATCAGGGGGTATTCTCTACCTCTCTTGAGCGTGAGTATTCCTTGATGGCTTTGGCTATGGAAAGGAACGAGTTGAAGGGACATAAAAATTCCCCAAGAGCTGTGATAGAGTGGTTAAATCGAGTTCGTGAGATGTCAATTGAACAAAGATTTGATTATGACAGAGAAGATGAGGAAACAGAAGAGTTAAATGATAGTGATTATTAATTTTAAAGAATGAATGTATGAACAGATATTTTTTTGAATGTTTTGTAGAACAGATTTATCATTTCGAAGCATTAGATAATGAATTGTTGAAAAAACTTGAGCCAGGAAAGGATGTTGAATTTGCTACATTATCAGATGATAAGAATGATGATGATAAGGATAAGGAAGATAAGAGTGGTACTTATAAGAATCAAGTTCTTGTGAAATTTGAAAATAAGAAATTAGGTGTTCTTAGTGTTGAAGATAGCAATAAAATGCTTCCTTTCTTACATGAAGGATGGGCTAAATTATTTTCTGGTAAAATTTGTTCTGTCTATGATAAGGATGATGAGAATAAGAGAATCAAAATTGTTGTTTATATAAATAATAAGGCAAGCGTCCAAAAATGATTTGGGTGATTCCCTGAAGATGATGTATCTTTGTCTGTCGCCAGTCTTTTTTATAATATTAGAAAATGTATAGCGATAAAGACTTTCTGATATTCTGGTTCTGCAACAAACAGAAGGTGAATCAAACGGAAATTTTGATTAATTCCTTTTGTATTAATCAAGGTGTTAGATAAAAATCCTGAGCATTGTCTTTATGTTATGTCTTGAAAAACATAAAGACAACGTCAGAGGATAAACTTTATATTCTTCTTCCTGAGCTTTGGAAAGATGAAGAATAATAAATAGAAATTAAAATTTAGTCAAATTAAGGTATAACCTCTTCTGGTATTAGCTGGTGGTGGGCAAAACTTCGTATTCTTGTCTCAATATTAGGAAAATGGTGCCGCCGTGCAAAATTACAACATTATTTAGAGATATGCAATATGGAGTTGAGCTGATACTTACGAAAGGAGAGATCTAATTATTTTTAAATAGTATAAGTATGAAACGTTATAACATAAACTTTAAAGGATACAGAAGGGATTGTAATAAAGCAACCCTTCCACGTTATTCCGGTATATACATGGTATATAGATGTAATTATGATTCAACAACAAATAAAGTTACTCTTTTAGAGATAATCTATATAGGCAAGGCTGAAGATTTGTGGGACCGTATAAATCACCACGATAAGTATGCTCTGTTTCTAAGGGCTTGTGCAAGAGGAGAAGAGATTTGTTATGCTTATGCTAATGTAAGTATGGATGACTTAGATATCGTAGAGAATGCTTTGGTCTTTGCACAGAAGCCTCGACTTAATTCTGATTTGATCGATTCCTTTAATCATGAGAGTGCAAGTTTTTTGGTAGAGGGAAAATGTGCTTTGTTAAATTATACGGATTTTACTATAGGTTGATATGAAAAATAATGAAATTCGAAAAATTAAAAAAGTAAAGCGTAAGTACATTGCATGGGATCAAGATGCTGAACGTCTGGTTCTATATGCTGATGTAATGGGCTTCAAAAGTCGAGTTATGACAAGATCTCATGAACAGTTGAAACAAGAATTCCTTGATTTCCGCAAGGCGTGGGATGCTCGTGTATCACCATTAAAGTTAAATGATTTCCTGAAGTTTGTACAATTCTCGGATAGCATGATGATTGTAGTAAAAGGAGTTGATGAGAAGATGTTTAATCTTTTAACGAAAGCATCAATTACTCTTATGCAGATAGCGATGGAAAAGAAATTTCCGCTAAAAGGAGCCATTGCTCAAGGTATATTTGGCTTTTATGCTGATCGACAGTTATATTTCGGACAACCACTTTGTGATGCTGCTGTCCTTCATGATCAGTTGAAATTTTATGGTATAGCTGTACATCATTCTGCTGAGAAAACGGTTCGTTCTTATTCAACTAAACTTCTTCCATATAGTAAAACACCAATTTATATAGATAAGGGAAAGGTTTGCCATTATCATTTGTGCTGGAATCTTCTTGATAATAAATATCAAAGTAATGATATAACGATGACTTGTGAAAAATGGCTTCAAACTATAGAAGAGTCTGTTTCAGGTGAACCTAGAATGTATGTAGACAGAACGCTTGAAATACTAAGAAAAGATAGTGTGGTATATCAAGCTTATCCTCATGGTGAAGAGAATGGTGATGAAGATAATATTGAAGCATAGAATTGCAATTTAACTATTGTAGACAATAAAAATAGATGCTATATTAATCCAAGTGTACCTCGTTATTATATAGAAAGTCATTTTGGAATTGTAAGGTCATCAAGCATTACTTTAGTAATAAAAGTATAACAAAAATGAGGTTTGCTATATCATTTGAAACTGCTCCCACTACAACAAGGGTAATGTCCCAAAAAGCAGGAGAGCATGTAAAATCATCACAATTAGATGAGGATGCTCTACAGAAACGTCTTTTGTTGATAAATAGTTGGATTTCTAATTGCGATCAGAAAGCTGGACTTATATTAGCTGCAACAAGTGTTTTGCTACCGATTGTAGCTTCAAATTCAGATTTTTTAGAAACAACTCAAAAGACCGTGAATAATCTCTGTGAAATACTTAATGTAGGCGTAGAAGTTATTTATAGTTTAGTGTTTATTTTAACTTTGGCATTATTTATAATACTTTTATCTGCTTGCATATTTTATTTGTTTAAGTGCTTGGAGGGTAAAGTTGATTCTTCTGTTTTTTCTGAAAAAGAGTTGCAAACAGAAAGCCTCTTGTTTTTTCAAACGATAGCAAAAAAGTCTTTTAAGCAATATAAAACCGAGATAACACAGATTAATGAAAAGAAAATATTTGAGGATTATCTTTCTCAAATTTATATAAATTCTAAAATCTGTACGGTTAAATTTACAAATTACAATAAAGGTTTGAAATACCTTAAATGGTCTTTAGGGGTATTAGTGACCTTATTTGTACAAATAATATTTTAGTTATGGAAGTTCATTATTCTGAATATGATTTTTTAAAATCTTTAGAACGCATAGATGCGATACTTAATGAGTGTGATTCTAATTTTGAAGAACGAGACACTATTCCGCCAAGAACAGAATTGACTTATACAAATGGTTTTTATATTAATTGTACTGCAATGTTTGTGGATATTTGTGGAAGTAGTGATTTGACTGATGAACACCGTCGTCCAGTATTAGCAAAGATATACCGAAGCTTTATATCGGAAATGGTTGCACTTTTGAAAGGGTGTCAGCAATGTAGTGAAATAAATATTCATGGGGATTGTGTATGGGGTGTTTTTAATACCCAATATAAGTCTGATATTGATGACATGATTAATTTGGCAGCAAGGGCAAATAGTTTAGTCAATGCTTTAAACATAAAATTAACGAAAAAAGGCTATGCAACGTATAAAGTTGGAATTGGAATTGATTATGGTAGAGCTTTAATGATAAAGGCTGGATATAATGGTTCCGGCATAAGCGATGTTGTGTGGATGGGAGATGTTGTTAACACTGCTTGCCACCTTTCTGGATATGGTAATAGTAACAGTTCTGATAAAACGATTATGATTTCAGATGTAATTTATGATAATTTGAATGATGAAAATAAAGAATTTTTCAGACGTAATACGAATCATGATTGTTACGATTGCAATATTGTTAATGTAGGTATGGACGAATGGTGTTCAGATAATTCATAAACAGAAGTTAAAATGAAAAGTTTTGGATTATATTATAAAGGAGATAAACCTTCTGAAGATGCTGTTGAAATTCATGTTAATTTATGGAAATTAAAGTCTTTCAATGTTCCATATTTGCTTGATTTTGGCTTGATGATATCTCAGTCGGTAAAATCTATTGCCTTGTTTTTGCCATTTAAGCTTAATAGTAACGAAAAGAAAAGTGATTCTAGTCCTGTTAAGGATTTAGGACATATTTTGATGGAGAACAAGGATATACTGAGTTTAGTATTTAATACTCGCATGCAAATAACGAATCCTTCAAATGGAGTATATGCAAAAGCGACTGATGATGAAAAAGGAGAGTCTTTTTATATCTACAAATTGGGACCAACAAATTTTAATTGTGATGCGACTAAGTTTGAGACAGAGGGAACACTACTTACAATAGACTTAAAAAGTGAGCCTAATGACAAAAATTTTTCTAATGATATTAAAAATAGTCCTGGTGCAAAACAGATTCAAGTTGAAGAGAAAAAGGAAAAAGTCTATTTGCGTTTTCGTATAGAGGTTCCATCTCTCGATAATATAAAGATTAAGGATAATTTGTCCAATGATATCATACAATCGGCATTTTCAAAAATAGAATTGTATGATTTCCGAATTAATGACTTGCGTCAATATGATGCAAAAATTGATGAGGCAATAAAGACGGAAGGGTTTACTTCTTATACTTTTGAAAAAATACATTTCTTGTATATGGTAAACAATCGTGAAGTAATTCAAGATATGAATACAATGCACAAAGACTGCCGTTTCTTAGAAAAGTCAAAATGGGGAGATTATTTACCAAATGGTATAAATGATATTAATTTTATTTCGTATCATTGGAAGAAAACTAAAGATAAAACCAATTTTTCGGATTTCTCTTTATTTTTTAGTGCAACTTATCCATCAAGAAACTGGATACAGCTATTTGTAAGTTTAGATTTCATAATTCTTTTAGGTTTTATTGGTTCTTTTTTGTGTTCTAAATTTCTTGAAACAAGTAAATTGGCTTCTTGGAATTATTTGGATTATGTATGGGTGTTTTTACCACTGATATTGTTATTATGTCTCTTTTTGTTTTTTGTACCGATGCTGTGGAATAAGACAAAGATTTTTTTTATACAAAAAATTGCGCAATCATGGATTATCCTATAAAAAAAGTGCTTCTTGGTGACTTAGATATAAACGATGTTTTTTTTAATTCATTTAAAGAAGATTATCCAGAATACGAAGAGTGGTTTTTTCGAAAGAAAAACGACACTGTTTCAGTTATAATGGAAAATAATAAAATAAAAGCATTGTTGAAGTTGAAAATAGAAAATGAAACAGAAGATTATTCGAACATTATTCCTGATTTCAAGCCCAAAAAACGTCTTAAGATTTGCTCTTTTAAAGTATCTTTATCTCCACAATCTGGGGTAGGAAAGACTTTTCTTGAAATGTCTTTAGCTTCTGCAAGGGAAAATAAAATAGAAGAAATTTATGTTACTTTATACAATAGAAATGGTAGCAAAGATTCTCTTATTGGTTTGCTGGAAAAAGGAGGATTTGTTTTTTGGGGATATAAAAATAAAGAAGAACTTGTTTATGTATTAAAAGTATGAAGAAAGTGTTGTTGTCAATAAAGCCTCAGTTTGTTGAGGAAATTAGATGTGGTAAAAAGATATATGAGTATAGAAAATCAATTTTTAAAGATAAAAGTATTGCTAAAATGCTTATATATAGCTCTTCTCCAATAAAAAAAATCGTTGGGGAATGTGATATTGAAGCTATAGTTTCAGGAAATCCTAATGAGGTATGGGAGCAAACAAAATTATATGGCGGAATTACTCAAGATTTTTTCTTTGAGTATTTTAAGAATAAAGAAACAGCTTATGCAATAAAAATGAGCAATGTTATATTTTATAATCAACCTATTTTACTAACAGATATTGGGGTTGAATATGCTCCGCAATCTTTTAGATATTTAGATATATAGAATTATAAGCTAAGTGTACTTTTAGAGAAAAAGTGAGATCTCATGTGAAAGAAAGTTTTGTTACATTATTAATTTATGGCACAGGATAATTTAAAACAAAAGACAAAAAAAGGATTATATTGGAGTGCGGCAAGTAATTTTGCCAATCAAGGAATGAGATTTGTATTTGGCCTTATATTGGCCAGATTGCTCTCACCAGATGCCTATGGAGTGATAGGTATGTTAACTGTTTTTTTATGCGTAGTACAAGTCTTTATTGATTGTGGCTTTTCGCAAGCTCTTATAGCTAAACAAGATAGAACTCAAACGGATTTTTCAACAGAGTTTTACTTTAACATCGGCGTTGGTCTTATCGGCTATTGTTTACTGTTTATATCAGCTCCATTCATAGCAGATTTTTATAACATGCCACTTTTGACATCTGTTTTGCGTGTCGTAGGTTTAGGTGTTATAATTAATTCATTATGTGTTGTTCAAAGTGCTCAGTTTTCAATCAGACTTGATTTTAAAACTCCTGCAAAGATAGGTGTGTCAACCAATTTGTTTTCGGGTGTTGTAGGAATCATTTTGGCTTATTATGGATGGGGAGTTTGGGCTTTGGTATTTCAGCAATTAGCTAGTGGTATTCTTTATGGAATATTAGTTTGGATACTGGCAAAATGGAGACCAACATTTGAGTTTTCAAAAGATTCCTTTAAATATTTGTGGAATTATGGTTCAAAAATTCTTGCTTCCTCAATAATTCAGCAGGTATATGATAACTTATATCCTCTGGTAATAGGTAAATTCTTTAGTGCAAGACAATTAGGTCTTTATTCCAGAGCTCAGGGATTTGCTTCTTTACCATCAACTAATTTAAGTGGTGTTTTAGGTAGTGTTACTTTTCCGGTTTTAAGTAAGATCAATAATGATTCAGCACGTTTGGTTGCTATTTATCGAAAGATGATTAAGACTACAGCTTTTATTGTATTTCCATTAATGATAGGGCTTTGTGCTACGGCATCTCCTTTGATAAAAATATTGCTTAATGAACAATGGTATGAATGTATTCTGTTGTGCCAATTATTGTGTTGTGCTTTAATTTGGCAACCTATTAGCTATATTCATTTAAGTGTATTGAAAGTAGTTGGTAGAACAGATCTTGTTTTGAAACTTGAAATTTTAAAACGTTCTATGGGTTTAATTTTTATATTTGGTGCCATTCCTTTTGGGGTAGTAGGAATGTGTATAGGTTTTAATATTTTTTATATATATTGTTTTTCAATAAATACCTATTTTACAAGTAAAGCTTTGAAAGTTCCTGTTATTACTCAAATAAAAGATATCTTACCCTTATTGATAAATGCTGGAGCAATGGGTATAGTTGTCTATATGGTAACATTGCTTCAAATTAATATTTATATAAACTTTATATTAAGTGTATGTGTCGGTATAGTGATGTATATTTTAACCTCAAGATTATGGTTTAAATCTATATATGCTGATGCTATATCAATGATAAAAAATAAATCTTAAGTATTATGTTGTTAAAATTTAAAAGAAAAATTGAATCAATCCTTATGAGATTGATTTTTCCGCATTCAGAAATATCGATGGAGAAGAGATTTATTAAAGAGGCATATCATTTTTATTTGCTTTTAAGTAAATATAATGCTTCTCATCATACAGATGAGGATATGGAAAAAATGCAATATACATTATTGCGTGAAACCCATGTCATAGAAAAGGGAATGTCTATGCGTAATCCTCGAAAAGGATTTGGTCAGAAAAAAGTAGCAAGTCTCTTAAATCGTCTCCAAAAGTATTTCGAATTATATTCTGATAGAGATAAGGAATTTTTAAAATATCCTCTTTCTACTATAAAACAATATATAAAATATACAGAAGCAAATGGAGTTAAAGCTGATGGAATTAAGAGTGAGTTTAATAAACTTTCTGAGCATTTTAAGCCATCAGAAATACAATCAAAAGCGGGAATTCAAGATGTTTCAAAGGAATCAATACTTGATAGATGTAATTCAAATTTTGAATCTCTACTTTTTAGCCGTCATTCTATAAGATATTTTTCCAAAGAACCTGTTGAAAAGAATGTAATTATTAAAGCTTTGGAATTGGCACAAAGAACACCTTCTGCATGTAATCGGCAAGGATGGAAAACCCACGTTTTTACAGATGATAAAAGCGTAGATTTGATGAATTGGCAAGGTGGCTGTCATGGATTTGAAAATGAATTGAGATATTCCATTTTAGTGACTGCAAACTTGAAAGCTTTTCTTTCTTATGAAGTTCATCAAGCATATGTGGATGGTGGTCTATATGCTATGAATCTAATCAACGCATTGCATTCTTTAGGTTTAGGATGTATTCCTTTGTCATGCGGATTTGAATATGAGAAATTGCAAGGCTTAGAGAAATTTGGTATACCAGAAAATGAGGTGCCGATTGTAATTATTGCTTTTGGTAATCTTCAAGATAAATTTAGAGTTGCCGTTTCTACCAGAAAGGATATAAACTTAACTAATACTTTTCATTAAGCTATGAACTTATTAATAATAAATCAACCCGCTTTTAATCGAGGGGATGAATCTGCTCATAAGGCTCTATTACGTACATTATTACAAAGGCTTAAAGATGTCAGAATAAAAGTGATGTATAGTACTTATGTGCAAGAAAGCGTTAGGCAATATTCTGTGCATGATAATAGAGTGGAATATATTATTGATCCTTTAGGATTCTATTCTTTAGATGATTATCTTTGGCATGGCATTGATATAGCAAAATATGGTTTCTTAAAATATCGCCCATCTGTAAAGAAATATAAATCTTTTTATGATTGGGCTGATATTGTTCTTTGTGCGCCTGGAGGTATTTGTATGGGCGGGTTTCAGGATTGGAATCACCTAATGCATTTAAAAATGGCTCAAGTATATAACAAGCCTTTGGCTTATTATGGTAGATCATTTGGTCCTTTCCCTACAGAATCAGAATCAAATCGTGTTTTCAAGACTGTTAGCTTAGAAATGCTGCATTATTTCGGATATCTATCTATTCGTGACCATAAAACAGAATTGTTGGCAGATGAGTTGAAAATTCCATATATTTCTACTATCGATTCTGCTTTCTTGGATTCCCCAAAGGTAGAGATTCCTTATGAGTTAAAATCAGTTGCTGGTGATAAGCCTTATATGGTTTTTGTTCCTAATTACCTGCTTTGGCATTATGCTTACAAAGGAAGAATCAGTCATGAGACTGTTATCAACTTCTATTGTAAAGTAATGGATGAGATCTGGGCAGCCAATCCGGAATTAAATATATTGATGTTGCCTCAGTTGTTCTGTGGTCGAGAATATGCTTTAAATGATGTTGAACTATTCCGTGACTTGGCAAAAGCGAAAAATGATACTCGCATCATCGTTACAGCAGATTGTTATAGCAGCGATATTCAGCAAACACTTATCAGTAAAGCAAAATATGTGATAGGTGCTCGTTATCATTCTATTGTCTTTGCTCTTAATCAAGGAGTTCCTTGCATTGCTTTAAGTTATGAACATAAGATGGCTGGTTTGCTTGAAACATTGGGTAAGACTGAATGGTGTATAGA
>OIYQ01000091.1_pt1 | contig 34729 bp, 30 predicted proteins | sample 1588311 | NCBI WGS metagenome assembly OIYQ01 (sample SAMN03283244) | human gut metagenome | biome: human-associated habitat; material: feces | host: Homo sapiens | place: Peru | collected 2012
CCACCCAAAAATAACTAATAAATCATTTTCACTACTACCTAAGTTAGCTACCAAGGCTGCCGCTTGATCTGCTTTTTTGATTTTTACACTTTGACGCGGTGCACTAATCCCAATAATTGCATATTCAGCTTGATCAATTGCATCACCTTCAAAAACATATGAATGAATTGCATTATTAACCGCATCAATTATATTATTTTCACCACGACCAGTTCCAATAGACATTAATGCCGAACCTTTTTCTCTAAACACAGTACAAATATCAGCATAGTCTAAATTAATAAATCCAGGGCGAGTCGCAATTTCATAGACCCCTTTGATGCCATCAATTAAAGCCTTATCTACATCATCATTGGCTTGTTTTAAAGTTGATCCTGATTTACTAGCAGCCATTGCTGCAGTATCCACTAAAATTGTTGAATCAATTTGTTCTGTTACTTGAGTAAAGATTGTGTTTAATTGTTCTGTACTTAACTCATCACGATAAGGAGCAATCGTAAATCCAATTGATAATACTTTTTCTTCTCGCGCAACACGACCAATTTCTAATAGACCAACTTGTCCTGTTCCTCCAGATAAACTACCAACAATAAAGACAATGTGATATCCGGCAATTAATTGTTTAAAACGATCATGTTCTTGACGAAAACTCTCAATTACTTTCGTATTACTGTTCGGATTAGAAGCATTATAACCACTACCATTACCGTGTAACAATTCTGCTCCAACTAATATTTTCTCATCACATTTAATCTGACTTAAACGTCCATCATCTGTATCAACAGCTACTAATTTAACATCATTTAATGTTTGGTCATACATACGATTTACTACATTACAACCGCATCCCCCGACACCAATTACCATTAATTTTAAATCACCAAAATTAACATTTTCACCAAAACTATCGATAAAGTCATCAGTTTCTATATTGATTTCAACCACTCCATGATCTTCATCATCAACAATTGTTACTTCACCTAATTCTTGAGAAAATTGAACTGTATCTAAAGTTTTAAAATCACTAACAGTAGTTTCTATTACATCGCTAGTAACACTTGTAGGTGCTTGGCTAGCCATATCATATAAATCTTGTGTATCTAATTCTTTATCAAAACTAATTGTTTGTGTAGATTCACGCTCAGTATCTAGTTGTCCGACAACTTCATCGACAATTTTATCAACTGCAATCGTTTCTTCTTGACTCTCTGCTATCTGATTTACAGTTGGCTCTAATGAGGGAATACTATTAATCATTGCTTCTAAACTTTCTTTATCTTCATTGATTTGTGTATTGAAATTAACCGTCTCAAATTGATCATCAAAATCGATTTCTTCTAATTCGCCTGTATCATTAGCAGCAATTTGTAATGTTTGGTCAATATCAGATAATTCTTCAGTGTCTAAATTTATATCAAAATTGTTATCAATCATTTCTTCTTTTATTTCTTCATCGAATAAATTAAATGTTTGTTGTTTCATCTTATCTCCCAATTACGGTAAGTGACAATATCTTGCATGACAAGCATCGCTTTTAACTTACTAATTTCTAGAATAGCTAACTGGTCAGGGTTGCAAATTCCCGGTGTGAATGTTTGCTCTGTGACTTTAAATGGAGTTACTTGTAAATCAAGTGTCTGTGTTAATAATTCCGCCAATTCTTGACTATCATATCCATTAATGATTAGTTGAAAGTCATTGATATGGTAGTGACCTTTTCTTAACTCTTTATGAAAATATTCAAAATAGTTAACCAAAACATTTCTAAAGATATTAGTAGCTTCATTATAACTTATTTGATCATTTATCATCAACTCATCACTTTGCTGAGCGAATACAAAGTGTTGTTTTAGAAAAAATACAGCTTGTTGAGCTAAGTCTTTTTCATAACTTTCAGCTAAGTTATCAAATGTATTGTTAAAGAAATTAACTAACCCAATTGCAGTACAAATAGTTTGAATAGAGTGGTCATTATTTACATAGAATTTAGTATCTTTTCTCCCGACTTCAATAATCCCTGCGTTTTGTGGGATACGTAAAAATTTCTTAAAGACATAGTCAGTATCATAAATCGCACGAATATTATATGGACTATCTTTAAAGATAGTTTCAAAAATTTGAGTTAATCCTGTTGAAACATAATGGTGTGAACCAATTACTTTAAAGTTATCAACTACAATTTGGTCCAATGGTTTTTTAATCTCACGCCCACCAACTTGATAACCTTCAGTTAAAAAACCTGTATATGTTTTACCTTCGATCGCACTACTACGACTATAGGCATCTTTGTCAATCTTCTTGAGATCTTCCATATTAATGGCATGTTTGTTGGGAACATTAACAGTAATATTCATCACACGTGCTTCTGCAGTTAATGATCCACGTACACCTTCTTTAGTTCCATCTACTAATACATAAATATTATTTCCGACTTCAGGGAATTTTTGTTTAATAGATGGTAAAACTTGATGAACACGTGATTTAATATTAGCAATTGTCATATCATCTTGAATTGCTAATAAATCCCAAGCACCAATTTGTTTATCATAAACTAAATTTAATTGTTTGTTGGAAACTCCAAACACTAAAATACTCAATTCATAGTTTTGATAACTAAGAACTATTGTCGTTTTCATGATACTCCTATTCTCTTGTATTATACTAAATTTTATGCTAGTTTTCTAGGAATTTTACCGCGCAACTTGTGAAATTTGGCCCATTTGTGACAAATGCGAAATGCCCATGATTTGGGACATGAATTAACTTGGCATTTTGCATTCTTGCTTCCATCTTCATACCATCCATAAGTGGTGTTTGATCATCATCATCACCCCAATATAATAAAACTTCTTGATTTATGTTATCAAGTAATGGTGTTAAATCTTCATTAACTGTATTAATTAAAACTTGTTTCATCATGGGACTAGCTTTACGATAATCAGGACTTCCACTATTAGTAATTAAATCTTTGTGCCATTGACAAAAGATTGGCGTTTTTGTTAGTAATTTCATAAATTTGTAATGATATACACTTAGTTTTTGGCGCCAAGTCTTTTTGGGTTTAATTCCTGCAGCTCCAGTCAAGACCATTTTTTTTACATGGTCTTGATCTTGATTAGCTAGAATAATTGAAATCCGCCCCCCAAATGAGTGCGCAACTAAATTATATTCTTTAATCTCTAATTCTTTAATAAACGCTAAAACACAATTAGCATAATCATAAATTGTGTAAGGAAAATTAGGCTCTTCACTTTTCCCAAATCCTGGTAAATCTAGAGCAAAAATATGATAATTTTTATTTAATTTTTCTATTAAAGGTAAAAAACATTGATAACTTTGTCCCCACCCATGTAACATAATTACAACAGGTTTTTGCTGATTTTGATTATCAAAATAATTTAGGACTACATCATTAATCTTGATTTTATTTTCCATAACTGCTCCCGTGAATAATTTTGATAATACTGCTAATAATTAGTTCAAGCAAACTAATAAATACAATCAAGGCACTAGATGGCAAATCAAATATATAACTAGACATGATCCCACCTTCAAAGCTAATAATTGCCATTACAATTGCCATTAATACAACTTTTTTTAAATTATGACTAAACAAACTTGCACTAACAATTGGTAGTGCTAACATTGTTGCAACCAATAATACTCCGACCACTTTGACAGCTAGTGCAATCATTACACTAATTAAGATTGTCGTAAAGTATTTATAAAATGTGACATTGATGCCTCGTAGTTTAGCACTAACCTCATCAATAAATACTAAAATAATAGTGCGCCATTTTACTAATAGCAAACTAATTACAATAATTGATAAACTAGCAATAATCATTACATCTTGAGCACTAATGCTATTGATATTACCAAATAAAATATTAAATAAATTAGCTCCATAGCTTTTCGCTAAACTTAAAAAGATCATCACTAAACTAATTGCGATTGAGTGAGTAATTAACAAACTAATCTCCTGGTTAGATTTAATTTTATCATTTAAAAATTGAATAAAGATCGCACCAATAATGGTAAAAATAATTATCATCCAGAAATTGTTTACGACTAAGTTACTCACGGTGCTACTAATAAATACCCCAAAACTAGCACCTGTTAAACTAATTTGCCCGATAGTATCAGATAAGAAAATTATTTTTCTCAGATACACAATTACACCTACAATTGGTAAACAAATCCCCAAGATCAAACCAACAATCATGGCAAATTGCATAAAGTTATAACTAAACATACTAACAATATTGGCAGTGTTCATTACAAATCACCTCCAACTTCATCGTATCTAGATTAAAGATTTTATTAACTTCACAACTAATCTCATCTAAGTAGTGACTAATCATAATAATCCCAATCCCAGATTGATGTAACTTACTTAATAATAAAAATAATTGTTGACGTGAATAAAAATCTAAGCCTGTATTTGGTTCATCTAAAATCAAATAATTAAGACCACTACTTAATGTTTTAATAATATTAATCATTTGTCTTTGACCACCAGATAAAGTATTAACATCTTTGTTAAGTAAGTCCGTTATATCTAAACGTTTTACTAATTGATTAAATTCTTGTTTCGTTAAATATAATAATAAATATTCTCTGACACTAATCGGTAAACAAATCGGCTCATGATTAAGTTGTGCGACATAACCAATTTTATGCGCTTTTAATTGACTAGCAACCGGAGTACCATCAACTAAAATACTTCCTTCATAAGGAATTTGTTGTAAAATTGCTTTTAATAGAGTAGTTTTCCCACTACCATTAGGACCGGTAATTACTAAAAAATCATCTTGATTAATATCAAGATTTAAATTAGCAAATATTTGTTGCTGATCATATTTACAACTAAGGTCCTTAATTTGTATCATACTTACCCTTTTATTTAACTTTTTGAAATTGTTCTAAATTACTTGTTAAACCATTTAGATAGCTATCAAAATTCTCTACTTTCAATAACGTGTCTAATGTTGCGATATTAACACCCGTTTCATTTTTAATAGTATCAACGATTTGAATATGACTATTATACTCAAAACAATAAATTGTTGTAATGTCATTAGCTTTAATCATTGTCACTAAATTAGCAATATCTTGACTACTTGGTTCTTGTTCTTCATTTTTACCATAGATGTTTATAACATTAAAATTATAATTTAATTGTAAGTAAGCTAAGCCATCGTGATCGACTATAATTGGTGCTTGATTATTATTATCACTGACAGTTTGATACTGATTAGATAAATCACTAAGTAAGTTATAATTGTTTTGATAATTAATATTTACACCTACATCATTACTAACATTATTATTGATAATGTCCATCACTAACATAGATGCTAGTGGTGATAACCAAAAGTGTGGATCATTAGCATCAAAGTTTTGGTTATCTTTTAGAAAACTACTCATTTCAATAATTTTTAAACTACTAGGAGCATTGGCTTTAATCGTTTTAACAAATGGTTCACTAGCTTCGCCTACACATAGAAAATACTTAGCACGATATACTCGCGCTAATTCTTTTGCACTAGGTTCATAGTGGTGATAATCGCTACCTTGAGGAATAATACTACTTACACTAACTTCCTCATTAACCGTAGCTTTAGCTATTACGCTAAGTGGGTTAGTCGTGGTCATAATATCAACATCTGCTTCATTCTGACATCCACTAGTAATCACCACTATCGCTAACATCATTAAGAAAAACTTTTTCATAATACTCCTTTTTTATACACACAAACGAAGAAGAATATTATTCTCCTTCGCTTAAGGTATAACTGATCAATTGTTCAAGAGTTTGTTCTTGAGCAATAACTTTAATTCGACCTGTTTTATCAATATAAATATTTGTTGGTGTACCGTTCACTTTAAAACGATGTAATAGGTCATTATTTACATCAATGTAGACAGGGAAATCAAAGTTCTGACTTTTGATATATTCTTTGATTTGTTCTATATTAGTGCGATCACTTCTATAAGCAACAAAAATCGGAATAATAATTGTATCTTCATTTTGTGCACTTATTAAATTAGGGAAAGTTTCTCGTTCAGCGATACAATCTGGACACCAATCAGTACCTAAGTTAATATAAATATTTTTCTTACCTTCAACTAAATCATATAACTTAACTTTTTCTCCATTTGGTGTATATAATGTTACATTAGGAATTGTATCTCCTACTCCATATCCTGGACGAACTTTAACATCACTACACCCTTTACCGACTTCACAAATTCCTTGATTACTTTCCCAGAAGTTAGCAATTTTTTTCTTTTCTAAATAATCATAGTATGTTACACCAAAAACAAATACAACAATTAATGCTAGAATTAAATATTTTGATCTCATTTTACTTTACTCCCAAAGTAATATGTTTTTTGTCAACATCAACACCAATAATAACAACATCAATACTATCACCTGGTTGTTTTTGTTGTAAACGTGATTTAGTTTCTTCATCTACCATTCTAAATGGAATTAATCCAGTGATATCATATTGACCTTGTAAGTCAACAAATGCACCAAAATCTACTACATTACGAATAATACCTTTCACTTGATTAGGGCATTTACCTTGTTCAAAATCACTTTTAATTAATATGAAAGGATCTTCTAATAAAGCTTTAACACTACATACTAAAGTATCATCTGTTTTACTAATGACTTGAACTTTAGTATCAGTATTAACGAATTCATTAACATTTTTTTCACTAACATGAACATTATGACTAATTTCTGCAAATGGAACGAAAATACGCACATCTTTAATCGCTTCAATTCCACCTCTATTTAACTCAAAATCACCTAAAGTAATTTCATCTCCAATATTGTATGAACCAATTAGTCCTTGACGATTGGCAAGAACAATGTTTTTACGAGACATTTCTATGTAAGGTGCACCTGTTTTTAAGTTTTTGCTAATACCGACTACTTCAAAATCAAGTGTTTGCCCTACATAACTTTGGAAATCTTTGTAAGGCGGACAATCTATACGATATTGTAATACATTATAAAGAGTACCATCTACATCAATTTGAAAAAATGGTTCTTTATAAGAAACAACATTGGCTTCTAACACTTCACCAACATTAAACTCACGAATTTGTTTTTTCTCCAGTGGACGTTTTTTTGGTGTTGAAGGTTTTTTAGTGTTGATACGACGCGTATTTAAACGTCGAACACTACCAAATAATCCTTCATCAGCTACACGATAAATTTTAACTTCAACTTGATCATTAACGCTAAGTGGGGTGTCTACTTCTTTTTTCGGCACAACCACTTCTTGGGCATTATCAATTGATTCAGCGATATATTCATCACCTTTGTCAGCAAGAATTACAACAGTTGTAACATCTCCACTTCCTAACACATCAATACTCATCCCCCAAGCTTCTAAGGGTTCTTGTTTTTTAGTAACCGTTTTTTTCTCAGTAACTTTTTTGGCAGATTGTTTTTTCTCAACTGTTTTTTTATTAGTTGTGCTCACTTCACTAACATTAGCTTCATTATCATTTTGCTTTTTATCGTTATTTTTTTTCACGAATAAACTCTTAATCGTATCTAACATTAAACTCCTCCCGCTTATAAAAACGGTACAATTTGTTTTTTACGAGACAATACTCCTGGTAAGAATGCCTGATTATCTACTACTTCTGTATTAAATTTTTTAGCAAATTTATCTTCATTACCAACAATGAGCGCGGTACTATCAGCTTTAATAATATCAGTAATTAACAAGATACATTGGCTAAGACCTTCCTCAGCTTTTTTTGCATTCAAAGCAGTAATAATTTCATCTTTATTTTGCAATACTTCATCAACACTTACGGTATTTACTTGACTTACATTAATTTGACCATCTTGCGTGTCAAACGTCTTGCTATCAATACCGATTAACTCACTTGCACTATACATGCTTAAATCTGTTCCGGCTTTTAACATTGCCATTCCATATTCATTAACATCTAATCCAGCAATACTTGCTAATTCTAAACACACTTCTTGATCAACTAGTGTACAAGTAGGTGATTGAAATAGTAATGAATCTGAAACAATCGCACTACATAATAATGTGGCAATTACTTTATTTGGAATAAAACCAGTTGCTTTCATCATATTATAAATGATTGTAGCACTACAACCAAGCGGTTGTAAATTCATCATTAATGGTTGACTTGTGTAAAAGTTGTCAACTCGATGGTGGTCGATAACCTCTAAAATTTGTGCATTTTCAATGTTATCAACACTTTGATTAAATTCATTATGATCAATCATTATTACTGATTGATTATCTTCGATTGAATCAATAATTCTTTGTGGTTGAATACCTAAATAATCAAACACATATTTAGTTTCGTTATTCAATTCTCCTAAACGAACAGCTTCAACATTTTTTTCACCAGATTCGTGTTTATACATTGCATAAGCTAATGATGAACAAATTGTGTCTGTATCGGGGTTTTTATGCCCAAACACTAATACATTTTCCATGGCACTCCTTCTTAGAATCATTATACCATAATTTTTATTATATTTTTAGCTTTTGTAATTTTTAATATACTCGTATACTTCTTCAACACTTAAACCTTGTAAAGGATTATTATCTTCATAATAAGGAACCAAATGAACATGGACATGTTTTATTTCTTGTCCTGCTAATTCGCCATTATTATTGATGATTTTTAATCCATTAAAATTAAATATTGCTTGCATGATTCTAGCTACATGATTTACCTTTTTCATTAAATCAAAATCAAAATCACCTTCATAAATATAACATTGATGTTGTTTTGGCACAACTAATGTGTGTCCCGGATTTTCACTTTTAGGAAATAAATCTAAAAACGCAATCACATCCTCATCTTCATAGATTGGAAAACAATCAATTTCCTGATTAATAATTTTACAAAAAATACAATTGTCCATCTTACTCCTCTCCAAATAATTGCTGTTGGTTTTCTTCTTCTAGATGATCAAAAGCACCAATTAATGTTAATGTTTCCACAGTTTTTTTCTTAATTTTTGTTCTAGCCTTAACATCTTCAACACTACTAAATGGTTTTTCTTCACGGGCATTAACAATTGATTCTGCCTCTTTATCACCTAAACTATCAATACAACAAAATGGCATAATCAACCCATCACCATTTTCATGCATCACAAAGTGATTAGCTTGACTTAATTCTAAACTAACCGGATAAAATTTAAAGCCACGCGCACACATTTCTTGAGCGATATATAACCCTTTAAGCTTTTTATCAATTAATTCATCGCTTAAACCTTCAGACCGTTTTGATACCATTTTTTCTTGACGGTCTTTTTCTAATTGTTTAATTTTTAAGTTAATTTTATCAAACCCTTCCATCATGGCATACATTTCAAACTTATCAATACGTGATGAGAATATCGCACTATAATAAGCTAATGGTTGATATACTTTATACCATCCGATTCTTAGCGCCATTAATACATACGCACTGGCATGCGCTTTAGGGAACATATATTCAATTTTTTGACAAGAATTAATATACCACATAGGGATATCATGCTCTTGCATTAAACTAACTTCTTCTTCAGTTAATCCTTTCCCTTTACGGACATGCTCCATAATATCAAAGGCATCTTTACTAGCTAGTCCGTGTTGAATTAAATACACCATAATATCATCACGACACCCAATTACTTCTGAAATGCTACAAGTTCCTTTGTCAATTAAATCCTCAGCATTTCCAGCCCACACACCAGTTCCGTGTGATAATCCTGATACTTGGACTAAATCAGCATATGTTTTGGGTTTAGCTTTTCGTAATAAATCCATCGCAACTTTCGTTCCAAATTCAGGAAGTCCTAATGATCCTAAATCTTGATCGATTTCGTGAATCAGATTTAAATGTTTGTTAGATGTAAATAAACTTAACACTTTTTCATCTACAAAATTAACACTCACCGGATCAATATCTGTTAAATTCCATAATAAACGTAACATGGTCGGATCATCGTGTCCTAAGATATCTAGTTTTAAAACATTATCATGAATCGCATGGAAATCAAAGTGAGTGGTACGCCATTCACTTTCTTTTTTATCTGCTGGATATTGAATTGGCGTAAAATCATATACTGATAAATCTTGAGGAATTACGATAATTCCTCCCGGGTGTTGTCCTGTACTTTGTCGAGCTCCTTCACAATAAGTACCAAACACATTAGCTAAAGCTGCACTATATGGTTTTTGTGCTAAATTAAAATATGTTTTGACAGAATCTATGGCAGTTTTAGTTGCTAACGTTTTAATTGTTCCTGCTCTAAAGGCATGATTTTCATCAAATAATTCTGGATCATTAAAGGCTTTTTGTCCACGGACAAACTCATGGGCTTTGGCTTGGAAATCTCCAGAGAAGTTAAGATCAATATCAGGAACCTTATCTCCTTCAAACCCTAAGAATGTTTCAAACGGAATATCTTGCCCATCATGTTTCAAACTACATCCACATTTTGGACAAGTTTCATCTTTCGCATCATATCCACTCGCACAACTCCCATCAGTAATAAAACTAAAATAATCGCACTCAGGACAATAATAATGAGGGGCTAATGGATTAACCTCACTGATTCCCATTAAAAATGCCACAATTGAAGACCCAACACTTCCTCGACTACCAACTAAATAACCATTGTCATTTGAGTATTTAACTAACTTATAAGAAATATAATAAATTACACTATAACCATAACCAATAATCGATTTTAATTCTTTTTGGATACGCGCTTCTACTTCATCCGGTAAATGCTTACCATATAATTCATGGGCACGGTTATAAACTAAGTTTGTAACCTTCTCATCAACACCATCTATTGTTGGTGTTGATAACCCTTCAGGAATAATTTGAATATCTTCAATTTGGTTCAATAATTGATTAACATTATCAATTACATAAGTTTTAGCATCATCTAAGAAGGCTAATTCATCTAACATCTCATCTGTTGTTTTATAGTATTGACCCATAATCATCTCATGATTATTTTCATACCATCTAGCAAATTTAGGTTGGGCTTTAATGTATCTTTCTTCTTGACTATAATCTTTATTTTCCGAAAAGAATCCAAAGCTTGAAGCAAAGATCATCTCACGGGTTTGGGCTAAAAATTCTTCTGTAAAATAGACATTACCAGAAACAACAACAGGCACTTGTTGTTGTTGACAAACTTTAATAATATTTTTTAGCATCGTTTTAATTGCTTCTTCATCTTTTAAAGTATGATTTTTGACTAATCCTAAATATTGTGATGGCGGATTAATCATCACATAATCAAATTGGTCTATTAAATTACGTAGTTCTTGTTCACTTTTATTTAAATATGCATCTAAAATACTTCCATCATTAAAAGCACCACCAACATAAATTAAGTGGTCGCGATTAGCCAACACCTCTTCTTCTTTAATACGTGGAGCTAATTTATAATATTTAGTTAAACTATTTGAAACTATTTCATAAAAAGGTGCTAGTCCTTTTTGGTCTTTGACATAAATGATATTTTTAAATCCACGATTATCAAAACTTTGATTAACTTCATTAATTGTTAGTAAATTATCAATCCCTTGTGCTTTTAATTGGATTAACATTTGTTCAAAGATTTTAGATAATTGATCAGCATCGTAATCAGCACGGTGATGCGCTGATTCATCAATCTTAATTCCATATAATTTCGATAACATACTAAGTGAGTGGTATGTACGATCTGGATTTAAGAATCTTGATAATTCTAAAGTATCGATAATTGGTTGATCAAATTTAATCCCTAATTCACGTTCATAGTTACGCGCCATTACTTGACGGTCAAATGTCGCATTATGCGCTACAAGTACACTACCTTCACTCCACTTGCGAAAATCTTGTAGGGCTTGTTTTAAACTAACACCAGTACTTAAATCCTCATCAGTAATACAAGTTAAATTAGAAATAAATTCACTTAGTGGTTCATCAATTTTAATAAATTGTTGGTATGTATCGATAATTTCACCATTTTGATACATCACCGCCCCAATTTCAATCAATTTATTAAAATTGGCACTAAGCCCTGTTGTTTCGGTATCAAAGACACAATATTTTGCGTCATCTAATTTAATATCAATTGGATTTTCTACAATTACCGGTTTACTACAAACATTGGCTTCAACCCCATAGATCATTTGTAATCCATATTGTTTTTTAATCCGATCACCTTGGACAAAAGCATGAAGTACATCATTATCAGTAATTGCTAATGCTTTATGTCCTAGGTGAGATGCTAATTTAGCATAATCATCTAGACTACTAACTCCTGACAATTTTGAATATTTAGTGTGTAATTGCAATTCACTACGTTTGTAAGTAGCTTCATCACTTCGTTTCGTAAAAGGAGCTTGTTTTTCAACTATCTCAAAATAGTTAATTTCACAAACTTTTTCTCCTTTAGCATAACTATCTTCTTTAACATTTCCTTGAACTGTTGCAACCATCCCGTTTTTCACAATCGCTAAATGATTTTTAGAAATAGCTTTGTTACCAAAACAGCTACATTTAATTGCACTTTCACCATCAAATAGATAAAAGCTTAGTAAGTTGTATGGATTTCCACGTTTAGATACTCCGGAACGAAGTTCTGGAGCATAAACTACTCCAGTTAAAGTTGCTTCTACTTCTGGGACAAACTCATCAAGGGCATCTTGAATATCCATTTGTGGATGCTTGGCTAAGCTTCTTCCAAATGAGGTAAATGTTTCATCTTTTTTCGGATTAACAATTTGCGGTTGTGGTTTTTTGCTTAAATCAACTTCTGGTTTAATTAAATTAATTTGCACATTACTTAGTCCCATTAAACCAAAAGCTTTATGCAAATATTTATTAATATTATCAAACATCATTAATGGTGAATCACTTTTGATTTCGATTACTTCGCCATTAATATTTAAAGTTAATTCTTCACTAAACTCTTTTAAACGTAAATCATTTTTAAAACAATATTGTAAGTAATCTATATAGTGACTAGCTTGATAATCACTAACTTTAATTATTTCTGGTTCTTGAAATAAACGTAGTTTTACATCTTTAATATTAAGGTCGTTAATGATCGCTTGATAGATATTCGCATAATCTTTAATAGGCAAAATGCGCTGTGTTTGTAAAAATACATCCACAACGCTATTAAGTTCATCAACCTCAATCCGGCTAATATCCACTTGTTGAGGTTGTTCTAATATTATATTCCAATCATTTAATTGATTTTGGAATTGATTATTCATCTAACTCCTTATTAACATAACTGGTAATTGTTTCATAATCAGTATCTACTTTTGCTTGTTTAACTAACGTTTTAAATAACTCTTCTTCTTTAGCACTTAGTTTAGTATTAACACTAAAGTCTTTTAATAAAATATAAATACTTATTAAACTATGAACACGTACTACTTGATCTTCATCTTGTAATTGCTCAATTAAGTAATCTGTTAATTTTGGATCTAAACGATTAAAATATAAATAACTTTTTAAATCTAATAATAATGTATTTTTATCTCCTAGACGTTTTTTTAATTCATCATAATAGATATCAACACCACTAATTCTAATACTCATGTAAACCTACCACTTCACCATCTAAACTAGTACGACGAGCACCAGTTATTTTTACATCATAGATTTTTCCAACCATTGATTCATCACCTTTAACAATGACTAATTTATTATTTTGTGAATAACCTGATACATATGTTTTATCTTTTTTACTCACACCTTCAATTAGTACTTGTAAAGTTTTACCAATTTGGTCTTCATTAGTTTTTACCATATATTTATCTACTAATTTATTTAATTCAGTTAAACGTTTTTGTTTTTCTTCAATACTTACATCATCTTGCATTTTACTAGCTGGTGTTCCTTCACGAGGCGAGTAGATGAAAGTAAATGCTGAGTCAAATTGACAATATTCATATAAACTTAAAGTGTCTTCAAATTGCTCATATGTTTCATTAGGATAACCAACAATAATATCGGTTGTAATACTAACATTGGGAATGCGTTTTAACTTGTTAAATAAAGTTAAATATTGTTCACGAGTATAATTACGTCCCATGATTTTTAAGATCGCATCATTCCCTGATTGGACAGGTAAATGAATATGAGGAATAATGTTATCATATTCTTTTATTGCTTCGATCATATCATCATCAAAGTCCCAAGGATGAGATGTCATAAAACGAATACGCGGAATACCAATTTTTGCTACATCACGTAGTAAGTCACCCATTTTATAACTTCCATCATCTAAGTCTTTACCATAGGCATTAACGTTTTGTCCAAGTAATGTAACTTCTTGATAACCTTTATCTTTTAAATCTTGAATTTCCGCTAAGACATCTTCTTTAAGACGCGAACGTTCTTTTCCACGTGTATAAGGCACTATACAATAAGTACAGAACTTATCACATCCATAAATAATATTAACCCATGCTTTGTAAGTGTGTTCACGCACTTTAGGAAGTTCTTCAATAATTTCCCCTTCTTGACTCCACACTTCAATAACTTTTTGTTTACCAAAAATCGCATGTTTTAAAATTTCAGGTAAACGATGAATATTGTGTGTTCCAAATACTACATCAATAAATTGATATTTAGTTAAAATTTTTTCCACAACACTTTCTTCTTGACTCATACATCCACACACAGCAAAGATTGTATCAGGATTTTGTTTTTTAAGATAACTTAAACGACCAATTTCTCCAAAGACTTTGTTTTCCGCATTCTCACGAATTGCACAAGTATTAAAAATAAGTAAGTTAGCTTGTTCCATGTCTTCTGTTTGAGTATATCCTAATTCCGTTAAGATTCCACAAATAATCTCAGTATCATGGACATTCATTTGACAACCATATGTACGAATATAGAAGTATGAATGACTAGCTACTTCTTTTATTTTTTGATCATATTCTAAATCAGCATAAACTACTTTAACTTCTTCACGGCTACGTTTTTTACTAGCACGCATATCTGGTTTTTGAAAGTACTTGGCATAATCTGTTGTTGATTTACTCATCTTTATCCTTTACTACAGTTTTCTTTGTATTGGTGATATAACGATTTTCTCGCAATACATTAACAACAATCCCTGTTGGTAAACTTAAATTAGTTTCAACTAATCGTTTAACTTCGTGAGCTAAAGCTTTTAGTTGAGAATCTTTAACTTGGTTAGCTGTTACGATAATTCGTAATTCTTTTCCACCTTTTAAGGCGTATGCTTTATTAACACCCATAACTGTTAGCGCTAATTCTTCTAATGCTTCTACTCGTTGAATAAATGCTTCATAAGTATCACTTCGCGCTCCAACTTGGCTAGCTGAAATACTATCAGCAATAATGGTAATAATTGAATAGACATTATCTACTTCTTCATCACCATGATGTGACATGATGGTATTAATTACTTCTTTTGGCTCATTAGCACGAGTCGCATAAGTAGCTCCCAAGTCAACATGCGATAGACCTAACTCTTCACTATCTACTTTCCCTACATCATGAAGTAAGGCACAGCGCGCTGCAAGTTTTCCATCTAAACCTAATTGATTTGCAATACTTCTGGCAATCTTAGCTACTTCAATGCTATGAGTATAAACATTTTGCCCATAACTGGTACGATAGTACAAACATCCAAGTTTTTCTACTAAGCTAATATGGATATCACTTAGATCAAACATATTAACTGCTTGTTTACCTTTATCTAATATATTGTCATGAATTTCTTCTTCGACTTTTTTAACTGTATCTTCAATTTCCGCTTGATTAATTCTTCCACTACTAATTAATCGTTCTAATGCGTTATAAGCAATAGCACGACGAACAGGATTGAATGATGAAATTAAAAATTGTCCTGGCGTTTCATCAATTAAAATATTGACACCTAATAAATTTTCTAATAAATTAATATTACGTCCATCACGACCAATTAATCTTCCTTTAACACTTTCATCAGGAATTTTAACTACTTTACTAAATCCTTCGGTAACAGTTTCACCAGCTAAATTCTCCATTGCTGATAATAATATATCTGTTGCCATTTCTTTTTTATCTAGTTGTAATTTATTATCAAAATAAGCAATTTCTTTACTTATTTCACTACGTTTTTCTGCTCGAACTTGATCTAGTACGATATTAACTGCTTTATCTTCATCTAAATTAGCAATTTTGTATAAACAACGTTTAGCTTCTTCTTCAAGTTCTTGATGTTGTAGTTTTAAATTATATTGCTGAGCTTGTAATTCTTGTTTTTGATCACTAATCTCAGCTTTGATTTGAGCTAGTTTTGTTTGTTCACCATTAACATATTGATTAAAGGCTTGTTGTTCTTTAATCAATTCTTGTTGACTCACTTCTAATTGACGTTTTTCATTAGTTAATGTTTCACTTTGTCGATTTAATTGTGTAATGAACATATTTTTTTGATTAATTTCTTGTTCAAGTTGTTCATTTTTAATGTTTAATTGATTATTTAAATCAATAGTAGCTTGTTTTTGTTTTTTAACGCTACAGAATTTAACAAATAAAATAATTAGTAGGATTATAATAATTACTAAAACAATTAACAAAATTTCCATATTATCTCCTACGTAATTATTATAACACAATTAAGCTACTGATTCTAAATATTGATTCTCGATCTTAGCAAATAATGCCTCATTTTCACACAATAAATTAATAACATTATCGCGCCCTTGAGCTAGTTTCTCTTCTTCATAATAATACCAAGCTCCAGATTTCTTAATTACTCCATTTTCACTAGCTAAATCGACTAATTCGCCAACTTTTGAGATTCCTGTTCCATAATAGATATCTAAACTTACTACTTTAAATGGTGGAGCTACTTTGTTTTTAACTATTTTAACTTTACTTCTAATTCCAATATTTTCTCCATCTTTTTTAATATATTCACTACGACGAATATCTAAACGTAATGTGGAATAGAATTTTAAGGCTTTCCCTCCACTAGTAGTTTCTGGATTTCCATAAATTACTCCGACTTTTTCACGTAATTGGTTAATAAAAATCACAATTACATTATTTTGATTAATGGCCTTAGCCATTTTTCTAAGTCCTTTGGACATTAATCGGGCTTGAGCACCAATTGTTTGGTCACTCATTTCACCCATCAATTCTACCTCAGGAACAAGAGCTGCGACAGAATCAACAACGATAATATCAATCATACCACTATTAACTAGCTTTTCCACAATTCCTAGCGCTTGTTCTCCACTATCAGGTTGAGATAATAATAAATTATTAACATCAACTCCGATGCCTTGAGCATAGCTTAAATCAATGGCATTTTCGGCATCAATAAAAGCTGCTTGTCCTCCCGCTTTTTGCACTTCGCGCACCGCATGAAGGGCTAAAGTCGTTTTACCACTAGATTCAGGACCATAAATTTCGATAATACGTCCTTTAGGTAAACCTCCAATACCGATTGCTTCATCAAGTAACATACTTCCTGTACTAATAGTATCAATATTAGGTTCGACATCCTCACCTAAACGCATGATAACTTCTTCTCCGTAATCTTTTTCTAAACTTTTAATTAAACTTTTAAATTCTTTTTGCATATTTCTCCTTTACTTCGTTATAACCCTTTTTATTAAAAAAAGATATAATCTTTAATTGATTATATCTTTTACTTAATTAATATTTTATTTAATAATGTTATATTTTTTGCGATATTTTTAATATCTGCTTCACTTGTGGCTTTAATTTTTTTAATTCTTAATTCTTGATCATAATCTTGATTAAATAATACAAAACTTGTAACTTGTCGTAGTTGATAATTAAAGTCATTAGTTAGTTTCACGATTGTATCAATTAGTTGTTGTTTACTACTAGCCAAATCATAATCAATTGTTCCATTGGCTAATTCTTTTAAGATATTAATGATTAAATCTTGAGCTAATGCTACTTTATCTAAATCACAACCTACATAAACACTTAAGTATTTTTGATCAATGATCTGACAATTAACTGAATAACATAAATGGTGTGCTTCTCTTACAATTTTAAATAATAATGAATCAGCACCACTACCAAAAACAGTATTAAATGTTTGTAAGCTAGTAAAATCTATATCTTGGTTAAGTCCAAAGTTCATTATTAAATTTGCTTGATTATTGCTAAGATCTATTTCAACATCTTTAATCTCATCTAGTTTTTGATAACGTTTAACTACCTGTGGGTTATAATTTATGTTATCTAAAACTAGCGGTTGTTCATTATTGTTTAAGCAATCATAACGCCAAGTAAATGGTTTAGCTGCTAAATCAGTAATTAAAGCTTTGATCTCATCAAATTCAAGATTATTAATAACCTCAATTTGCGCTTTTGGTGTTAAACTATTAGTAAATAAACTCGGACGTACTAACGTTTTGACATAACTTTGCGGATTATCAAATAAATTTGTTAATTCGCGAAGACGATTGGCTTTTGCTAAACTAAATGCTTTTTCATCAATACTTAATTGATTAATATATTCATCAATTAACGGCAATAAACTATTTACGTCTATCAGTGAAGGTACATAATTGATTGACCATATTAATGAACTAAATTCTTGACCTTGTTGATATTTAACATCCATGACTAAATCATAGTTCTCTGCTTTTAATTTCGCAAACTCAACTTGATTGTGTTTGCTTGTTTGATTGCTAATCATATCAGCAATGATTTGATAAGCAATCTGCTTATTAGCATCAATATTAGTAATCGTTTTAACTAACCCAATCGTAGTAGTTACACTAAATGGGTTTTTTAATAAGAATTGATTATCAATTTGTTTAATATTCATCATCAACCTCAACTAAAACACGACGTGGTTTAGTTCCTTCATTAGCACTAATAATTCCATTAGCTTCTAACTGATCTAAGATTCTAAGCGCACGGTTATATCCGACTTTATATTGACGTTGGAATAAACTAGCACTCGCTTTTTGTGTTTGAATTACATATTGTTTAATTTCATCATATAAAGGATCTAATTCTTCATCTAATTCAACTACTTCAGCATTAACTAAATCTTGTTGATAATTCGCTTCCACATCGGCAGGATCAACTTGTTGTTTAATAAAGTCAACCACCTTATATATCTCATCATCACTTAAGAATGCACCTTGAATACGTTGTAAGATGGGGCTAGATTGTTCAGATAATAACATATCACCTTTACCTAGTAATTGTTCTGCTCCTGTTTGATCTAAGATAGTACGAGAATCAATTCCACTACTTACAGCAAAAGCAATACGTGATGGAATATTAGCTTTAATTAATCCCGTAATTACATCAGTACTAGGGCGTTGTGTTGCGATAATTAAATGCATCCCTGCAGCACGAGCCATTTGTGCTAAACGAGCAATACTAGTTTCTACCTCTTTACTTGCTACCATCATTAAGTCAGCTAACTCATCAACAATGATTACAATATAAGGTAATTTTAACTCTTCATCTTTAATCTTAGCATTATATCCAGCAATATTACGCGTATTAGTTTCCGAAAATAGTTCATATCGATGTTCCATTTCTTTTACCATTTTTTGTAAAACAACACTTGCTTTTTTCGCTTCAGTTACAACAGGTGCTAATAAATGAGGAATACCATTATATGGTGTTAACTCTACCTTTTTCGGATCAATCATTACTAATTTAACTTCATTTGGTAGTGCTTTGGTTAAGATTGATACAATAATTGAGTTAACACACACACTCTTACCACTTCCGGTACTACCAGCAATTAGTAAGTGTGGTGTTTTGTCAATCTCACAAAACATTGCATCCCCATAAATATCTTTACCTAAACCAATTTGTAATTTTTTATCTGCTTCATTATTTTTACTAGCTAATACTTCTCGTAAACCAACCATCATATTAGTATCATTAGGAATCTCAATCCCAATTGCACTTTTACCAGGAATTGGTGCTTCAATACGGACGTTTTTAGCAGCTAGGGCAAATGCTAAGTCATTATGTAAGTTATTAAAACGACTTACTTTTACTCCAGTTTCTGGAATTAATTCATATTTAGTAACACTAGGACCAACATTAATTTTACTAATTTTGGCTTTTAAATTAAAAGTATCTAATGTTTGCAATAAGACTTTAGCTTTATCTTTAGCAGTTTGTTCTAATTTACTAAAACCTTCATTATTCGAACTGTAGTCATTTAATAGACTAAGTGATGGAATAACGTATTTACCAACTTTTTTCGTTTTGATTTCTTGTTGTTCAAGCTTTTGCGGCATCACGCTAACTTGTGCATCAATATCATCACTACTTGTAAGTGGTTCTAATTCAATTTCTTCTAATTGATCTACAGTATCAAAATTTTGTTCATTAATATTTTTAATTGGTGTTATTTCTAATTGGTCAATTGTCTCATCACTAATAACTTCACTGATTTCAATTGAATCATCAATTTTTGTTTCTGCTTGGGTTTCTAAGTCTTTTGCTAAAGCTTCCAGTTTTTGTTCTTGTTTAATTTTTTGTTGTTCTTCTTTTTTCGCTTTGCGATCTTGTTTGCGACTTTCGTGTTGTAATTGATATGCTTTAAGATGTTGTTTAAAGTTATCGATATCAATTAATAAGAATAAAATAACTAAAATTAATATAGTGATTACGACAAATATTCCCACATTACCAATTAAGAAGATGATTGGTTTTACTAAGATAAATCCAAGGATCCCCGGACCATATACATCCCCATTTTCTAAGCTTTGGAAATAGTTCATAAACGGTAATAAATCTTGATTAATTAATGAAAAACCAATAATACTTGTAATTAATAAGAAAGTAATGTAAACTAAATTAAATGCTAAGTATTTTTTATCTGTAAAGAACTCTTTAATCTTACTACTACCAATCATTAAACTTAAGATTAGTAAATAAATACATCCTATAATTAAATAACGTCCAAAGATAATTTCATACATTTTATGGAGTGTTTGACCAATAATCCCTTGATTCATCACGGCAAACACACTAAGTAGGGCAATAATAATTGCTACTACATAATGGATAAAACCTAAATTAGTACTACTTTTATTGTTACGACGTTTTTTCTTCGTAGATTTGTTACTCATATTATCCTTTAATTCGTTCTTTGTTAATTTCTACTTTTGAAACTAAGATTAATGGTTTTTTACCAATTAAATCTAACATTACTCTAGATAATTTGTTTCTAATTTTGGCAATTAATTCGTTTTTATCTAAACCTTTATCAGCATAACTATAAATGATTTTTTTAATTAAATTAATTACATCTTCATCATCATTAAAGTTAATTAAACCACCAGAGATAATAGTTGGTTCTTGACAGAACTCATTTTCTCCTTTATAGTAAATTAATTCAACTACTACATAACCATTATCCGCTAGAATTTCTCTTTCTACCATTAATTTATGGTTAATATCTTCTTCTTCAGAACTAATTAATTGTGGTTCTAAATAAATATCATTTTCCACTAAACAATAATCATCATAAATGGCTAAGATTTCTCCAGCTCGGATAATACAACAATCAGCACTATCACGGTCAATATCTTTCATCATATTTTTAACCGCTTTTAACTTACGATATTCACCTTTGATGGGAATTACAAATTTTGGATCAAATAAATTAATTAATAATTTAATATCTTCTTGATGGGCATGACTTGGTGCATTTAAGTTTTGTTGTTTAATGCGACAATTAGTTCTAGCGATTTGATCAAGAGCTGCTTGTGCATAACTTTCAATTTCATCATAAGCCTTACAAGCAATTAACACTGTATCTTGATCATTAATTTGTAATAATCCATGATTATGATTAGCCATTTTAACTAATTCAATAAATGGTTCTGAATATAATCCTGATACAACCACAATTAAGTCTTTGGGATCAATATTGTCCATATCTCCAACGCGGGCAAAAATATCATGTTGGTGAACTAAGTATCCTTCTTCACGCGCGATATTTACATATTTTAATAAATCACGACCAATAATAACTATTTTTTTATGATACTTTTCAGCTGCACGAATAATTGTTGTCATCCCTGCTAAGTTAGAAGAATAAAGACCGATAATTAATCTACCTTTAGCTTCTTCAATAATACGTTCAAAACTACGTACATATTCTTTATTCGCTGTTGCAATTCCTGTTTTATCCGCACTAATACTTTCTGTTAATAAAACTTCAATATCATGTTTGTTAGCTAAACTAACAATTTGGTTAACATCACTTCTGGCAAATTTAGTTTTACTTTGATCAAAGTTATAATCTGTTGCATAAACAACACTCTTATTATTACTATCAGTAATAACATATCCAAAGTTACCAAAGATGGCATGTGATAATCCAAAACATTCAATTGTTAATTTACCAACATGAATTGGTTGATGGTAATTAATTTCTTTTAACAAATTCCAATGTTTTTTATCAACATATGTTTTTAAGAATTTAATTGTATATTTTGATGCATAAACAGGTACACTCACTTGATTAAGTAATGAATTTAATGCACCCATTTGATCAATATGACCATGACTAATTAAAATCGCTTTAAATTTATCTTTATTATCTAACACATAACCAAAATCAGGTAGAATCATATCTACCCCTAGACTTTTATTAGTAAAGTTTGAGCTACCTGCATCAAGTAAGATCATACCATCTTTAGTTTCTAACACATAGCTATTACGCCCTGGTTCATCTACTCCCCCCAAGGCGATTAATCGAAAATTTTCTTTCATTTTGCTCCTAATTGTATAATTCGACCTATTTTTATATATTATACCATAATTTATTGATTTTCTCCACATTATATTTTTGCCTATTTTAGACAAAAAAAGATTAAGCTTAAGCTTAATCTAGTTCTTTTTTGTGTAAAATTTAAATGTGGCCCAATCATTCCCGCATCGTTAGCCAAGTGCGCAATTTTTAAATGTGTGGAATTATTTTAATTCCCTTAAAATAAAAAAAGCAAGTACAAAGTACTTGCTAATAATATGGATCTTTAGTATGAACTTACTATAAGATATGTGGTTGATTGTTCAAACCATATATAAAATACCATATTATATTTTATAATTGTAAATATTATTTATCTTTTTTAACAATTTTCTCAATTTCTTCTTTAATTTTATTAACAGCTCCGTGGCTTCCATCAACTAAGTAGTCACCAATTTTTTCAAAGAAGTCTCCGACTTCTTTTACTCCAACTTCAACTTTATCTTTCCCATCTTCAAATAATTGTGCTACTTTTTCTTTTGCTTCTGGTTTCACATATTTATCTAAATGTTTTTTTAACTCTTCTTGTTTTTTTTCTATATCTTTTTTATCCATCATAACTCCTTTTAGTAATAACTAATTTGTATTAGACTTTAATTATAGGTTTGGTAATAAATTACCAAATTTTTGTAATTGATCATTAATCCAATCAATTACTGTTTGAATACCTGTTGCAAATTGTGTTTTAATATTTTCAGGTAATGCTGAGTTAGCAATTTCATTTGCTTTACTTTCTAAATTAGTTTTAATTTCAGTTAATTTATTAACTGCTTGATCAACTTGGTCTTTAGTATAAGTGGCAGCATCATCAAAGCTAAATTCACTAGCTTGCTTCGCAAAACCAACTACAGCATCCTTATATCCATTAACTTGGTTAGTTACTTGGTCTGTTACTTCATTAACAGTTGTTTGTGGGTTTTTGTTTTCAACAAAGTATTTATATCCAAAAAATGACGCAATACCAATTAAAACAACTACCACAATTGTTATAATAATTTGTTTTGTTTTCATATTATCCTTTCCTACAATACAATAATAATTATTACACTTATATTATACCACTTTTTTATAAGTTGTTTAGATTACCGAAATTTTTTTTAATTAAAAATGGACAAACTTATTAGTTTGTCCATCTGAAAATATCAGGTTGAATAAAATTATTTACATATCTTTATAGTGTGTAATAATATAATAGAGTGATTACATTAAGTTGTAGCAAATGCTTAATGTATGAAAGTGATTATATGAAATGTCATACTAATTGTATCCATGTTAAGAAAATTAATTTTATATGCAATAACTTTATTCATATATATTGTATGCTTTTATTTTAAGTTATGTGTTAAAACTTGAAATAATTTAGCATATTTTAGCCATTATACTTTTAAATAATAAGTTTTATTAATATTAAATAAATAAAAAATAAGATAAACTTATTAGTTTATCTTATTAAACCACTTGATTATAAATATCCGAAATTTTTTCTTCGACAATTTCAATATTATTGATATCTACACCTAGAGCAATTAATTGATCTTTAATAGCTGCTAATTGTTCTTCTGTAAATGATAATTTATAAGTTTTAGTACTACGTAGTGATTCTTTAGAAATTTCTTGAACAATTTCTCCATTTTTAATAATTCCAAAACGAGTACCCATTTGTTGTAATGATTCTAAATAGTGAGAAGAAACGATAAAAGTTGTTCCATAATTTTGGTTATAAAACTTAATGATTTGGTGCGTACTTTCAATCGCTTGCGGATCTAATCCGTTAGCTGGTTCATCTAAGATGATTAAGCGCGGATTACCTAAAAAGGCACAAGCTAATCCTAAACGTTGACGCATTCCTAATGAATAACTTTTAACTAAAAGATTTGGTTGTAAACCAACCATACTAATTAATTGATCAATTTCTTGATCATTATCTTTAATTCCTTTAATTAAAGAATAATTTTTTAAATTTTGACGTGCATTTTTATTGATATCAAAGTTTTGTTCAATATAAAAACCTACTTGATTTAAATTAACACGATAACTTTCATCTAAGTTATTATTAAAATTGGTATGTCCACCCATTAAGCATCCTTCTCCGCTACTAGCGTTGAAGATGCTTAATAATATTTTAAATAATGTAGTTTTACCACACCCATTTGGTCCAACAATCCCATAAATTTCTCCAGGATAAACATCTAGATTAATGTTTTTTAATACATTAGTTGATTTAAAGTTTTTACTAATCCCTCTAACACTTAATAATGCTTGTGGATTAAGAGGAGCATTATTAGCAGGATTACCATATTGATATAAATTATTATTTTGTTCTTGATTAATCATATTACTCCTAAAAATCCTTTTTGTTAAACATAATCCATGCTTTAACTACATAATAAATACATACTATCAGGATACATGCACACGCGATACCAAATGATCCGTAAATTTCAGAGCCTAAAGATTCTGATACGTAAGCTGGGAAAAACGCATCACCAATCACCATAGATCCAGTAGCTACTGTAAAAATGTATAATAGTGGAATTGAATTGGCAATCAATAAAAATACTGGAATACTACAAAAATATGCTTCGTAGTAATATCCGAATGCACCAGCCATTAAGAGTGATAAGATCCCCGCCACAAATACAGATAATATACATGAATAAACAACATGTAAAATAACATTAAGTCCATTTAATTTAATTAAGAAACTACCTAGTGCTAAATAAATAATTGTGATTTCTACAATAAACAATACTACAAAATTAAGTAAAGCTGTTACCATCGGAAAACCTATAGATTCATAGACAGAACAAATGTACATGCTTGACGAACATAAATTATAATCTATTACTGTTTGAAGCATTTGATAAGTCATCATTAATAGACATACAACTAAAGTCGATAATACTACTACCACTGATTTAGTCATAAATAATTGACGACGAGAATATCCAGCTCCAACATAAAGTTGAATAACTTTTTGTTTTAAATCATCAAAAAATAAATTTTTAAAAATAAGTAGTGGTGCCACCACATATCCTAAGATATTAAAAGCCATTGTAAACAATACTTCAAATAAGTGAATATTTATAGCAGCATCGTCATATTTAGGTTGACTTAATACCATGCATCTTAGTAATAATGATGAGACTAATGCTACAAACATGGCAATAAATAACCATACACCTTTAGCACCCACCATCTTCTTCGCTTCTAATTTAAATAAGCGACCAAAAGTTTGTACTTTCATCTTTCCTCCTATAAATTTATTATACCATTTAACACCCATTTTAGGTGTTATTATCTATTCTTGATTATCATCATTAAATTCCTAAAAATAACTCCGCTGCGGTAAAATGACTATCAGCAACTTGAATATTTTTAAACACGTTGTACAAAACCAAACATGTCACATCATTTATAAAATTATAATCGTATACATAATTTAGGATATTTTATAGTTAGTTTTAGCTATTAATGTTTTTTAATTTAAAAGGAGTGCTTTTAGCACTCCTACATGATTTCTATTTATTAACATTCTTCGAATAAGTTATTTCTATATCAACTTTTTCTTTTAGCCTTTTAACAATTTTTGAAAGACGATTAATTTTAACAAAGGTATTATAATTAGTATTAACCACGTATCCATTAGCTAATCGTTTTGGCTCACGCATTTTTTCATCCGAATTATATAACATAAAGTTATTTTCGCTATTAGCTTGCAATTGGTTCATTATGGCTACTACTTCTTCTTCATAATTGTCTAATAGCATTTCAATCAATCTTAGGTAATATTGATTTACACTTTTCTCTTCTTTTAAAGATTGGCCATTATAAACAACATCATGAATTGTAATACTATTAAATTCTTTTCGATCAATATCTGCTAGTCTAATGTTAATTGTTTTCATATTAGAATCTGTGTTAACTTCATTATCAAGCAATTTAGCTTCTACGGGTTTACTGTTAGAATTTGAGTTATTAACATATTTTTTAATCGCCTTAACTACCATAGGTTGCACTGTGTTCCGTATTAGCGGAGTTTTTCTTCCATCATAAAATTCTGATAATATTAGATTTACAAAATCATCATTAGGATTGGATAATACATTAGCAACAATACGATCAATTTCTTGTTCGTAATATAATTTCTCAGCAGCTTTTTTTATTTTATTCACATTGAAATTTTCTTTTTTAAACTTAGTTAAATATTTATAATCTTTATCATTAAAGTTAAGGATATTAAATACAAAAAATGGTTCTTGATCCATTTTATTTGGGATTTTAATATCTGTATAAAATTGATATTCTACTCCATCTGTTAATATTCCAACTTTAGCGCCATCTACAACCGAGAAATATCTAAATAATTGTGAATAATATTTATTTAAATTTGTACCGATTGTTTTTGCTTCAACCAACATTGAAGCTTCATTATCAATTGCAATAGTAAAATCTACTTTTTCTCTGTTTTTAATCCCTATATCAGCTATGTATTCAGGAACAACTTCTTGAGGATTATGGATGTCATATCCTAATATTGACAAGAATGGCAAAATACAACTGTTTTTTGTAGCTTCTTCATTTAAGATATCATTCTTAAATCTTTGTATTTTATTAGCTAATTCATGTAATGCGTCTTTCATATTCTCTCCTTCTTTATTATAACACAAAATAATTAGCATTAGTAATGCATTAACTTTTGTATATAGCTTCTTTAAGGAATTGGATGAGTTGATTGATTTGTATGAAAAATATAGAGGAATTATTGCTATTCACAAACAAAACTTTTTAAGGAATTTTTTTGAAAAAGCATCCATTCAAATAAGAATTAAAGATTTAGGAAAGATAAAGACAGGGAAAACTCCATCTACCAAGTTTCAGGATAATTTTGGTGGAAAGATTTTGTGGGCCACTCCTAAAGATCTGAATGGGAAGTATATTTTACAAACAGAACGATCATTAACAGAAAAAGGACTTTCTAGTGGAGTTGAGGTTCCAAAGGACTCTGTGTTAGTGTGTTGTGTCGGAAGCTTTGGGAAGATTGGTATTAGTCAGGAGAATATAAGCTGTAATCAACAAATTAATTATATATATGATTGTAATTTTAATCATGAATATATATATTATTTGATTGAAAACAATGCTAAAAAAATAGAATCATATGCTCAAGACGGTGTAGTGAAAATATTACCTCTAGAACTATTCAAAAATATACCAATCAAAATTCATAAAGATGAAGATATTAAAAAACTGGTTCCGATAATGAATTTATTTGATAATTTAATAGATGATATTTTACTATTAACTACCTATTATAGAGAAGTTAAAAAATTTTATTTGAACAAAATTTTTAATTAATTTCATTTTAACTAAAAAGGTCATAATAATAATGAAAATGGAATATATTCCTTACTAGGAATAACAAAAGAGTGCGTTAGCACTCTTTTTATTATTAATGAAAAAAGGTTATAAATATATAGGAGGAATATGAAATTCAAAACAGCTACCAGTAGATGGCTTAAATATCATAAACCTTTAGTTAAGCCATCTACATTCGCTTTATACCAATACACTACCAATAAATATATATTGCCTTATTTTAGTAATAGTAATGTCGAAGACATTACTAACAATATCATTCAAGAATTTATTAACGATTTATTAGTTAATAAAGATCTTGATGTTAAAACGATCCAAAATATTACAATTAATTTTAAGCAGATAATGAATTTTTGTTTTGAAATGAATTATACTAAACAATTTTATATTAAAGTTCGCTTACCTAAGCGAACTAATATTAAAGATGTTAGTATTTTTAATGATAATGAAATTAAAAAATTAAAATATTTTTTAAGTAATAATCCATCAGCGTTAAATGTTGGAATATTAATATCAATCTATTCTGGTCTTCGAATTGGTGAAGTATGTGGTTTAAAATGGAGCGATATCAATTTTACCACCAAAACTTTATCTGTTAAAAGAACGGTACAACGAATCTATTATGTTCACAACAATATTAAAAAGTCAGCTATTAGTATTAGTGAACCTAAAACTATTAGTTCAATTCGAACTATACCGATCCATGAAGAATTATTTGCAGTTTTACAAAAACTACAAAGTGATCCAAATCATTTTATCTTATCTGATAATGAAGAACCTAAAGAACCTCGTTTCTTTAGAATACATTATGCTCAAACTCTTAAAGATTTGCACATAACTTTCAAAAAATATCATACGTTACGTCATACATTTGCCACTAACCTAATAACATCAGGAGCTGATCCTAAAATTGTTAGTCAACTATTAGGACATGCTAAAGTAACTACAACGTTAGATTTATATGTACATCCATCGCTTAATAATCTAAAACAGGCAATTCAGTTAATTTAGATTAGATAGCCAATTGATAAATTTCTATTACTTACAGTAGATATGAACAACCAGGTGGCTTATAATATAAAAAGAGTGCATAAGCACTCTTTTTAATTCCTAGATTGACATCATGGACATATTTCAATATTATTATACCCTTTTTTAGACAAAAATGGAAATATTTTATTTTAATTTTTAAATCTGAAATTAAAATTATTTATCTTTTTGGGGTATAAATAAATGAGGGGAAACCCTCCTTTCCCTAGAGGACGGCTATGGACAATATTTCGTTGTGGGTACTTTTACAGTATATTAAGTGCTTATGGACTTTGTATATTAAGTACCCAAAATAGAAAAAGAGTGCTTTAAGCACTCTTTTCATTTCCTATATTGAAATCCATGAACCAATTCCATTATTATTATACCCTTTTTTTGACAAAAGTGGAATTAATTAAATATTTTGTTTAGGTAATATTTTTTAGTTTGCTCTAAAAGTCTTATATAGTCACTATATAGTTCCAGTAATTCTTCGTGTTCTTTCAACAATTTTGCAATAGCTTTTTGCTCATATGGAGTGTGATTTATAATTTTTACTTTTAGGAAATCACTTGATTTAACTCCTATTCTTTCGGTAATAGTTCCTTCTTCATATTTTCTTGCCATCTTTATAAAGTTTTTAGAAGTAAACAAATATTTCGAATACAATTTATCGATATTTTTTGTTTCTAATGTCACATAAATAGGTGAAAATATTCCAGTACCTATCTGATTCATAGTTATTACATTGAACTTAAGATTAGCCGGATTATAGCAAATATCGTTGATACGTGTTACTTTGAATTTTTTGTTTTCCTTGTCTGTCATTAAAAAATCGCGATTATATTGATCAGTTTTAGGAATTAATCCGTCTATAGTTAGGGATAAATGATTATAATCATTACTAAAATCCATTTCTTTTCTTTCGGATGCAACATCTTCTACACGAATGTATTTATCAAAATGAAGCGGAAAGAATTTATTCGAAAAGTGAAAAAACGACTCTTTCAATAATTGCCTAATTTGTTGATAATCACTAATCAACTCATCCAATTCCTTAAAGAAGCTACCTATTTTTTCTTCTTTTTTAGGTTTATATCTTGGTACATTTAATTTCTGGTAATCCTTAAAATATAAGTGTGGTATAGTAGTACCAATAATATATTTATCAAAATTGATAGTCTTTAAATAATTAAATAAATAATTAATATCAATTTCTTTTGGTTCCATGATTCCCATAGTTCCTAACACCATAGTATTTTTATCTCTTAAATAAACATTACCGCACCCAGCACCATCTTTAACGATAGCTATATATGGATTAATGCACCCATTATTCGAATATCCCACTATGCTACCATCAGCACCGAAAACACTAACTTCACCATGTGAAATTAGTTCTTCTTTTGTTAGTGAAGTGGGGATGTACGTTACACAATCTAATAAATTATACATATTTCTCCTTGAAAGTAGGTTATTATGACAAATAAAGAAAAGTTCTATATAAAAGATATATTTGATATCCAATCAACTGGACTTGATAAAAAAATTAATGATAATGAACAACTTGTACCAATGGTTAACTTTATGGATGTTTACTATCAAAACAAAGATATTCATAGCTTTTCCGTAACTAGTGGAAAACATATCGCAATCGAAAAGAATTTAGTTATTGATAAGGATATTATCATAACATTGAGTTCTGAAGACCCCAATGACATTTTCGAATCACTTGTAATTGAAAATCCAAAAAATACAAAGCTAGTATATTCATACCATACTTCACGACTTAGATTTCAAAGAATGTTTGATCCATTTTATTTTAACTATTATTTTAAGAACAATAAATGGAAAAAGCAAATGTCAAGACTAGCTTGTGGTTCAACTCGTTTCGTTATATCGAAATCTGATTTTTCGAATGCTATGATTTCCATCCATAATGACGTAAAAATTCAACAAAAAATAGGTAGCTTCCCTATAAGTTGTTGAATTGGCAACCGTTTTTTAGACAGCCAATCCATCTATCACAATAAAACTATTTTCTAATCATAGTAGAGTATAAAATTTCACTTTCCATTAAAATCCTAAAAAAATAAATCTTGAGGCTATTTTTTCTCTAAATCTAATATAATGTTTTTCCAATATAGCAATTCAATAATACTAATACTAAATGCAAAAGATAAATGATTATTCAAATTTGCCGTGTGAGAAGATGAGTTAAGTAAAATCTTTATTCTTTGAATTGCTTCTTTATATTCTTCTTTAATATTATCATCGTTTTTCATTTTATCGATAACTGTATTTAACGATTCTACTCCATATATTTGGAATACTTTATATCGTAAGCTCGCCAAAAAAACAAACTTTTGTATGATTAAATTACTTGCTTCTATATTTTTATTAAACATTTCGAAAGAAAAATTGTCAAATCCATCACTTAACATTTTTGATATGCTTTTTACACTATCCTCTTGTTGTTTTGTACATTGTTCGAGCCTTTTTTTATGATGTATAGCATTTAAAAAATGACCATCAATGAGTACATCTTCTTCAAATTTCAACAACTGCTTGAATGTATTAGGTTCTATCTCCAAAGTTTGGCATACCTCTCTTGCTATTAAATAAAATATATGCCTATTTTCATTACCTTCATTTTGCTTTGCATAGTCGTTTAGCATTTTTAAATTAGTTATTTTTCCCGATTTAAACTCTGATAAATAATAATCCTTTTGTGAAATTTTTTCTAAACAAAAATATTGAATATTTAATTTTGTTCCACTTGCTTTATCGTCTAAATTAATACAAGAATATATATTCAAAATATCTGGATTGTGTGTCAGTAATAAGAAATTTTTACTATTAGCATTATCTCTAAAATATTCACCGATCAAATTTATCATCTCAAATATATGGACTGTATCAACGCTCGATATGATATCATCAATAATAAGTTTATTCTTACCTGAACACTCAAATTCCATTAATTTTAAAATTAAAAGTATTATGTTTTGTTCACCTGAGCTATATTTTTCGATGTTTCTTGGAAAATTTAGTGCTATAGTTTTATCTTTAATTTCTATACCACTTTCTTTATCAACAAACTTGTGTAAGTATTTTTCAAAATCTACTATTCTTTTTTTAAGATTCAAACTTTTTTCTTTTATTAACTCTATATCGGCAAATTTATCATTGATTGCTTTACATTTTTCTATGTCTTCACATAGGATGCCATCAAACTCAAAATTACAAATTATTTCTCTATCATGTTCATTCTCGTTATAAAACTTAATAATTTGTGAAGGCACATCTGTTAACGATTCCAATTCACTTTTAATTTTTTTCAAAACTTTTTGTTGATCAAATTCCTCATTATCACAACAAGGACATGTTTTTAAATTTTTATGATTATCAAGATAATCTATATATTTATCAAATAAATACTTTAATAATTTATCGGATTTATTTTTACTAACATTTTCAGCAAATTCCTTGAATGCTTTTATGGGATTATCGCATTTGTTTTTGGTATCTTCACTTTTGAGTTCAAGTAATTTTTTAATTGTAGATTCTTTTTCACACACCTGTTTCACTAGTTTGTTAATACGCTCATATTTTTGTTTCTCTTTTTTTATTTTCGAACACTTTTTTATTGCAGGACACTCTATTTCTTGAAGAAGTTCATCTATGCTTTCTAATTCTTCTCTAGTTTCATCCTCAAACAAAGTAAAATCTTTATTTTTGCGTGTTTTTCCTGAAATTTTTTCGTCAAAATTACTTGAAATTACAAAACAATTGTCCTGCTCATTATACTTTGTTGCTAATATATGACTTTTCCCTGTTCCATTTGGGGCAAATATGATTGTATTACCACCATTAAATTTATCATTTATTTTTTCGAATAAATTATCTTCATTGATTTTCATACTAAATACCTCTACAACTTACTAGATTGTACTTTTCCATTATTTTTCTAATAGTGCGCTTAGAAACGAATATTGCTCGTTGTTCTAAAATGATTTTAATATTTTTCGCAACATAAACTTTTTTGTTATCGCTGAATATTTCAATCACCATATTTTCTAATTCTTTGTTTTGTCATAGAACCATATTTTTCAATCATTGGTAAATTGTTGCTTCACCTATGTTATATTCTCTTGCGATTCCTCTTTTTGGCTTTCCTGCAACAGCCAAGGCAACTATATGTTGTTTAAATTCTATAGTATATTTCATTTGCTCCTTTAGTTAATTATACCATAGGTATCGTGTCTAAATTTTGGTTACCCATTCATTTCACATCACAGTTAGTTTCTAGTAACGATGGTTTAAAGTTTTTAATACTCATAGTCCTCTTTTTCGTCTACGTATTTATCTAACAAAATCAATACTATATAATTAAGAATATAGTAAATTAATAATAATATGCATGCAATGGCTACATTAACAAATATAATCGGTTGGAACTCTACTGTTAGAATATTAAGAATTTCCATCTTCTCATTTGTATCAATTTGTTGCGGAGCTTTACTTAACACTATACCAAACAAAAATATTACAATAAATGATATTGACCCAATTAGCGTTGATATTATGATCGAAATTAAATCTTTTCGTCGAGAAACTTGATTATATAAAATTTGTTTTCCTAAATATCTTTTACCCGACCAACACTTCCAAGCATTCCAAAGATTAAAATTATTAAAGTCTAAGTTTTTAAAAATAATTACAAATAACTTGGCATACCTATTAACAAGAATAACTATTAAAATAAAATAAGTATCAAATATTGTATTATCTGTAATGTTTGCTCCAAAATAACGTTTTGAAAATATACAAACTGCAAAATAGAGACACCCATTTCTCAATATCCACAAAAACATGAGGCGACAGAAATCTTTATATGCTTTTCCACAATCCCATTTTTCCACGCTTTCAAATAAATTTCGATACCTAATAAACTCGTGTCCAAGTATTAATGGAAAAAAACTTAATGCCCAAATACACAAAACAATTAAAAGTAACCACATAACAATTTCTTTATTCCTCTAATTCCTTTATTAACTGTTCTAATTTAGCTTCTTTTTCTTTTATCTTCGCTTTTAATTCTTTTAATTGTTTATTTACTTCTTCAATATCAATTGGCTCTTCTTCTTCAAAGGTATCGATATAGCGGGGAATGTTTAAGTTGTAATCATTATCCTTAATTTCACTACGACTAACATTACGAGTGAATTTATCGATATCTTGGCGTTGTTGATATGCATCAACAATCTTATCAATATCTTCTTGGCGTAATTTGTTTTGATTTTTGGCTTTCTCAAAACAATTACTAGCATCAATAAAGAATACATCTTTATTACTACGTTCTTTTTTAAAGATTAAAATACAAGCAGGAATTCCTGTTCCAAAGAATAAATTGCTTGGAAGGACAATTACAGCATCAAGTGCATCATAATCTTCAATTAATTTAATTCTAAT
>OIYQ01000092.1_pt1 | contig 34678 bp, 29 predicted proteins | sample 1588311 | NCBI WGS metagenome assembly OIYQ01 (sample SAMN03283244) | human gut metagenome | biome: human-associated habitat; material: feces | host: Homo sapiens | place: Peru | collected 2012
GAAAAACAAATTGTCAAAGAACATCCGTAAGGCTTGCCTACTGGAGTTTAATGTGTAAATCTACCGTCAAATCATTTGTGATCGTGATCGGTATAACTTGGCTGTCGAAATTTTAATTATTTTATTTGCTTTTGCAGATTTCTTAAAAAAGCAATGAAATTTAAGGTGGCAAACATTTTATGCTTGATGCAAAACAGTATTAATCTTCTAATTTTTGACAAATCATGAGTGTTTTCAGAACGTAGCGCATCATTAACCATTTTGTTTTTTAAATAAATGCGAAATTTTTCACATTTGTAGCGAAAAGGTTCCTTATTTGATGGGCTAAAATATCCACTAATTGCAGTTGTAATGACAACATACAAAAGTCTATTATAAAACCACTTCATAAGTTCATTTTTATTTTTACTTTTTAGAATTTGATCTTTTATGACTCTAAAACAGTTTAATACAAATTCGTGATTAGATTCATCATGTTTAGCTGAAATTGAGTTCTTATTATATACATAATGGTATAACGATTCATCGATAAATACAGCTGAATCAATTTTTTCAAATAGCCTTATATTAAATTCAAGACCTTCTGCACCTTGCCGCAACTTTTCATTATGAGTAATATTATAGGTTGACAATACTTTTTTGCTAATCAGTTTGCAGTAAGCTGTAGCGATGTTTCCATTAAAATGAAGTAATTGCTCTTGAAGCCAGTCAGAATCATTTTTTTTAAATTTAACATTTGCAGGAATGTAGTAACGGTATTTTTTGCGCGACTTTCCATAGTCCTTGTACATGCCACACATAACTAGATCAACATTATACTTTATTGCCGCAGTTAACATTGCATAACAGAAATTTTTTTCAACATAATCATCCCCATCCACAAACATCAGCCATTCATACTTGGAATAATTATATCCTGTATTTCTAGCTGCCGATAAACCTTCGTTTTGTTTATGGATAACTCTAACCCTGCAATCTAAATCTGCATATTGATCGCAAATCATTCCAGATTGATCTTTTGATCCATCATCTACTAAAATTATCTCAATTACTTTGTATGTTTGATTAATTAGACTTTCTATGCATGCTCTTAAATATTTCTCTGGCACATTATAAACAGGCACTACAATACTAATACCTTCGCTCATTCCGTTATTCACCTCAATCAATTTGTTTCAATGATATATTTATATACATACTCTATCGCAGCTCCCGTTTCAGAATTGCCAAACAACCTATGGTTATCATTTACTGCATTGATGAACGCTTCACTATCAAAACTCTTAACAGATTCGACCAATTCACAATTTGACTGGCAAACTTTAAACCCCCAATCGTAAATTGGCGTGTAAAAAGCAAAAGTCTGATCATACATATTCAGATCTGGAGTAAATAAAAAACAAGGTTTGAACATCAAGGAAAAGTCCCATATGCAAGATGAATAATCGCTTACCAACACATCAGCTGCAATCATAAGTTTTTGCATATCATTATAGTTGGTTGCATTTATACAACTTCTTTCCTTTGTTACATATGATGATCTATTTGAAAGGTTATGTCCCCTGAACACGAATACCCACTTTTTGCCAAAACGATCTTCACAAGCTTTGATGAGCCTTTCAACTTCCAATTTTTCAAATTTTTCTGTTTCATAATTTCTCCAAGTTGGAGCATACAGAAGAATTTTTGCATCATTATCAATTGAAAGTTCTCTCCTGACTTCTAAAGCAATTTTCTCATGCTCATCTACTTTAAATAAAATGTCGTTTCTTGGAAGACCAACCTCTGCAATTCTACCTTTATACCCAAAAGCACCCTTAACAGCAAACTTTGTAAAAGCTTTTGAGCTTGATAAAAATAAACTTACACCAGATTGTCCAAATTTTTCATTATATAACCTCTTGTACTTATCTTTGTAAGGGTTGTCTCTTCCTGTTTTTTTATATGCCCCTCCGCCATGCCACGTATTAATTATTACCTGTGATTTTCGGTATTCTAAAGCTTTATACGGACCAGTATTAGTGATAATAAACTTAGATGTGATCCCATAATATAAATGAACAATTGAATTATACTTTATCACTTTATAACCCCGATCTTGTAAATACTGAAATTCATCTGGATTATTAAGTGCCCATACTAATTTATATCCAATATTCTTGTTTTCTATATATTCAGAAATATATTTTGGACTGTCCGAGAAATCTTTTCCAGAAAAAGAATAGAAAAGAATTGTGTTAGAATTTACCGGAAAAACGTAGAGTAACTTTAATAGTTTTCTAACTAGCTTTGTAATGTAGTATTTGTACATAGTTGATCTTATTTATCTAATTTTATACGGATATGTTTCATGAACATTTGCAATAACAAAGAAAAAAGTCCAAAAGGAAAATGCAATTGCAAGTAGTAGAACCGTTGCAATATAGGTGTTTAACTTATCATTTTTTACAAGTTTTGTTCCCTGTGCAAATGATATAAACCATAGAAACTGAATATAATACATTAGCCTTGGTATGAAGGCAATTTTAGATAAGAATAACATTGCAAATGTATAAAGAATACATAAGCACAAAATAACCCTATTAATTCTTTTTAAATAATCAATTTTTTCTCTTTTTATATAAAAATGCTGCAATATTATCACAATAAAAGATATTATAATTATACTTTTATAGCCTGAAGCTCCTGTTGAATTAGTGTTTAAAAAAAACTCATTTGTGTACTTTGAGGTTACTATACCGATTATTCCGCTCACTATTGTCAAAAAACGAGTAGCAAAAAAATTAGCCAAAAGACTTACAATGATTGCGACAATCGTAAATTTTGTAATACTAAATTTGTTTTTAACAGAAAGATACGCAATTAGGAAAATCACGAACTCAAAAATAGCTGTTCTATGAAAAGAGCATGCAACTAAAACCCAAACAGAAGATTTGATTAAGGCACTTTTTCTAAATTGGTTTTTTAAAAGAAAAGAAAAAGCGAAAAATGATATTGCTAAAGCACAAGATTGTCTTACAGTACTTAATGTAATGTTGTAAAACAAAAAATAGAAAAACAGCATACTTAACCATGGAGAGGCTCTTTTTCTAAGTTGCCAAACACCTGCAAAAGTAAAAAAAACAATAATTAGTTCAGTAGTAAAAAATAACCACCCAATTTCTGTCGTTAATTGAGAGATTATGTAATTCAATAAACTATATCCAATGTCACTTTTATAACCACCGAGAATAGCTATATAATTACTAAAGCTATTTGAATTTATTGCTTTATAAAAATATGGTATAACGTAAAATGAAACGTCTGAGCCTACTGAAACAGCTCTCATAGAAGCTGTCAATGCAGGCAACAAAAGACCAATTAACACTGGTACTTTCTTTAATCTAACTGTTTCATATATTCCATCTTCCATTTTTTGTTTAGTATACTTTCTTGTCCCTATCCAAATAAAAAAAGAAGAGACAAGAAAAGTTAAAATGTAAATCATTTTGTTATACTCTCCACACAACAAAAAAAAGAATTTTCTATTTTTTAATATAACGTTTTATAACCTTATCAAGGTTAAATAAATTTAGTCCAAGTCTTACATATTTTTTAAGCACTAATTTCAAAGTGATAGGAAAAAATTTCTGTATTAACTGAGATATTTCTAATATATGAAATTCAGAAAAAAAATCTGTACGTTTAGGATGAAAAGTTGGGGATGTAACCATTTCTTTTACATTTTGTACTACGTAGTCGCTTGTAACTTCACTATATTTAAAGGAGTTCTTAATATTTTCAAATAATTTATTTCCTTTTTCTGAATGTATAAGCATTCTTGTTGTTCCCTTTCTTTCATCAAAGCTCTTATCATATTTATAACTTGGAAAACAATCCCAAATGGTAAAATCACTATTTCTGTATCTACTTCTAAATTTACAATTTGTGCATGAAGGTCTAATAATCATTCCCGAAAAGAACATTCTTAACCAAGGTTGAGTTTCTATACCTTCACGAAATTTTTTTCCATTCACCGCTTTTAACTCCATTGTGGAGTATTGATATCCTAGCGATTTATCTCTAAATCTAATTGAAGACAATTCTCCCTTTTGTTTTACCTCATGTTGAATATATTTTTCCCAAACACCAGGTGATGGAACAGCCCTACAAACTACATCAACTAAAATGAGATTTTGATATTCTTTGCCAAGATAATGTCGTAACCCCTCAATTTGACATGGAGTTCCACTAAAACAGACCATCCTACCTTTTTTTAGTTCATTTCTAACTTGCTGAAAAGTGTAGCCAACTCTACTTTGAACATATTTAGAATTTCTAAATTTCTTTAGCTCTTCAATTGTTTTAACAGAAGTATGTCGAATTTTATATTCTTCTGTTATCTCAACACCAAATACAATTCCTTTTTTTTCAATTACATAAGAGGCAATTCCTGTAAACGCACCTCCAGCAGTGCTTTCATTGCAGATTTTATCGTTCTTGTGTTGTATAAGATACGCAACTTGTTTTTTACTTTTTGTTGGCAAAAAATTGATAATTGGACATGCTTTTTCACAAAGTCCACAGTTTACACAGGTGTCATGATCTACTTGTGGATACAAAAAACCTTCTTCATCTGCTATCATTTTTATGCATTTCTTAGGACATGCGTTGTAACACGCTTCACAGCCACAACAATCAACTTTATTAACCACGTTAATCACAAATCAGTACTCCTTTAATTTTTTAATGCAGTAGTCAGGTATTTATACGATTCATCTATTTTCTGTTTTAACCGTTCTCTTACTATGGAATAATCTGTATTGATTGTTAGAATTTCTTTAATGTTCTCATTTCCTACAATTAAACGATCTTTAATGCCTGTCATATTAAACAGTGTATCCAATCTACTGTTTGTCGACTGCTTATTCTTATTGGAAAAACGCCTAAAGGTAAAAAAAGTCTTCTCATACTGTATAGAAAAAGCTGTACAATGAAATGAATCTGAGCATACATATTTTGCATTTCTAATGAGATTCAAAAATTGCCCTGGATCAATATCATATAATTTTATATCTGAACAAACTTCATCTTCTTCGACATATTCATCTATATGAGGCAAGCTCACAACTTTCAAGCCAGTTTCTTTCTTTAGCCTAGTTACAAACTCTCTATGAAGAGGATTATCTCCCAGCAAATAGACAAAAATATATTCTCCATCAATAATAGGAGCGTCTTCTTGAATAATCATCCAATCGTTACCATCGAATAAAAGCGTTGGATCGCATACTACAGGCACTTTTCTTCCTGTAAGATTATTAATTATTCTGGCACCAGATTCTTCTCTTACACTAATAAACTTAATTTTGCGAAGAAACACTTTTGCTATTTTTTCAATACTTTTTGGTAAACATGATTGTCCAAAACTGGTAGCATAGGCAATTGTATTAATTTTTTCTGGCACAAAATTCAATGTAAAGTAGTCAGCTACAATATTTCCTGGTAACCACAGTTGATCACTTCCGACTAGAACAGCCTTATATCCAGAACAATTATTAGAAAGTTCTTTTTTAGATTTATAAGTTGGTGACATCTTGAATTGTTCTTTTTCAAACCTTCTAAACGCTTTATCTCTCACTTCAGCACTATTTGTGTAGTTATTTCTCTTTAGTTTACGTACTACAATATTTTTTACTCTTCCGAACTTTGTTATAAGAAAGTTAGATGTCAGAGCTGCTTTAATAAAATAAAGTATCTTTGCTCTTTTGATTTCTTTATAAAATCCTGAAACGTCAATAGTTTCATTTTCATATCCAAGTTTATCTAATGCCATTTGAGTTGCATATGCTTGAAGCATACTTCCATAATTGTGCTGAAAATAGCATGATACGATTGCAGTTTTTTTTATTTTATTAATCTCCATAATAATCCTAATTAAACTATGTTTAGCAGTTCTACAAAATCTTTAAAAATCTGAGGTTTCGAGCATATGTGTAGGTAAAAGCAGAAGTCTCTGAATAATATATTTTACCCTTTATAATTATTTTTCACGATCATAAAAGTTCTTTGAAAACCAGAATTGAAAAGACCATTTCAATCCGTTATTTTATAAGCGAGTTAAACAAAATTATGGCAAAACAGTCTAATCGAGTCAGATCACATTTTGCCTAAATGTTAAAATTAAAACAGTATTCAACACGTAATATCCAGCAAGCATGGGTATTGTTCATTAAAAATTGGCTTAGTATTAAGAGAAAATCAGCTTTTAGAGCATGGACTCTTATTAGGTTTCAGATTAAAACCTAATAAGAGGTATTTTAGATGTTACGGTTATCTTCATCAAACCAGTAATTGCAGAAGTACTCCATAAACTCCCATAGTTCCATAACCTGAATTAATTTGGTTATGGCTTTATAGGAGAATGGTCTGGTTCTTTTGGCCTTAATGGAGAACAGCTGTCTTATTTATGACAGTATTGGGTATGAAATCTTATTTAGAACAGCAGTGTTGCAAATGGTGTTTTTATTACATGCCTGGACATTGTCCTGATTATAGAGAGTTTCATCGTCTAATACAGAATGGTTCTCCTCAATCTGCCAGTAGTCCTGGAAACAGGCTCTAACCTGTCTTATGGTGTAATTCACATCAAAAGGAATTGATGAGATGTAGTAGGTGACTTTGACAGTCTTACTGATTTCTTCCTTATTGAGGACTTTTACAGTGGTCTTAGTCTTCTTTACAAGAACAGTAACACATGCATGAGGATTTTTTATTCTCTCATCGAGGTAAGGTTCTGCAGGAAGTAATTCAATATCTGTAAATTTCTTTCTGCCGTGATTAGCCTTTTACCTTTGGAAGGAGATTGCTTTAAAGCCACTTCTTCAAGTTCTGTTTCAGAATATCTAACAGCCTTCTTATGCTCACGGTTAAAGATACCTTCAATATGGGAGTGAAGCTCTTTGTTACCATTGGTATCAGATATAGGTAAAAGATAGTATGTCTGTACTTTGTTAATTTTAGAGCTTACGTCAGCAGTGGTATTTAACTTGTCACACATGACAACCTTACCCACAATGCTTGCGTTTTCTATTAAAGACAGAACATCTTTACGCTCATGGTTCTTTGCTGATGAAATAGCACAGGCAAGAGGAGTTCTCTGAGTGGAATTGTAGAGCTGAGTTATGATGCCGCCTTTACATTTTCTGCTGCACTCTCCTCTTCTGTATGTTTCTTTCATCTCCTGACCGTCAAAGGATACTGTATCTGCAATATCATCCTTTCTGTCATAGAAGTTTTCATCATCGTATTTGATTTGTTCTCTGATATGTATTTTTACTCTGGTAAAGTGCTCTTCAAAGAACTTCTCCGTATCTTCAGGTGTAACAAGCGTCATTGCTGTTCTGATGGTTGTTGCACTTATAGGAGATTTAAATGATGGAACATCAGGTATTGAGATAAAAAACTCCAGATAGTGGATGTTGTAAAAGTCTGCTATATCCTGTGCATTCTGACAGCCATACTGTTTGGCTATCATTATTACCATGAGTAATACATGCAGCGGATAATGCAGACTTTCTCTCTCACGGTATTCTTTAAAACTGTCCTCAATGATTTCCTTACAGTTCTGAATATACCAGTACAGACTGTCATTTAGATTTTGCTGTGACTTACGGATGTCAGCAACATATCTGTCAAATATTATGCCAGCCCTGTGAGGATTAATGCTTTCATTCCATAGAGCATAATCTTCTATGGCCTGTTCTAATGGGCAATCTGCTTTTTCTTCAATAATAGGCATTCTGGACTGGTGCTTTGACCAATCCATCTTTATGTCTATCATGGAAATAAAACTACTCACTGCAAAACTCGCACTTAATCCTGTTGATAAGAGGATATTACGATATTTTGAGAACGATTAATAGATCTAAAGAGTTGCAGTGATAAGTCTAATTAATCTAATACTTAAACCGATTTTTAATGAGCAATACCTTTGGCTTGCATAGGTACTATGTGTAATTTGTAATAGTATATGGATTTGCGCCGATACGATGTTATCTAAGTCTATTAAAACGACTAAAAATCATAGAAAATTGGTTGAGAAAACACCAAATGCAAAAACAGAGGATACTCCTAAATAACATAAAAAAGCAGAGATAGTTTGCAAAAAGGATAATTTTGATAAAAGTTTTTCTTTTGTTTCTATTTGATCAATAAGAAATTTGTCAAAATCACTTTCATTACTACATTTTGACCTTTTTACTCCATTTGTAATTGTTTTTTTACAAAAACATGGAGGGAAAATTAGATTTAATAAAATACGGCCATTAGAATAAAGAGAAGTAGCAAAAAACAAGAAAAAGAAAATGAAGGACATATAAAAAAACACGGCTCCCAATGGGGTTGATATTGATTGTTTTATTATGGTTATATCCTCACTTTTTACGTATAGTGAGCAAAGGAAACCAACAAAAATAAAAACAACTGCACTAATAAATTTTAATCTCTGAGCAGCTTTATCTATTTCAGAATTAACATTTTCTAACAAGTATTTATGTATATCAATTACATTCATCAATTATTCCTTCTATATAAAAACAAAATGATAAACCAATACAATAATGCAAAACAAAACTAACACTCTACATAGATATTTATAGGATGTTCAATTAATGACTTTATAACTTTATCAATAATAATACCTAAAAATAGTTAGGTTCTTTTCCAACGTAGTCGTTTGTTAGAGGATAAAAAATCTTGAAAACAGACTGTAGAAATAAAAAGCATAGCAATTTCAGGAAAAACTTTTATTGGATTGTACTGCTCAAGGGATGGATACAATCTTCTTCCAAATACCATATTTTCCCAATCATCAGTGTCAAATATATAGATAAGATGTATATTTGTAAAAAAAATAAAACAATCCTATAAAAAATACATGAATAAAACAATATTGAAGTCTTATTAATTCTATACAAGCGCATTACTATCCATAATTTTTTTACCTGAACTAACAAATCAAAAAAAACTAAAAATGGTCTACTGAAGATTTAAATTGTCATTATCCTTATACCAGTCATTTAAAGCTTCTTCAAAAGTCCAGTTGAATTCATAAGAAGTACCTTTTAATTTTTTTCCACAAATATTTGTAGAAATCTGAAGCTTTTTGACTCTGGCAGGACATATTCCCATAGGAGAACCTAAAACTCCTAATGTGGCTGCTAATGGCATAATAAACCAATTTGGAATATCAGGAACAATAGAACTTATGCCAGTTACCTTTTTCATAGATTTGACAATATGTTCTATAGTGTATGCCGGTTCATAGCAGCAGTTATAAACTTCTTCACCTGATATCTGATTTTCTACACAATAAAGCATAAAGTTTACTAATTCTTTTACATAGATGCACGCTTTGATAGTATCTCTTCTTCCTGGGTATGCGAACCTGTGTTTTCTCAATGCCCAGTAGAGCCTTGTAAAGTTACCATTCTCACCTTTACCAAATACAACACCTGGTCTCAAAATAGTAAGTTTTCTATTTTTAACATCACCGTTTTGCCATTTTTCATGTATTTTCTCGGCAACCAACTTTGAGACACCATATGCTGTATTTGGAGTAGGTAAAGTGTTTTCTGTTTTTAACTCTTCGGCTGCACCATATGGAGCTATTGATGATGTAAAAACGATTTTTTTAATACCATACCTTTCTGCAAAAGCAGTGACATTTTCTGCTCCTCGAATATTTGTTTCGAAATATTCATGATCTTCATGGCCTGGTGTTCTATGAACTGCAGCGAAATTAAAAATAATATCATCTTCCGTTGGTACAAAAGGTAATTTGTCGATCGAATTGCGAATATCACAGTTTACCCAAACAGAAGATAACTCCTGTCCATCTTTTAAAGCTTTTTTATAGTTCTTTACTACAGGGTTTGGGGTTCCTGGCTTTACAATATCAAGATTATAAATCTTTACTTTAGGAAATTTTTCAATGAGCAAATTAGTCAAATGTGTTCCAATAAAACCTGTACCGCCAGTTATGATAAAATTCATATTCACCTACTAAAAAATATAATCTACAGAGAAAAGTTGCTTCTAATTTTTGATGTCTTTTAGGCAACTATTGTAAAACTCTACAAGTTTACCCGCTTCTTTCTTTATGTCATATCCATGGTCGGTTGCATAAGAATTATCTCTTGCTATTCCTTGTTTTGACAATTCAATTGCTTCTTTTGCCCATTTATAAGTAGACTCTTCTAATGAAAGATACTTTACATTTGGAGAGATTTTCGCTTCCTCAGGAACATTTGCAGAGAAAAGACATGGAATTCCAACTGACTGAGCTTCTATTCCAACAATACCCAAGCCTTCATAGTTAGATGGTAGAACAAAAACATCCATTGCCTGATAAAGTTCATTACAGTCATTTCTTTTACCAAGAAACTTTACACAATCATCTAAGTTCTTTAGATGTACGAGATTTTTAATTTCTTCTTCAAGTTCACCTACTCCAACAAGAACTAATACTGAGTTTTGTATTATTTCATGAATTTTCTCAAATACCTTTATGAGGAATTCGTGATTTTTCTGTTTACAAAATCTTCCAATATGTCCGACTACAAGCTTATCCTCTAGATTAAGTTCATGTCTTACTTTATTTCTGATGTTTTCATTAAATCTGAACTTTGAAAGATCTATAGCATTTTTAAAAACTGTAATCTTACCTGAAACAAAAGTTTTTTTGCCAAAAAGCCATTTAGCTGCATAATTTCCGCAAGCACAATATTTTGTAGCGAAACACTTAGCAAAAGGTCTTAATAAATACTTTAGGCAGTTTCTTTTAAATTCACCTTTGCCAGCTGTGCTGTGATTATGATTAATTCTCACAGGAACACCTGCAACCCAAGCAGAAAACATTGATATTGGTGCAAGAGTATTCATTCCGGAATGAACTATAAGGTATTTATTTTGTCTGAATAGATGTATAAGTGTTTTAACATGTGAAAATAAATTTTGATAAGGAGGAATTACAAAATATCTTGCCCCTAAATCTTTTAACTCCTGTGGAGGAGCAAAACTTGAGTCTGAATCAATAAAATAGTCAAACTGGTATTTCGTGCGATCTATATTTTTATAATAACTGTTTACAACTGATTCAACACCAGCAGCGTTTAGTTTTCCGATGATATGAGCAACGCGAATAGGTCCATTATTTTCAGAATTCATATTATATCTTTCTTATCAATGAATTAAATCTTTAGAAAATACTTTATTTAGCACCACGTCCAAATAAAACCACCCACACAGTCATAAATATGATCTTAAGATCAAGCAGTACTGACCAGTTATCAATATACTTCATATCAAGTTTTACAACTTCATCAAAGTCTTTAATATCACTACGTCCACTTACCTGCCATAGACCTGTCAGACCAGGAGCCATTGAAACACGGGCTTTATGTTTTGGTTCGTAATTAGTGTATTCATCAACAGTAGGCGGTCTGGTTCCAACAAGACTCATATCACCTTTTAACACATTGATAAACTGAGGCAACTCATCAAGACTAGTCTTGCGGATGAAATGCCCAACTTTAGTAATTCTTGGGTCATTCTCCATCTTAAACATAAGACCGTTCATCTCATTTTTGCTCATGAGAGATTTCTTTAACTCTTCAGCATCAGAGAGCATTGATCTGAATTTATAGCACTTAAATATTCTGCCATTACGTCCCACACGATTCTGAGAGAACAGAACAGGTCCTTTTGAATCAAGTTTGATTATAGGAGCCAGAACTATATACACCATGCAGAAAATTAAGAAACCCACGAATCCGCCAGTGTAGTCAAGTACGTGCTTTGCAAATATCTTTCGCTTTGAACAGAAATTACGACTTACAGAAATACAGTGGATGTTGCCTAACTTGGTGACTCTTATAAATGATCGTGGAAGGTAATCAAAAAGTTCGAGGTTAAGACTGATATCAACTCTTATGCCCATTTCCTCTGCCTGAGACAGAATATCTTTCATCTTCTGACTTTCAATAAGGTCAGATGTTACAAAAATCTCATCAACATTATTGTGTGTCAGGTAATTGAGTAATTGTGAGTGAACGCATACTGCATCAACCCCCCTAACTCTTTTGTTGGTACTGGTTATTTCAGGAACACAGACACCGCAGATCTTCTTGGTCCAGTCAAAATTTTTCAAGAGAGTTTTTACAGTCTCTCTGCAGTTGTTTTCTGTTACAACCAGTACTCTGCTTGAGAATTTTGATTTATTAAAGACATTAGAAAGAGAAAACTTAACAATATATCTAGTTGTAAGTTCAAGAGTAAAAAACAGGACAGAGAAATATCCAAACACCAATCTGTGTGAGTCACCAAGTTTGTGCATCCAAAAAAGCATTAGTATCAGAACGAATACTACTATACAGGTAAGTTCAAAGACAATAAAAGTTTCCTTAAAGAAATTTCTTAACATGAAACTTTTATTAAGGCCTGTGTAGGCGGTTATAAAAAGATATAGTGGTATTAGAATCAGCAGATAGGTTCTAAAGGTTGAACCTGAAAGAGATGAATCCCATCTTAATGAATACAGGGAGAAGCTGAAATACAAAGATGCAAAGATTACAGTAGAACCTGTAACAGCAAGTATATTTCTTAAGAATTTGTCTCTGCTCTCTTTTACCATTTATGACAATCTTCCAGTTATATTCATCAAGTTAAATTTTAAGCTTTGTGAAAAATGTATTGATGATTTTTACACAAAATACATTACATATAGAGTTATATACTCTTTATTTTAACGTTGTTATATTGCTTTCTGACAAATTATATTCTTTTGTCTTAAATAATCTGAATATTAGAGAATAAAAATTATCCCATCAGGGGGGGGGTACGGTTTATTATACATAAAAACTACTGCTGCTACAACAGATTTACAAATAATTTGGATCCTCAAATTTTCTGATTTGTGAACATCAGTACAAGCAGGTATATTTTCAGAATATTTTAAATCCAAATGAACATTAAAAAGAGCAGAACCTCAAATTTGCGATCCTACCCTTTGTCAGTTTGCCTTTCTTTATAAATTGGCTGTGTTTGCTATGAGTTAACCATAAGTTAAAAGTTCAGTAACCTAATAGTCATTGTTAGCTTTTCTGGTTTATATTATTGATTGCTCTAGAAAGCAGCAACAACAGCACCTTTGTATTTCTCTTCAATAAACTTCTTAACTTCAGGAGACTTTAAGGCCTTTACAAGAGCCTTTACACCTGCTTTCTTAGCTGTCTTTGAGTTTGCGACAACAATGTTTACATATGGTGAATCAGAATTTTCAATAAATAAGGCATCCTTTAATGGATTTAAACCAGCACCGATTGCATAGTTGGTGTTGATAATTGAAATATCGGTATCATCTAAAGAACGAGGCAACTGAGGAGCTTCAAGTTCTTTGAAGTTTAAATTCTTATTGTTGTCTTTGATGTCCAGTGGAGTTGAAGTTACACTCTTAGGATCTTCTAATGTAATTGATCCAGCTGACTGTAACAGTAACAGTGCACGTCCACCATTGGTAGGATCATTTGGAATTGCAACCGTTGCTCCATCTTTAAGATCTTTTAAATCCTTAATCTTTCTTGAGTAGATACCCATAGGCTCAATATGAATACCACCTACATTAACCAAATCAGAACCACGCTCTTTTACAAATGACTCAAGATATGGCAGGTGCTGGAAGAAATTGCAGTCTAGCTGATTGTCTGCCACAGCAAGATTTGGCTGTACGTAGTCATTGAACTCTGTGATTTTTAAATCATAACCTTCTTTTGCAAGAACAGGTTTTACAAACTCAAGAATTTCAACATGTGGTACAGGAGTTGCACCAATGGTGATGGTCTCATTAGCCTGTGCTGTAAATGAGAATGATGCTACAGTTAATGCGGCTAAACCTAAAAGTGACTTAATCTTATTCATTATATTATTCTCCGTAAAATGATTCTTACCAGATTTGTTAGGTTGGTAATAATATGCCCCTATTACTTTTGAAGATCAACAAGTTAATAATACTATTTTTGAATTAACGCTTATAGCTAACGGCTATAATTACAATAAAAAGGAGAGCTACAACTAGTTCTCCTTTCTGTATTTTTGACATTAAAAATACTATCTATGATCGACTTTCTTGGTTAGGTAATCACCTACAAGCTGGGTTAACTGCACCATCAGAATTAAGATAATAACAGTTAGAACCATAATAGATACTTGGAATCTTTGATAACCGTAGCGAATTGCAATGTCACCTAAACCGCCACCACCGATGGTGCCAGCCATTGCTGAACAGCCAATGATTACAATCACAGTTAAAGTAAAATTCTGAATAAGCTCAGGTAGAGCCTCTGGTAATAATACTTTTCTGATGATTCTAAATGGGCTAGCACCCATTGATTGGGCAGCTTCAATAAGACCATAAGATACTGTTCTTAATGAGGTTTCAACTAGTCTTCCTAAAAAAGGAATAGTCGAAATTGTCAAAGGCACAATTGCAGCAGTTGTACCAATACTTGTTCCTACAAAGAACTTGGTAATAGGAATAATTGCCACCATTAATATAATAAATGGAATTGATCTTAGGGCATTAACAATTGAACCTAACACAGAGTAAAACACTGGTGAATACCAGAAATAACCTTTGGAGGTTACAAGTAAAATTACTCCTAAAGGTACACCAACAATGATTGAGATTGCTGTTGCTAAAAACACCATGTAGAAAGTATCGATAGTACCATCAAACAAAAGTACTGAAATTTTTGCAGCGTAGGATGAAAGACCTAGGGAAGTTAAAAACTCTACCATTTATTTTGCCTCCTTTAGCTGATAGCCTAAAAGCTTAACTCTATATACCCTGTTTTCCAGCTCAGCTTTTGCTTTTTCAATGATGTCTTCACTGCCTTCTATAGCAATAATTAGAACACCTAGAGGTTCATTTTGAATATGATTGATTTGACCTGCCATAATACCAATCTTAACACCAAGTTTTTCAGCAACATCAACGATCACAGGATCTTCAGCTTTATCTCCTAAGAACAAAACTTCAAACCAAGCTTTAGAACCTTCTTTATAAGTATTATTAAGCTTTGTATATTCTAATAGGTCATTCAGATCCTTTCTTACTACGGCACTTACTAATCTCTTTGTTAATTCCTTTTGAGGATTTGCAAAAACGTCAATAGTTTTGCCTATTTCACTTATTAAACCACCATCAATAACGGCCACCCTGTCACAACACTCTTTAATTACTTCTAACTGATGAGTAATAATTACGATGGTAAGATTGAGCTTCTTTTTAAGATCTTGAAGTAACTTCAGGATTGAGCTTGTTGTCTTCGGATCTAAGGCTGAAGTTGCCTCATCACACAGCAAGATCTTTGGATTTGTTGCTAAAGCTCTTGCAATACCTACTCTCTGTTTCTGACCTCCAGAGAGCTGAGCTGGATAAACATCAGCTTTATCTGCAAGACCAACCATTTCAAGCAATTCTTTAACCTTAGCTTTTATGGTCGTTTTATCGTTTTGTGGATTTAACTCAAGAGGGAAAGCTACGTTTTGAGCTACAGTCATAGATGACAACAGGTTAAATTGCTGGAAGATCATTCCAATCGATTGTCTTACTTTTCTTAACTGAACTTCTTTGTAGTCAGTGATATCTTCACCATCAATAATTACCCTGCCCTCAGTTGGAGTTTCAAGCATATTGATGATTCTAATAAGTGTTGATTTACCTGCACCAGAAAGACCAATCACACCAAAGATTTCACCTTTGTTAATAGTCAGATTGATACCTTTTAATGCATGCAAACTATGATTTTTATCTAGCTGATAAACTTTGTGTATATTCTCTAATTTTATCATTTTGACTAATCCTAGTATGGACTTTATATGTCATATCTCATTGGAGTAGAGAGTGATTTATAATTTTTTGCTTTATTAATAATATTCTTGTGTAATATTAAATTGTAACATTGTATTTATAACTTTTTATAGAATCCTATTCTTTAAGTAGAATAAAATAACATTTAAGATATTTTATAAAATACATTTTTTTATTTGTTATTTTATATCAAAAAAAAATGGAGTAAAAAATGGCTAAAAAAGGTGTTCAACTACTACCTCCTGTCATTTCGGAACAACAAATGATAGATATTTATAAAATACTTGCTAAGGTTAATTTAACAAATTGGAACTATGAAAAGTGATTTTTCACATTCCATTGTAGCTTCTCCTCTCGTCAGCATTTTTTCTCTTAATGAATCTGTACAATCAACCAAGATTGAAGGAACACAAGTTACATTTTTAGAAATGATAGAACCTTCTAACAGGAAAGGTTGGGAACAACAAGAAGTTTTAAATTACAAAAAAGCGTTAGATCTTGGAGTTGATTTAATTAAAGGAGGAATGCCTTTTAGTACTAGATTGATACAAAAATTACATAAAGTTTTGATGACGAATGCCCGAGGGACTAGCTCTGCTGGCGGAGAATACCGCAAAATTCAAAATTTTATTGGTCTAGATAGTAATATAGAACACGCTGTTTATATTCCAGTGTCTGCTGCAGAAATACCTCAGTATATGGAAAATTTAGAATACTTCATGAATGGAGAGGTTCATTCATCATTCAAAAAATACAATGGTTCTGAAGGTGTAGTTCTTGATGAAAAAATAGAACCATTGATAAAAATAGCTATTATGCACGCTCAATTTGAGTCAATACACCCTTTTGGGGATGGTAATGGAAGGTTAGGTCGTATCCTTATTGCATTAATGGCAATGAGTTACGATCTTGTAGATTTTCCCGTTTTTCTTGTTAGTGAAGAATTAGCAAAAGAAAGAGCCAGGTATTATGCTTTATTAAATGGAATAAGAGGAGATAATCCTGATTGGTATCTGTGGATAAAATTTTTTCTTGAATGTTTCGAACGTATGACGTCAAAACTAATAGAGAAGATGAAAAACGCTGAGCAATTAGCTAAAGAATGTCTTTCAAAATGTCGATTAGACACTGAAAAAAAAGTATGGATGTACACTTTTCAAAAAACCTATTGCAAAGTTTCAGATTTCGACTCATCTATCGGTTCAACAATTACAGTTCGTAAAGCGCTGAATTCTTTGTCTGATAAAGAATTGTTATTCGTTGACAAAGAAGTTAAGAGAAATAGAATATACAGAAATTATGATTTGCTTAGAATATTGCAAAACTAAAAGTATATGCAAGTTTATGAATATCAAAACAGGCGTTTCTATGATAATTGTATTTGTCTTTACGATTTGTAATATTTTATTAAAAGTTAAATTTCAAAGTCTTAAGTAAAAAGCACAACAGAAACACTTTAAAATGAATTAGATGATTTATCACAAAAACTATATAATGTTTTGTACAAAGTTGAATTGTCTGATTCATGTTTAGGCTCAGTTAGCCTTATATAAATTAAGTTCAGAAGGAAATCTAATGGCTTTTGGAATCTTTTCTAAAAACAAAAATTATCAGCAAAATGATGACTCTGGTAAGGTAGCATCTCTATTTAAGAAGATCCGTCTTAATGTTAACCAGACATCTGGCAAAACAATCAATAGAGATTTCAATTCTGAACCAAGCTTTGGTCAAGTAAATCAGAATTTTTCATCAATTGATCCTGCTCAACAAAATGCAAATCATAACGTAAATTCTCAAGAACAATTTGCCAGTGCTTTTTCAGACCCAGGCTTTACTAATATTGTTCCTCCACAGAATATACAGCCTCAACAAGAACTACAGTCATCTTTATATGATAATAAGCAAGTTCAAGATCTATCTCAACCTAAGACTCAAAGTCAGAAAGAAGAGACTATTTATGCGGTAGGACCATCAGAGAGAGAATTAAAAAAGCACGATTATTACACCTATAAAGCTAATGAAGCTTATTTAAATGAAGAAGGTCGTGACTCAGGTCATTTATACATTGCTCCAGGTGAACCTTTAAGGCCAAGAAAAACAAAGAAGGAAGTTAAAAAAGAAGAAAAAACACCTGTTCAGACAGACTTGTTCTCTAATAACACTATGGTACAAGGTGACTTATCTGCTCATATTTCAGCTGATGCTCAGGAGAATTCACAGAACTCTGTGTCTGTGAAAAATAATAAGGCTGATGAAAACAATAATATTCATGTAAATTCACCAACAGAGACAAATACATCTGCAGAAAATAATCTTTCATCTCAGAATTTTGCTGAGCCTTCTTTTGAGAATACTAATACTCAAAATAATCTTGCTGATAACAATCTGAATCAGCAAGTTGCATTTGCAAATAATCAATCACAAAATATTGATAGCAACACAGCACAATCAAGCATTTTTGCCAATGTAAAGAACACTAACCTAAACTTTGATCCACAAATAGCTCAAAGCCAAGAGTCTGGTTTTAATCAGAATGTTCAGACACAGCCAAATATGCAAAATCAGCAGCGAGTACAAAATCAAAGTGTACCTGTTGACAATCAGACTAAAGTTAACAATGAAATATCTGCTTTTGTTTATGTTCTAGTCTTTATAAGACAGCTTGTAGCATCATTCTTTAACTTTACAAATTTAGGAGCCTTGTTCCCTAAACAATCCTTATCAATTTTAGGACCATCAGCTCCTGCTTTTATGCCACTACCTTATTTTGTAATTGGCTTTGTTACATGTTTACTTGCTATGTTTATGCAATCAGTTTGTCAGAGCGGTTCATTTTGTGCTGCAGTTGCCGCTCTGTTCTTCTTTGCTTTAACTGGTTCAGGAGCTTTCAGAGGAATAGGACATTTATGTACAGCCATTTCCTTAAGAAAGCTAGATACCTATGGCAAAATTTTAGTTACCCTGTTTGTAATTAGCTTATTTGCAAGATCAATTCAGTATTACACCAAGTATATGGAAATTGATTTCTATTTCTGCTTAGGTTTTGCTGTCGTCTTTATGATAAGTTCCTTTACAGCTACAACTTTAAACTTTGGATCATCAGATGATCCTGTAAGCTCATTTGGAACCTTAGGCTTAAAAGGTTTGATTGCAGATGCTGTTATCTGTTTAGCAATTACTTTTGTAGTTCTTGATTGGCAGATAGCTCTGACCATGTTAGGAATTTGTTTACTCTCAAGAGTACTTATCGGTCAATTTATGTTAGTTAAAGGAATAAAAGCAAGCACAGATATGGTATGTGCTTTGCAGCTTATCACTGCAATTTTGTTAATGCTGGAGATTATCTTTACTAATGGATATTTCACCTTTGTAAATCCTGTTTTATTAGGACAGTAAGCAAGATATTCAGTTCAATTTCCATTTGACAATTTGTAATACAATAAAGCTCTTTTCTCACACTCATGAAACTTGTAAGAAAAGAGCTGGTTTACTTACTGTTCAAATGGCTTATCGATTATCTTTTCAAGCTTATAAGTGCTGAATTTCACATTTGGCTCTTTAATCTCACCTAGCTTTAAACCGTATAGATTTTCAAAATTAGCTGATGTGATTGAAGCAAAATTATCCTCACTAATACCTTTAAAATCAGCTATAAACTTTAAGGTATATCTTACAAAAGCAGGTTCATTCTCAACACCTCTTACAGGAATTGGTGCTAGATATGGGCAGTCAGTTTCTACCATCATTCTGTCAACTGGCACATATTTAATAACATCTCTTACATTATCTGAACCTTTAAAGGTTGATATACCTGTAAATGAAATGTAAAAGCCCATATCAAGGCAGGCTCTTGCCATCTCAATAGTATCTGTAAAGCAATGGATCACGCCTCCAACATCACGGGCATTTTCAGCTTTCATAATGTCCAGTGTATCCTTTTTAGCCTCTCTTGCATGAATTACTAAAGGCTTGTGAACTGTATGAGCAATGTTAATTTGTCTAGCAAAAGATGGTATCTGAATTTCCCTAGTTTCAGGAGCATAGTGATAATCAAGGCCAGTCTCACCTACAGCAATAACCCTAGGTGAGCTTTCAAGATTTTTAATTAATTCATCATCTTTCCAATCAGGATCATCCTCAAGATTTAATGGATGAATACCTAAGGCTAAATAGATATTGTCATAATTCTTTGCAATTTCGCAGTTTTTAGCGAATTCTTTAGTTGTACAAGATACATTTAAAAAATGTGTTACACCGACATGATTTGCTCTTGCAATTATTTGTTCAATTTTGTCACCTGCCTTGCCTTCTAAAGATAGGCTTGAAAGATGGCAGTGAGAATCGACTAAATACGTCATGACTTTTCCTTTTATATTCTTTTCTTACAAATTGGTGCTATTTTACATTCATTGCAAAGTGGAGCGCGAGCTTTACAAACATATCTTCCATGAAGTAACAAAAGATGGTGAGCTTGAAGAAGATACTTCTCGTCAATTAAAGGTACAATCCTATCTTCAACTTCTTTAACAGTTTTACCTAAACAAAAGCCGGTTCGGTTGCAGACTCTAAAGATATGTGTATCAACAGCAACTGTAGGCTGATTAAAGGCGACATTTAAAACTACTTTAGATGTTTTTGAGCCTACTCCTGGTAACTTAATAAGTTCATCATATGTAGATGGAACTTCTCCATTAAATTTATCACAAAGCATCTTTGATAACTTTACAAGATAAGATGCTTTGGCTTTCCATAGTCCAATGGTTCTTATTACATTACCCACTGTAGCTTCAGGTAGTTCACTCATCTTAAAAGGTGTAGGTGCAAGTTTGAATAACACTGGCGTGATCTTATTTACAGACTCATCTGTAGCCTGAGCTGAAAGCACCACAGCACACAACAGCTCAAATGGATTATGAAATTTAAGCTCTGATTTAGGATTTGGAAAACACATTGACAAAATGTTCAACATGTTTTCTCTTTGTTCTTGATTGAGTAATGAGTTTTTAGTTGCCATAAATTGAATCACACCTAGCGTTTATTGATGATATTTTACATGCTGTAAGCTGTCTGTAAATCGAAAGATCATACTATGACAAGCAAAACACTCAAATGTAAAATGGTAATTCCTATTTTGAAAATATGAGATCTGCATTTGACCTTTAGTTTTTGCAAATAAAATTTTTAAAAATAGCCTTTCTTTAGTAAAATACTTAAGCAAACTTAAAATTTTTCTCAATATCTTTAGACTTTATAAAAAAAGATTTAAAATTCAGCGTGTAAGATATTTTATTCAAGTTAACTAAAGTGACATGTCTTGCTCAGTTGCCCTACAAGAGCAAACTATAAAAAAATCCATTTTATTAGCTTATTTGAACATTACCTTCAAGGTACTGTTTATGTGTTTATTTTGATGTAATACGTTTTTGGATACACGTAATATCTATGGTTCACTATTTATTTTTATTCTTCGGTGCTGCAATCGTTAATAACTTTGTATTAGTCCGTTTTTTAGGTCTATGCCCTTTCCTTGGTGTATCAAATAAGATCTCGGCTGCAACCGGAATGGGGCTTGCAACTTCATTTGTTTTGCTTATTACCTCGATTGCCTGTTACCTAGTTAATACCTATATATTAACTTTGTACTCTTTAGAGTCGTTAGAGCTAATCATCGATATTGTGATTATTGCGATAACTGTACAGCTTGCAGAAATTGTGATCCGTTTTGTATCCGTTGATTTATACAATTCTTTAGGTATCTACTTACCTTTAATTACCACTAACTGTATTGTTTTAGGTTTGGTTCTTTTACAAGGTTCTTTGTCCTTTAACTTAGCTGAGTCAGTAGCATTCACAGTAGGTGCTGGCTTTGGTTTTACGCTTGTATTAGTTCTATTTGCAGCAATAAGAGAAAGACTTGCAATTTCAGATGTACCAGAACCATTTAAGAATACTGCAATTGCCTTAGTTACAGCTGGATTGCTGTCAATGGCATTTATGGGCTTTGCAGGTTTTGCAGGAAGTGCCGCATGATAAAATTTGAATTCATTATTGGATTAGCTTTAATTTTAGCCGTTGTAGGTATTTTATTATCTATTCTGTCATCATTTACAGAATCTAAAAGTGGCAATAGCAGTGAAAAGCGTATTGAAAAATTATTGCCAGGCATTAACTGTGGTCAGTGCGGATATCCAGGCTGTCAGGCTTATGCTAAAGCTCTAGCTGATGGCAAAGCTCTGGCTAATTTATGTAAACCGGCTGGAGCTGATGTTGCAAAACAAATTGCTTCAATGCTAGGTATTAACTCAGGTGATGTTGAAGATTATGAAGAGCAGCTTTTCTCACCAAGACAGGTTGCCTATATTCATGAATCACAGTGCACAGGTTGTGGCAAATGTAAGAGAAAATGCCCTGTTGATGCTATCTCTGGTTTATTAAAACAACCTCATGTAGTCGATCCTGAAGAGTGCATCGGCTGTGATGAGTGTATTAACAACTGTCCAGAAAAGTGTATTGAAAAAATAAGACTTGAACGCAATTTATCTCATTTCAACTGGAATATACACTCTGTTCAAATTAAGAGTGGGAGCTAATAATGTCATCTAAACAATTACAAAAAATTGCTCAGGCAAAAATTTGGAAGTTCTTTGGTGGCATTAAACCAAAAGAGCTCAAAGACACCGAAAACTGCAGAATTGAAGAGTTAAAGTTACCATCACTTATTTGTTTACCAATTGAAAAACATCTAGGTAAAGATGGTGAGATCTTGGTAAACGTGGGCGATCATGTAAAAAAAGGGCAACCTTTAACAGCTACAACCGGCAGATTAGTACCTTGCCATGCATCTACATCAGGAACTATTACCGCTATTTCAAAAGAGCTTTTACCACATCCTAGTGGCTATACAGGTCTTTGCATTACCATTAAACCAGATGGTCTAGATGAGGAAATCGATCTTGCGCCTCTTCCTAATTGGGAGAGCATGAACAGTAAAGAACTTTTAGCCAGAATGCATAATTTTGGAGTAGAAGGTTTAGGTGGTGCTCAATTCCAGACAGACATTAAATTAAAATCAGCATTAGATGAGTCTATCTCTGGCTGTAATGTCCTAATAATCAACGGTTGCGAGTGTGAACCTGCAATTACCTGTGATGACAGAATCATGCAGGAGCGAGCAAGTGAGATTGCATTAGGCATCAAGATCTTTAACAAGATTTTAAATCCAAAGATAACCTTAGTTGCAATTGAGAATAACAAGCCAAAAGCAATTTCTGCTATGGAACAGGCTTGCGCACAAGTTGCAACAGTAAGAGTGATCCCTACTGTATATCCTTCAGGTTCAGCCCGTAATCTTATCAAGATCCTAACCGGTATCGAGGTACCTTATAACGCTCATACCTCAGAATGTGGCATTGTAGTAGATAACGTAGGTACCGTTTTAGCTGTGAAGGAAGCTATTGTAGACGGTCGTCCTTTAACCTCAAGAGTTGTTACAGTTACAGGTAATTCTTTAAAGAAAAAAGGAAATGTAAGAGTTCGCTTAGGTACATCTGTTAGATTTGTATTAAGTAACTATGAGTTAAATCCTGAGTTCCACCAAAGAATTATCTTAGGTGGACCTATGATGGGATTTACTCTACCTTCAATTGATGTACCTATTACCAAGTCTGTAAACTGCATCATGGCTCCAGGCTCAAATGAGATCCCAAGAATTAAAGAGCCATCTAACTGCATTCGTTGTGGTCGTTGCGCTAGAGTTTGCCCTAGCCGTTTAGTACCATATCAAATGTATAACCAATCTAAGGCTCATAATCATGCTGCAGCGCAGATGTGCGGAATTAAGGATTGTACACTATGTGGCTGCTGTACCTATGTTTGCCCTTCATATATTCCACTTACTGCTCAATTTAGATATGAAAAAGCTGTAGAAAAGCATATTTATGATGCAGAGATTAGAAACGAAAGAGCTAAACAGAGAATGGAAACTCGTAACGTTCGTTTAGCTGAAGAAGAAAAGGCTCGTGCTAAGAAGAAAGCTGAAGCATTAGCAAGAATGAAAGCTCAAAAAGAGGCTGAAAAGAACATGTCTCCTGAAGAGTTAGCTGCTGCTCGTCAAAAAGCAATTGAAGAAGCTAAAGCCAAGGCTCGTGAGAGAAAAGCTGCTTTAATGGCTGCTAAAGATTCTACTGCTACAGCACCAAATGTAACAGCAGAGGACTCAAAAGAAGCCCTAACTGTAAAGAGAATAAAAGATGTTGAAAGAAAAGCAATGATGGTAGCAAAGCATCAAGGCCATATTGAAACATCAATTCTGCCTAAAAAGGATGATGTAGAAACTAAAGTTGCTAAGGCACAAGCTGAAGTTGTTGATGTTCTGCCATATGTATTAAGAACTCAGGCAGGAGTAAGAGATAATGTTTTAAATATTAAAGCTAATCACGAGCCTGTAATTGAAAATGAGAATCATCCATTAGTAGGATTAGAGCCTGATGATAGTCTGCAAAACCCTGCTCAAAAGAAGGTAATTGCTCAGGTATTACTTTCTCATCAGGAGCAGAAGGTTGAGAACAATACATTGCCACAGGCGTTAAAGAAAAAGACATTGAGAGCTAAAAGGTAAAAAATGAATACTAATTTTAATGGAGTTTCAAGACAGAACTTAGGAATTGAAACAGCTCCACATCTTAAAGCACCATTGACCACTAAGATGATCATGGGAATAGTCTCATTATGTCTATTACCAGCATTTTTAGTTCAGATCTTCTTTTTTGGCTTTGGTAATTTCTTTCAGTTCATAAACTGTTTGATTACGGCCATCGTCTGTGAAGTTGTGATTGCTATCTTAAGACACAGATCCGTTTTACATTCACTATCTGATCTGTCTTATGTGGTTACAGCAGCTTTGTTAGGTATGACCTTACCTCCTCTTCTACCTTGCTATTACGCAATTGTTGCAACTGTATTTGCAATTATTGTGGTTAAAGCTGTATTCGGAGGTCTTGGCAATAATATCTTTAACCCTGCCATGGCTGGTTTTGTCTTTATCGTAATTTCAAGCCCATCTGTTGTAGGTTTATCATGGGTTGCCCCTGCTCCATTTGCTTTTTCTGTTGCATCATTAGAGAAAACCGCAGCAGTTATTTACGATAAGAAAAGCGCTAATGCTTTAAAGAAAGAAATTGACGCTTTAAACATTACGTTATTAGATGAAAATGCTGATGAAAGTACAATGTCAAATACAGATGAGATTGTAGTTGATAAGTCATTAGCATCAACAGATACTGATGCTACTACTGGAGCTACTTTCCTAGAAGAGATAAAGTCGGCAAGAAAGAGCGGTACTTTATATAAGAAGACAAATGTAGATTTTCAGTCATCTGAGTATTTAGCTTATTTCTGTTTAGCTATTGCCTACCTTTTAGGTGGTCTTGCCCTGATTGCCTTTAAGATCATCTTAGTTAAGATGGTAGTAGTTTTCTTTGTAGCCATTGTTGCTTTCTCTTTACTGCTATCACATATCTTCCCAGGCTACTTTCTGCCACCACTAGACACCTTACTCTTTGGCGGTACCATGATGGCTGCATTCTTTATTATTACCGATCCTGTAACTAATGCCGGTACATCAAAGGGACGTATCTACTTCTCAATTTTAGTTGCTTTCTTAATCGTACTCTTAAGAGCATTTGGTTCTTACTCAGATGCTGTAGCATTTGCAGTAATGCTTTCAAATGCAGCAGCTCCTTTAATTGATGTCTTAACTCACAGAAGACCTTTTGGCTACAGATACAAAAAAGGAGGACTGCAATAATGAAAAACACTAACGTAGAGACTCTTTTAGGTACTAACGAAAAAGATACAAAACGCATGAATAAAGGACTACGTTCTTTATTGTCAGGAGTGTCTTTAGCTATTGTAGGTTCATTATGTGTAGGGCTTGTTCTGTATGTTGAGAACACCACTAAAGATCAAATTGCTGAAAACCAAAAGAACAGTATTGATGCCCGTGTTTTAGCTTTATTACCTGATGAAGCTAAAGATAAAGGAAATCAGATCACCTGTTATCAAATTAAAAAGAGTAAATACATTGGTTCTAACCAAAAGCTATTTGTTGCAAGCAGGGCTTCAGAAATCACAGGTTATGTTATGACCTATGAAACCTCAATGGGTTATTCAAATCCATTAGTGATGATTGCAGGTTTTGATAAAGATAAAAAAGTTTATAAAGCTGATATTCAGTTTTCTTCAGAGACACCTGGTTTAGGAGATAAAGTTGATAGAGCTCATGGTAATTTCCTAGATCAATTCTCAGGTTACGCTCTTGATGATGCTAATTGGGACGTTAAGAAGCTTGGCGGTGACTTTGATTACATTTCAGGTTCTACTGTAACCTCTCGTGCTACCGTAGTTGCTACCTCTATGGCTTTAAAAGAGCTTAACGAGCTTGATTTAAACAGATTTTCAAAATGCAGGACACAGAACTAAATGAGTGAAAACTTAAAGCCTGTAGAAGGCAAACTTGATACTAGTGCAAAAGAAACAAAACAACCTAAAGAGAGAATTGTTAAAGTTTTCTTAAAAGGGATTTGGTCAAATAACCCTGGTCTTTGTCAGTTGTTGGGTTTATGTCCGCTACTGGCTGTTACAACATCAGCTGCTAGTGCCACCGGTCTTGCCATTGCCACCTTACTGGTACTTTGTGTAAGCTCTTTTGTAATTTCTTTAATTAGAAAGTTAATCTTTAAAGAAGTACGTATTCCAATTTACGTACTCTTAATTGCAACTTTAGTTACCGTAGTAAGGTTCTATACTCAGGCTTATTTCCAGGATCTTTACTCACAGTTAGGTATCTATCTGTCATTGATTGTAACTAACTGTATTATTATGGGTAGAGCTGAAGCTTATGCCGGCAAAAATGGTCCTATTTCCTCATTCTTTGATGCTTTAGGCTGTGGTATTGGTTTTTCACTAGTACTGTTTGTGCTAGGAGCCTTACGTGAGATCTTAGGCTCTGGAACTTTTTTTATGGGAGCATCCAATCTCTTTGGAGAGTTTGGTAAGTCATTAGAGTGTACGGTAATGTCATCAGACTACACCTTAATGGTTGCAATCTTGCCACCTGGCGGTTTCTTTATTCTGGCATTCTTAATTGCACTTAAAAACTTCCAGTCTAACTTTAAGCGCAATAAGATTGAAAACAGCTATAAGATTAAGTTAATTCAAAACTAGTTGAAATCTCAATTAAAAAGGCGCTCAAGATTGAGCGCCTTTTTAATTACTTTTCCAGGCTATCTAAAAATTCCTCATAACCTTTCTTTCTTAATTTACATGAAGGGCACTCTCCACATCCATACCCCCAAGCATGTAACTTATCATGTTGTCCTTCATAGCAGGTATGAGTTTTTTCTACGATAAGTTTTACAAAATCCATACCACCTAATTCATAGCCTAGGTAAAAGGTCTGTGCTTTAGATTTGAACATTAAAGGTGTTTCAAACTTAAGATTTGATTCCATACCTAAATTTACAGCACGCTCTAAAGCTTTCATGGTGTTGTCTCGGCAATCAGGATACCCAGAATAATCTGCCTGTCCTACGCCGGTAATTACAGTATCTGCTTTAATGGTATAGGCATAACTTGCCGCATAACACATAAAGATTAAGTTACGTCCTGGTACAAATGAGGTTGGTAAGTGATTTTCCTCATTCATAACATAGTCTTCATGATCTTTTGTTAAAGCTGAATCTGTAAGATCTTTAAAAGACAACATATCTACTACTCTGTCGCCTTCATACTTTTTATATAATTCCTTATCAAAAGCCTTTAAAGCTTCTAAAAACTCTAAACGGCATTTCATCTCAACATCATGTCGTTGACCATAGTTAAAACCAATGGTTGCAACCTTGTCATACCTTTTTAAAGCATAGTAAAGACAGGTAGAACTATCCTGTCCGCCTGAGAATACGACTAAAGCTTTACTCATAATTTACCTCACAAAAATCTAGTAAATTTTACTATATATGGTTCAAGTAATTAAGTAGAAAAGTAACCGGCAAAGGCAAGTTTTTAGTAAAGATTTGTTTGCCGTTTAAGGCAAAAGAGCTCAATATTTCCGATATAAAAAAATTAAATTCTTTATAATTCAATAAATAAAATAATTGGCACAGCATTTGCTTTATATAAAACATAAGAGCGAATAGCTCAAAAATAAAATAAATTTGAGAGAAAAAAAACTATCTATTATCTATTTGGAGAAACGCTATGTTCAATACATCAATTACTGGTATAAATGGTTCACAGAAATACTTAGATACCACTTCAAACAACATTGCTAACGCTAACTCATACGGTTTTAAGAAGTCACGTGCTGAATTTGCCGATCTTTACACCAATTCTGTTTTCACAAGTTCAAAAACAGCTACCGGTATGGGTACTAATACTACTACTGTAGCTCAGCAGTTCGCACAAGGTTCATTATCAGGTGATACTGGTAATAACCTTGATATGGCAATTAGCGGTAATGGTTTCTTTGTGTTAGCAAATGAAGCAAATGATACAGCAACAGCTAACAATGGCGACAGAACCTACACCAGAAACGGTGCCTTTGAATTAAATCCAAATGGATATGTTGTTACAGCTATGGGTGACTACTTGCAAGGTTACCCAGTAGATCAAGATGGTAATGTTACAAATCTTGATATTACATCTACAAAAGCAATTAGAATTCCTAGTGACACTGGTGCACCTCGTGCTTCATCAAAGATTGGAATCACCTTTAACTTACCTGCTGGCGCCGATTCAAAGGCAACCCAGGCTGCTCACGGTTACCAGAACTTTGATCATACTGACAGCTCAACATATACTAATGCTTCATCACAGACTGTTTATGATTCATTAGGTGGAGCTCATACTTTGACTTACTACTTCATCAAAGATCATACCAATGACGGTACACAGAACCACCCTGGTAAGGTAACTAATGACGGACACACTATTTGGAACGTATTAACTTATGTTGATGGTAACCCTGTTGACGTAGCAGGTGGTGTTGACTTAAAAGTTGATGCTAACAGCCCTTCTGCTGATGCAGGTAAGACCTTCAAAGGAATTCAGTTAGAGTTCGGAACTGACGGTAAGTTAATTAATAATGGTCAGAATCCAGGTGTAATCACATTCACTAATGCCGGTGGCGCAAATCCTCCTGAGAAAGGTCGTGACGCCTTCACTTTAGCACAGGCAATGGGAGGTGGTGTTGATGACTCTCAGTCAATCGTAGCAGATCTTAACTACACTCAGTACGGTAGCTCAAAGTTCTCTGTAGGAGGCATTACAAATGATGGTTACTCAACAGGTGTCCTAGAGAACGTACAGGTTAACGAAGATGGTGTAATGATCGCTTCATACACCAACGGCAGAACATCAAAGATCTGTAAGGTTGCAATGGCAAACTTCACAAACCCTCAGGGTTTAATCAAAGTTGGTGATACGCAGTGGAAAGAGTCAGTAAACTCAGGTGAAGCTCAGGCATGTGAAGCTAATTCTGGTATGGCAGGTTCAATTAAAGGCGCTAACTTAGAGTTGTCAAACGTTGAGTTAGCTTCAGAATTAGTTGATCTGATTATTGCACAGAGAACCTATCAGGCTAATGCTCAGGCTCTGCAGACTCAGAACACTGCAATGGATTCAATCATGAACATCCGTTAGTAGTTTAGGTAAAGATTTAATTTAAGTTTCTCTTTTAGATAGTTGTGCCTCATAGTTATGCTATGGGGCTTTTTTTTGTTCTTCCGCAAATTTGTTGAAAGCACTGAAAAGAATATAACAATATTCATCAGTGCTTTTTAATTTAAGCAAAAGCCGGCTTGCCTCTGAAAGCATCCATAATTCTAAGGAAGAAGTAGTCAAAATCACGGGATCCAAAGGCTACACGTTTAATGACTTTGATTTTGTTATTGATTCCTTCTAAAACACTTGTACCAATATGGTATATGCCAGCATTGGTAATACCATCCTTGTAGTTTTCATTTTGAGTTTCAGCAAACTTGGGGATTTCTTCTTCATTTGATTCCGAAGCCAATTTGTACCATGCAGACCAAAGCTTCTCAGCTTCTTCTTTAGAAGTTGATTGGAATATCTCAGGAAGTAGCTCTTTAAGCTCATTAGCCTTGTTTAAGTCAGTGTAGAATTTTAGTATGTCATCAAGCTTTGTACGCCTATTATCAGGAAGTCTTGAATTACGTGTAAGGAGAAGGGAGCTAGAGCCTTTAAGAAGAGAAGCATCCTCTTTGTTACCATTTTCCTCGCATTGGTTAGAAAGCCTAATTCTGATGGCACTTATGACCATTCTTCCAAAGTTAGAAATCAAGTGAAATTGATCATACACAACCTTGGCATTAGGACAGTACTTTTCAACACATTTAGCAAAGCCTACATTTTGATCCATAGCGACAGCTTTTAATTGCTTACAGCCTTCAGTTCCGCACTTCTTAAAGAAGTCACTGACTTTGGCAACAGACTTGCCATAGCCGACCCAGATAACTCTCCTAGTGCGTATATCAATCACTACGGTGGCGTAGATATGACCTCTACGTATTGAGAACTCATCTATAGCAAGGATAGATGCATCTCCAAGGTCAAAGTAGAGACTACTCTTTAGATAGTATTTATGAATGTCCTTGCAGTTATCCCACTTGAGTCCTGTTCTTTCTGATGTGTCTTTGATAGAGCCTGCTCTCTCTAGGTCTTCAATGACCTCCATCTCAAGCCTTCTAGATACTCTAAAGCCATTATCTGAAAGGAAATCTATCTTTTCAGTTCCTACTCGGTTGCAATGAGTACATCTAAGAGTACGGTAAACAACCTCAAGTATTACCTTTTTACAGAGAATACTAGAATCTCTCACAACTCTCTTTCGGTACTGATTCACTACCGTACAGCGAGCATGACAATGTGGACACTCAGGATAATCCTCAGGAGGTTCCAAATGAATGATGATTGAGCCACTTTGATCAAAGCCTATTTGAGTGATTCTAAAGCCAGAGTAGAAGTTTTCTGAAAAGAATTGTGATACGATATCAGTCATGGTCGTCTTCCTATGTTTTTATTTCCAATTACAATCATACGGAAAACGACCTTTTTTATTAAGATCTTAATGACAATTTTCACTACCTATTTTTAGGTAGCAACTCTTTTGCGGAAGAACCATTTATTACTTCATTTAGAGCTTTATCTTTTCGATTTTCTTTTATTTTTCAATTAAAAGATCTATTATTACAGGTTAATATCATCTAACTAGACTAGATCAAGAGTCTTTATTTTAGGATTTGTATGTTTAAAGTGCTTTTCCTTTGCCATGGAAATATTTGTCGGTCACCTATGGCAGAATTTATCTTAAAAGAGTTAGTAAAGAAGCTTAAGCTTGAGGACGATTTTATTGTCTGCTCTGCTGCCACTTCACAAGAAGAAATCGGCAACGGTGTCTACCCTCCTGTTAAAGCTTTACTGCGTCAAAAAGGTATTGACTGCTCAGCTAAAAGAGCAAGACAAGTTACAGTACAGGATCTAAAAGTCTTTGACTACATAATTGCCATGGAACAGTTTAATCTTGATAATCTGTATGCGCTGTATCCTAAGACAGATAAGAGCAAGGTATATTTGCTTTTAGACTTTACAGATACTCCAAAAGATATTGATGATCCTTGGTATACAAGAGATTTTGAAAAAGCTTATTCTGAGATTTTAGTTGGTTGCAAAGCCCTGCTCTCAAGTCTTTACCATGATGGACTGATTACTCTTAATAAAGAGCAGAAAAAAGAACTCTCTGAGATTTAAAGCAGTTTGAAGAAAGATGCTAAGTACAAACTGCTTAAGAAAGTTCAGGCAACTGTAAAGCCTAATAAAGACAAGGTGCTTCTGATTTTTTCAGGAGCATTTTTTATGGTAACAGATGATAACTCTCGTCTTTCACGATAGTTCTGACGCATTGCATCGAAAGATTTACCATCAGTAAAGGCATTCTTAAATTTAAAGCTGTCTCTTCTTACATCGTAAACAGAGAATACAAGTCTTGAGATTAAATCAAGATCAAGAGTCTCTACATTGCCTAAGTCAACATTTTCAATTTCTGCCTTTGGCATTCTATATGGTTTTGGCTCTTCAAGATTTAAAGCTTTTGCCATTGAGTGAGCGAGCATTACATTTGCTCTTCTTTTTGATTCATAAGAGTAGCCTGCAATATGAGCAGTAGCACCATCCACCTTTGATAAAAGTGACTTTACCTTGATCTCAGGCTCACCTTCAAAGACATCAAGCCAGACTTTAAGATCTGATCTCTCATCTAGAACTTTTGATAAAGCTTCATTATCAACAACATTGCCACGGGAAGCGTTAAAGAAGAAAGCTCCAGTCTTTAAAGATTTAAGCTCATTCTCACCTATCATGTACAAGGTCTTATCTGTACCTTCTTTAATTAAAGGTACATGTAAGGTCACGATGTCACAATTAAGACAATCTTTTAAAGTAGCATTGCATGTTGAGTCTCCTTTTCTAAATCTTGGGGGATCACATTTAAAGATCTTAAGACCTAGAGCTTTAGCTTTATTCTCCACCTGGGTACCTACATGACCACAACCTACGATACCGATGCACATACCATTAAAATCAAGAGAGTATCTTTGAGCCATTACAAGTAAAACAGAGAGAATATAATCACCAACACTCTCACAGTTAGAACCTTCAGCATTGGTGTAAGGAATGTGCAATGAATCTAAAAGCTTGGTATCAAAGTGATCCATACCAGCTGTGGCAGTACCTACAAACTTTAGCTTATGAGCTTTCTTTAGGAGTTCAGAGTTTACCTTAGTGATTGAGCGCGTAATTAGAACATCCACATCTTCAAGATCATCACAATTGATTTCACGACCTTTTTTTAAATGAACCTCTCCGTACTGAGAGAAAACTTCAACTGAGTTTGGTAAAGCTATATCGCAAAGAATTTTCATAGAACAAATTCACCAAAAATTTTAAAAATCAAAATATTAAGTCAATTATAAGCTATAATGACGTCATATTTTAAAGGAGTAATCTTATGTCTTGCTCAATTACTATTGACTATCACAAACATTCAACCAAAGCTTTACTATTAGGTTCAGGCGAACTAGGAAAAGAAGTAGCAATCGAACTCTTGCGCTACGGCATCGATGTAACAGCTTGCGACAGATACGATAATGCCCCTGCAATGCAGGTTGCTCAGCATCGTGCAGTCATTGATATGCGTGATCCTAATGAACTTGAGAAACTGATTTTAAAAGTAAATCCAGACTACATTATTCCTGAAATTGAAGCTATTTCAACCGAGACCTTAGTAGCATTAGAAGAGCGTGGTTTTAACGTAGTACCATCAGCTAGAGCTGCTAACATCACCATGAACAGAGAAGCTATCAGAACCTTAGCTGCTGAAGAGCTGTCTCTACCTACATCTCCATACTTCTTTGCTTCAACTGTTGAAGAAATAAAAGAAAACATCCATAAGATCGGTTTTCCATGCATTATGAAACCAATCATGAGTTCATCAGGTAAAGGTCAGAGCGTATTAAAGTCTGAAGCTGATATTGAAGGCTCATTTAAAGAAGCAGTTGAACATGGTCGTGGCGGTTTAGGTCGTGTGATTGTTGAAGGTTTCGTACAGTTTGACAGAGAAATTACATTGCTTACCGTAAACGCTGTTGATGGCATTCATTTCTGTGAGGCTGTAGGTCACCACCAGGTAAATGGCGATTACCATGAGTCTTGGCAGCCTGAACCTCTATCTGAGGAAGTACTAATGGAAGCAAAGAGAATAGCTTCAGCTGTTGTTAGCGCTTTAGGTGGTTTTGGTATCTTTGGTGTTGAGTTATTTATCTGTGGTAATAAGGTTATCTTCTCAGAATTATCACCTCGTCCTCATGACACCGGTATGGTAACTATGATTTCTCAGGATATGTCTGAGTTTGCTCTGCACGTAAGAGCTCTTTTAGGTCTGCCTATCGGTAAGATCACTTTCTATGGTCCATCAGCGTCAGCTGCATTATTAGCAGAAGGTACTGGTGATGACATTATTTACAAGGATTTAGACAAAGCTTTAGCTGTGGCCCCTTCTTCACAATTAAGAATATTTGGTAAACCAGATATTGATGGTGAAAGACGTATGGGTGTGTGCCTAGCACGTGGCAAGACAGTTGACGAAGCTGTAGAGAATGTTAAAAAGATGAGATCACAGATCTCTTTTGATATTGAATAATTGTATTTACAAAAGATCTCTTAGAATCAATTTCTAGAGATCTTTTATTTTTCTACAATGGCAAAAGAACAAAGACTCGATATTGATGGCCTCAAAGCCATTGCAATTTTAGCAGTAGTTTTCTATCACCTTTTTGACCTTTTAAAGTCAGCACATTTTACAGAATCAACTCTATTTGATGGTGGATTCTTAGGTGTAGATATCTTTTTTGTAATCTCAGGATTTCTCATTACCTCATCTGTATTTTATAAGCTAAGTACTGATGACTTTTCATTACTGGCATTTTATAAGAGACGTTTTTTAAGAATTGTTCCTCCACTACTCTTTGTTTGTATCTTTACCTTAATTATTGGGTACTTTCTGCTCTTTCCTGAAGTTTATAAAGAACTTAATATTGAAGTAGCTAATGCACTGTTATTTATCGGTAACTTTAGATTTGCAAACTCTGGTGGTTACTTTGCTTTAGATTCATCTGATAAGTTACTCTTACATACCTGGTA
>OIYQ01000093.1_pt1 | contig 34459 bp, 31 predicted proteins | sample 1588311 | NCBI WGS metagenome assembly OIYQ01 (sample SAMN03283244) | human gut metagenome | biome: human-associated habitat; material: feces | host: Homo sapiens | place: Peru | collected 2012
TTTTTATCTAAAACAACAATTGCGCCATCAAGCACATTGGTTTTGCAATGAATAAGTTTTGCACCGAGAGGTGTAATCGGTCTGCCCGTACCGTGAAAATCGAGTCCTGCCGTACCGTCCTTAAATTCACTCATATTAATAATCTTTTTGAATTCGTTGGTTTCGGCAATAAGTGTATTAAATTCATACGGCGCAAGTTCGGTATACAACGAAATAAAATCACTGTACGAAATTTCATTTTTTGTCTGTGTTTCCAAAACACCCGAACCGTCATAGCTGAGTGCGGTAACAGCCTGTGCAAGTTGACAGCTATTTATATAATTACCGATTTGGCGAAGCATAACGGCAAACAAATCAAGTCGCTGTGACTTAATTGCTTCGTATGAAGCAACAAGGCTTCTGCCGCTTTTCTTAAGCTTGGTCAATTTGTCATTTGTTTTAATGTTTGTTTCGGGAATAAATGCACCCTCTGTGATAAACGAATCAGCTATTTTATCCGGATCAACCGGTTCGCACTGAACAGAACGATAATCGAGCGAATCAACAACAGTTGTTGCGGCAACAAGGTCATCAACAACATTATCATGTAAAACAACGGCTGCAACCGATCTTCTGATGTATTCAGGGAACAAAACAGCCGAATCGCTTGTTTGGAAAAACTTAGAGATTGTATCGGAATTTGAGCCCTTAACCTTAATATCAAATCGCTTAAGTTGTCTTTCATAAGCGTCAAGACCTTCAAGTTCAGTACCCTTGTAATTTTCACTCGGGTCAATCATCTCAAGAGATTTTGTAAAGCCCATTTCGGATGTATAAAGACCCTTGTCAAGTTTTAATGTATCAAATGTCATATTTATTTTCTCCTTTCAAAATTAAAGAATAACTCCTGCATGGTTTTCAACTCTGTCAACCCAAACTACTTTGCGAAGTGGTGCATCCGTACCTGTACCGACCTGGACAACTCCTCTTTGGTTTACGGTAAGGCGTGCATACATAGGCAATGTTTCGCCTGCAAATTGCACCTCACAATAACCACTTGTTTGAACTGTGTAATAATTATCGTTTATTCCCACAACAATACCGATAAACGCTTTTCCTATATCTGCCAAAAATACATCGCCTGTTTCGTCTACCTTAACAAAATCGCCAACCTTAATCTTATCCGGCGTTGCGTTAACACACTGCATTGTAATATATTTTGTATCAAATCCTTTATATGAAACCATATTATTTCCTCCTAAATTCTAAATTGTGAAAAATCATTTGTTTTTTTATTTGCCTCAGCAGCAAGCTGTGGTTTGATTTTTGATTTTGCATTGTTCTTTTTCATTCCGTCACGAAAGCCGAGCAATTCCTTTGTTGTCATAACTGCCGTAACGGATGAAAACAGTTTTGCATCCATATCGGGAAATGCAAACTTAAACAAATCCACAACCTCTTTTGAGAGCTTTTGCTTATATTCCTCTCCGAGAGCCGCCTTATCCTCAAGGTCCTCAATATAAGAATACAGCTTGTCTGCCTCGGATTTTGTAAGTGTAAGCTTATCACCCGAAGCGATTGTTTTGATAATATCCTGCATTTTTCTCTCCTTTAAATCAAAAAACGATTTTGTGATTCCTGCCTCTCTCTGTGCCGGAACAGCCACAAAAGAAAACTCATAGGCATCCGTTGCATCACTCAGCGTATTAAAACACAGTTCACCGCCATATGTTCTTCCCTTTATATGCTCACATCTGCCATGGCGATTGTCAGCGTTGCAAATTGAACAAAAAGACTTGTTAACGCTGCAAGACACCGAAACTTCCTTTTTAATGCCGGCATCAATTTCATTAATAAGCGATTTGTTTTCTTCGTTATTGAGCATATACGCTTTTGCCTTTAGAGTATAAAAATCCTCACCGTCTGCGGTTTTTCTGTTTGGAACCTTTTCAACATATGCGTCATACACTCTTGCCTTTTGGTCGTTTGCCTTCATTGAATGGTCAAATATACCCGTTTTGCCGACAAACAGTTTTGCAAGCTGGTTAAGCGTTTTAACCGAAAACTTCTCAAAATCTCTGTCAACATCATTATTACAAAGGTCCACATTAAATGTATAAACCTCATCTGCCGACATTTCACGCCTTGTAAACGCACTGATTTTTTTCATATCGTCTTCAGTCACAGTGCTTTTTTGAATACAAGTATCTGTCATCACTTTTCCTCCTTTAAAATATTGTCTGCCTGTGCATTGTAAAGTCGAGCCTGAGCCATCTGAATTTCATCCTGCAAGGTAATATCGGTCCACTTAACATCAACATCTCTGTAAATTCCGACAGTTGAAAGATAAGTCTCGCCGATTTTTTTGATAATCGGAGTTACAATTCTGCGATACGCTTTAAGCTCCGTTGTCAAAATATCCGCCTGCTGCTGACTCATTCGCTCCGTGGTGGACCACGAAAGACCGAACATATACGGCATAAGACCGGTTTTTGCAATTATTTGTTCGAGCATTTGACGAACGGGAATTTCGCTGTCCAAAATTTGATTGTCGGCACCTATAACGCTGACCTTAACATCACCGACGGCAACAAAATCCTTAACCGTTTCGGTACTGCTCATAGCATCCTTCCAGGCTCTTGCCATCTGATTGGCACGCTCCTTGGCAAACGCCTTATCCATACCGTCACCCTGCGGTTTATATGTTACGGCATATCTCAAATTACCGAGCCGTTGCCAATTTGTACCTATCGTATTGTAAATTTTCAGCAAAATGTCCGACACAAACGGCAATCCTCTCAGCAAACTTGTACCTAAAACTTCATTTGGTTCGGGATTAAGCACCGAAAACAAAATCCTTTCCTGATGTTTAAACGGCACAGACCCGCTCAAATGACCGGAGCAAAAAATCAAATCCAAATCATTATCCGCTCTTTTAACATTAACACAACCGAGTTCGCCGTTATACAAGGCATAAAAGTCATTCTCATCCGCAACCATTTCGCCGATTGCCGAACCATAAGTCAAAAGTTGATTTACAAAATTATCAACAAAAGACTGTATACCGTACTGATTACCTCCGACATTGACGCAAGACAAAAATTTATTCATCTGCTCATTAATCATATCGTCACCGCAATCAAGTTCAAATCCGCCCATAAGCCTGACAATTTTGTTAATTGCACTGTCTATAATGGGAACACCCTCTCTCAAGGAACGGTAAATTCTGCCGTTAGCCTCTGCAAGCGGACTGTATCCGCCGAGATATCCAAACGGGTGACAGCTTTTGCCTGTTGTTTGCACCGAAGCAGTTTCAAGTGCGGCAGGTGCTTTAACATTTTTACCCTTGCTGAATATACTCAATACTTCACATCCTTTCTACCGCAACGGAAAACGAATAATCTTCTTTGTCGGCATTTAAAACCGTATTGACAAAGTACCGTATGTCATCCATTGCATGGTCATTTTCTTTTTTAGGTGCGTCACGCTTTATATCGTTGTCCCAGCGATAAATCGAAAACTCTCTTATCGCATCCGTGCAAACGGGAGATATAAATATTTCATTTTGCCTAAGTGCCGTACAAACCCTGTTTATGCCCGTAACAACATCATTATCCGCCTTGATAACGGTAAATTCACCATGACGTCGAACCGTTTCGATAAACGAAGCGGCTGACGGGTCAACTATCAGAGCCGTTATTGTTTTGTCCCCGGCAAGCTCTTTCAGATGACCGTAATATTCTTCGTCCGTCAGTTGAACGCCTTTATCTCTTGACGAGTGATAATATTCGTTTATTCTGTACCAGCCGTCATTACCTTTACCCCACAGCCCAAGTGAAAAAGGATTGACCGTGCCGTAATCACAGCTTAAGTAATATTCGCTGAACGAGTTTGCCGTTTTTATGTGCCTTTCGGCAGAAAACATAGGATAAACCAAGCCGTCTGCGGCAACCCATTTACCCTCTATAAAACGCTCATAAAACGCACCTGTGTAAAGTTTTTGGTATCGACTTTTGATTTTAGGCGAAAGTGAAGGATTGTCGTCCATGGTAAAATGAAGATAGAGCATATTCTTTTCATCCGATTTTTTAATCCACTCATTGTAAAACCAGTGAAAAGGATGCTCCGGGTTGCAGTTGAACCAAAACTTTGAACCTTCAAGCGAACACCTTGCAAGTGCCTGTTCAACAAACGAGCGAGGCATAAGTGCAACCTCGTCAAAAAGGACACCGCCCAAGGTCATACCCTGGATGAGAGCGGCTGAGCTTTCGTCCCTGCCGCCAAAGATATAAAATCTGTTTTTAACGCTTCCTCTTTGAATTTCAAGCATATTTTTGCTGATTTTTTCCGTTACATTGAAGCCGAGTGATTTGAGCATCGGTATCATAGGCGTTACAACATTTCGCCTGAGTGACGATATTGTTTTGCCGCACAGTGCAAACGATGTATCGTTGAATGCATAAAATGCCCAAAACACAAACGACAGCGACATACAAAGCGTTTTGCCCGACCTTACGGCACCGTCACATATAATGCCGTTTTTTGTGCCGTATTTGCTGCCTTTGCACCACCAATTAAGCGTTTGAAGCTGCTTTTGCGAAAACGGAAAAAACTTAACCATCGTTGTTTTCTCCGATATTCGTTTGTGCACTCTTTTCAAGTGCTTCGTAAAAGCTCAAGCCGTTTTCCTGCTTTTCTCCGTCACGCTCAATCAGTTTTTCAAAAGCTTTTATGCGGTCAAAAAACTTTATTTCCATTCCGCCGCCCTTTGGTCGCTTAATCTCACTTACATTGATAAGCTTCAATTTCGGAAGTTTCTGCATAGTTTCCTCCTCCGTCATAAAGAGAAGCCTTACCGCATCGCAACAAGAACCGAATGCAAGGTCCGTTAACCCTTTTTCAATCTGTTCTTCAAGCGACATCTTTTTCTTTGCCATTTTTTCACCTCAAGTCGATAATTTGAAAGTGTTATTTGACTTGTCATCAACAAACCCTTTCACCTATAAGCTGAAAACGGCGTTTTTATTCGCCTTTTATGTATATTTCTCTCAAAAAAAGCAAAAATAAATTTATTTTTCATCATTTATTCAATCAAGCCGTATATTCCTGCAAAACGATAGGCATTGATTTCAAAGATTTGTAAAGAATTTAATAAAATTCTATACAAGCCTGTTGTAATGTAAAAACCCAAATGCTATAATCATAAAAAAGGAGGTGACGCCCGTGAAAGAAAAAATGCAAAACCTTATTGAAAAATTCAAAAAGTTTTGCAAATGGGTATGGAGCGAATGCAAAGATTGGCATACGGTTGTGCTGTTTATAATTGTTGTTATAGTAATGTACACACCTGTGTGGGGCGGTTACCTCATCCACCTGATATTAAAAAAGTCGTGGGGCAGTGTTATGGCAACGGCATACCTTGCTTTCTGGGCAGGTCCGTTCACGCCTTATTTTCCGCTGTGCATTGCAATCACCCTCGGCATAAAAAAGCTGATTGAAAAAATCAAATCAAAAAGAAAAAAGACAAGTGACTGAGCTGAGCACTTGCCAAATCAAAAAGCCTGCTTTCTTTGAAGCAGGCTTTTTACTTTACATTATAGATTTCTGATATCGTTGCCGATAAAGTAAAACGGCACATATTCGCCGGTGAGGCGGCTTGTAATACGCTTGTCGTACTTTTCTTCAAGCTTTGAAAAAGTATAGTTTGTAGAAATAATCGTAGGTCTGCCGGCAAGAAGTCGGGAGTTAACTATATTATAAACTGTGGCAATACTGTACTGATTGTCGATTTCCGTTCCCAAATCATCAAGCACCAAAAGGTCACATCCGAGCACCTGATTTTTTGTATAATTGATATTATCCGTTCTGCCGAACTGCTCACTTTGCAAATCGTCACAAATGTTTTGACTTGTGCCGTAGCAAACATTAAATCCTTTATTAATAACAACATTGGCTATTGCAAGGCTCAAATGCGTTTTGCCGAGTCCCGCACCGCCGAAGAAAATAAGATTTTTACTGTTAAGCGAAAAGTTCTGTGCATACTTTCTGCAGGTATCAAAGATTTTTTCCGCTCTTTGACGGGGAATAATCGCATTTTCCATCGGTTGCTCGCTGTAATAGTCAAGCACAAAATTGTCAAAGGTGCATTTGTCAAGCGGTGCAAAACGGGACACCTCTTTACGCATCAAGTCCTTTAACAACTGCTTGTGACAGGTGCACATTCTGCCGTTGATAAAGCCTTTGTCCTCGCACATCTCACAAACAAACTGCGGTTTCATTGCATTTTCACGGTAGCCGTTTGCCTTGAGAAGTCTTGAGCGTTCCTCCACAAGAGCCTCACTTCTTGCACGAAGTTCCGCCACTTTTTCATCGGTGTTTTGCTTGTAGAAAAACAGCTGACTTATTTCAAGTCCGACCTGCTGAAGTCCTGCCTGAATTTTGTTGATTTCGGGAATTTCTTCCCTTATCTGTGCAGAACGAATGTCGGCTTCCATAACGGCTGCATCGTGTCGTTTTTCAAGTATTCTTTTTGCCTTGTTGTATATCTCGTTTGAATATGCCATAGTTATCCTTTATATATCATAATCATCATTGAGCATTGCACGGCGGTTAATCTCGTCAATGTCATAGGTTTCATCAATAGCCGATTTGGATTTTTGCTCTTTCTTTGCGTGGAATTCTTTTTCTTCCTCGGCAACGGCTTCGGGAGTAAATATTCCTTTTTTCTTCCAATTCTTAAGTACGGAATCAACATATTTAAGCGTCGGCTTGTCCGTATTTTCTTTCATAATATCGCAAGCGATTGAAATCATTTGAATATCAAAGTCCTCGCTCCAGCGACTTATCATCTCTCGTTGCTTAACGGTAGGATTGCGGTGTTTAATTCCGCTGACTGCCACAATCTCGCTCCACAATCTGTCGGACGACTCAAGCATACGGAGTTTTTCATCCGCCGCTTCAAGGGTTACAATTCCCTCTTCGCTCCATTTTTTCGCCATAGAACCTATATATCCCATGCCGATTGCCCTGCCCTTGGATTTTTCGGTTTTGTAATACTGCAAAATCACAAGTATTACATCACTCGGAAGTCCGTAATATGTTGCCATATTTATAACAAGCTCTTGCTCAACATGACTTATCGTTCTGCCGAAAACCTCCTGTGCGTGCTGAATAAGCTCGGTAAGTTCCTTGTTTTCCCTGCACATAGCAACAATATCGCTCGGATTAAGCGTAGGAACAGGGATAGCCTCTTTAACTTCAACGGTTTTAACTTCGACAGGCTTAGGCTGAACGACTGCCGTTTCGCTCACAGGTGCGGCATTAACTGCACCGTCACACGAAAGCACACCTTCTTCTACCCAAAACTCCAAAAAATCGTTTGCGTCCGCCTCGGTGCAACCAAGTGACTTTGCAACAAATTTGCCGTCGCACGGACCGTTATTTGCCAAAATGAGCAACAATGCCTTTAATTGATATTCGCTTGCAAGTTTTATGTAATCGCTTACCGCCCTTTTCGGCACGGCAACCATTCCGTCCTGCCAAATGCTGCCCACAGGCACAATTTGATACTGCATTTTTGCTCACCTCGTTCCACTAAATATACTAAATATTTTACCAAAAATCCGCCCGACATTCAACCACAATATAAAGGGGCACTCAAACGAGCACCCCACTATATACATAAGCTTATTAACACACCGAAGTTTTGTCTGCAATATTAATATGTTATGCAATCGGTAGTTATAAGATTTACACCCACATCAACAAGTTTTTTCATAACCGCCGGGTCATCAATTGTCCATGCGCCAACAAGCATACCCTCGTCAAGGCACTTTTTGATTTGAGCCGCATCATTTTCAAAATTTTCTTTCTTGTTGCCGTTAAAATCAATTCCGCAGTTGTCAATCGACTTTGCGAGTTCAATGTCCTCGTCCTCGATTTTTTGCACAAGGTACATCATATCGTTGTCGCACAACTTGCGAAGTTCCTGCAAATCGCTGAATTTAAAGGAAATAAATGTCACCTTTACATCGGGATATTTTTTGCACAAATCAATTACTTCGCCGTAATATTCGTGATTGTTTTCTTCCTTAAATTCAATCACAGCCTGCATACCGTACTTTTCACAAATTTGAAGATACTCTTCAAGCGTGCAGATTTTAAGATTTGGATACTTGTCGATATTAACGCCGTTGTCCGTATCGGCATTTTTAAGTTCCTCGTATGTTGCCTTTTCAACAAACTTGTTTGTGTCCATCATACGATAGGTATGCCTATCGTGCTGAATAACCCACACGCCGTCCTTTGTGCGGTAAATATCGCACTCTATTGCCGAAAATCCTGCCTTGCCTGCTTCTTCAAACGCCGGAACGGTGTTTTCGGGAGCAACGGCTCTGAAGCCTCTGTGTGCTATCATCACGGTTTTGTCATTGGCAATATCTCCTGCGGACGAAACCGTGTAATCCTTAACCTGACAATATTTATTAAGTGCAACCGCTCCGCCCGTCACAACAACTACAAGCAAAAATGCTATGATGCAAAGAACGATAATTAATATTTTTTTGCCTTTACTCATTTTCTTCTTCTGCACTTCCATTGATTTCATCCTCCTCATTATCTTTAGGTTCAAATTTCAAACGCCGACTGTCAATCGGTTCAAACACATTTTCAAAATTCCACTTGCCGTTTACGCCTTTAGCCTTTGCACCGATTACAAAATGAAGTTTTGCAATGCCGAAATCCACGCTTTTATCCGAATACGGCTCATCAACATGACCGCCGAACACGCCGTTTTCGTATCTGAATTTTACAGGTCGCCTGTTAACGGCAGACGGTCCTTTTTCAACAAGCGAAAGTCCGTAACTGTACGCCTCCGGCAACTTTTCATCGCACACCTCAATCATATCCTGATACGATTTGTTTTTCTTGTGAGTTGCCTTGTACATACTTTTTTCAACAAGCGAATAGCTGTCCTTTGCGTAGCCGATTGTAATAACGGCATAAATTCGCTTTTCCGTTGCAAGGTTTATAGCTTCATACACCTTGTTTTCATTGTATGTTCCGCTTACCCAGCAAGTGCCGAGCCCGTGATAAACGCACTGAAGCACAATGCCCTCTCCGTAATATCCGCAATCTTCTCTCGCCTTTTGACTGTCCGGTCCGGCAATTACAATCATACTGAACTTACCGCTGAAAATCTTAAAAAACGGGGTTGCGTCATCAATAAACAAAAAATCAAGGTTTGCACTTTTGTTAACAACATCAACCATCTGCTTTATTACATCTTTTATTTCCTGCGACAAATGCTTCGGCTTGTACGCCCTGCGTGAGTGTCGCTTTTCTATCGCTTCAATATACTGTTCGTTTGTCATAACATCACCAAGATTATTATAACATCAAAACATAAAAATGTATAGACATAATAAAAAGATTCACAAAAACTGTTAATCCAAGCCTGTCAATAAAGCCTGTAGTTTGTCGTAAATCTTTTTATAAATCACTTCTTACTTATTCTATTTCCGAATAATATGCCCAAATACGAAAGTGCTATGCCCCAAATCAAAAGCGGACCGGCAGAATTGAACACAACATACATTATATCGTGCTTATCTCCTATACTGTCGGGAATAAACACATATTCAAACAGCGTAAGCGTGCTGTACATCACACCGAAAACATACGGCATAAATGTTTTTTCCCGTCCCCAGGAATTATTGCCGATTAATGTTGACACAACAATAATCACAAGCGGCATAACGCAATATAAAATTATATTGACAACCGATTGATATTCGTACCTTGTCAAATATAAAACAACAAGGCTCACCGCCCACACAATGACAAAAAACACAATTTCAACAATTTTAATGTATTTACTTTTTGTTTTAACAGTATTTGTACTTTCTTCAAGGTGCTTAATCATTTTTTCATCATTTTTAAGCAATGAATCAAGACTGATTTTACAAATGTCACTTATTTTTATAACACTTATAATATCGGGATATGCACGATTATTTTCCCAATTTGAAACCGATTGCCTCGATACACCGAGCATTTCCGCCAACTGATTTTGGGTAAGGTCGGCATTTTTCCTTGCTTTAAGTATTTTGTCGCCTATTTCCGTTTTAATCATCTCCTTTCTTGTCATCATTCTACCAAATCGATAGATAAAAGTCTATTCAAAAGTCTTTTACATCACATCAAAATGAGTTTACATATATCAAAAGCAACAAATTTTAATAATGAACAGACAATTAATTTAAAATTCTGCTATTGACTTTGTGATTTGCAAATATTATAATGAATATATGATATCAAGGAGGGTTCACCCATGAAATTTAAAAAATTTGTTAAAGTTATCAGCGTAATTGCTGCTCTTGTAGCACTTGCAGCTGCCGCATATGTTGCTATCAAAAAGCTCACAGCTAAAAAAGAACCTGAATATTTTGACGACAACGATTTCTTTGAATGTGACAATGATATTGAAATCGTAGATGTTGCCGCCGAAGATGCAAAGGCTGAAGAAGAAGCACCAAAGGCAGAGCCAAAAAAGACTGCTCCTAAAAAGAAGGCTGCAAAGAAAAAGGCAGACGCCGAATAATCGATTAAACATTAAATAACAATAAAGAGAGCAACCATGCGTTGCTCTTTTTTAATAGATAACAACAGGTGATAAAAAATATGTACAGTTCAGGATTGGTACTTGAGGGCGGCGGCAACCGTTCGATTTACACGAGCGGCGTGCTTGACGCTTTTATTGAAAAAGAAATTGAGTTGCAACGCAACCTCCTACATTGCAAAAAACTACCGCCGTCAGCATGATATAATTATAAATTACTCAAACAACAAAAATTATATGGGGTTCGGCAACATATTAAAGGGTCATACGTTTTTAAACACCGACTGGATTTTCGGCGAACTTGCATACGATATTGCTCCGCTTAATCAAGATGAGTTTGACAAAAGCGACACCGTTCTTTGTGCTGTTGCAACAAACGGCTTAACAGGCAAACCGGAGTATTTTTATCCTAAAAGTATGCGAAACGGCTGTGACGAACTGAAAGCAAGTTGTTCCTTGCCGGGCGTTACAAACGGGGTTGAAATCGGCGGAACAACATTTTTTGACGGCGGTCTTGTTGACTCTATTCCGCTTGAGCGTGCATTTGACGACGGTTGCAAAAAGACAGTTGTAATTCTAACGCAATGCAAGGGATATACAAAAAGCCCTATGAATCCAAAAGTAAAAAAGATTTTTAAAAAATTTCCGAAAATCGGTGAAGCGGCAGTTAACCGCCACATTATGTACAATACCCAGCTTGAGTTTGTAAAACAATGTGAAGAAAACGGCACCGCACTTGTAATTCAACCGGCAGCACCGCTTCATGTTTCTACGCTTGAAAAGGATGTTTCAAAACTTGAGTCAATATATCAGCTCGGCTACAAGCAAGGTCTTGACCGTGCCGATGAAATAAAAGCATTTTTAAATGATTAAAATATATTCATTCTTTAATCAACACATAGCTGTCTGTGTCAACTTTCAATTTAATGCTTGTGCCGTCCAGCATTCCACGCATAATTTCGTTTCTGATTTGATAATAAACGGAGCTGTCACCGTTCCAATACTGTGAGTGAACATCGGCTGTTTCCTTAAATCTGAGCGAATTAACATCGTTGCGTACAATCATATTCACTCTGTCGCACGGCATACCGTTTACAAAAAAATCATTAAACGCTTGATATGCGTTTTCTGCGTCTGTGTTTTCGTTCAGGCTGTTTTGCCTGCCGAAATCATAGGCGACTTTTTTTATTTCATCAAGGGCATTTTCATTTTCGTTCATAATCACAGATACAAGACTTGCATATCTTGTTTCGGCATCCGTAATTTGCGATTGCAGCCAACCGTGAATGTTGCCCTCATCTATAACTTCTTCAAGCGGCAGCAATTGCTTTGTATATTCGGCGCCTTTGTCGAAATGCTCGGCAATCAACGAGGTTAACGCTTCCTGATTTTTTATTTTATCATAAAGCCAAAAATGGACGGGGCCCAAAAACAAACTCATTTTCATTCTCCTTTTGTAAAATAATTTTTTGCAAAGGTCATATTTTGCACAAACTCCGCAGTACCGAGATAATTACCGTTTTTATCACGCACCGCACGATAAATTATGCACATAGGCATACTCTTTTTCTCACTCCAAACCTGAACTTCATTGCGTTTGCCCGATTTAAAATCGGCAATAATGGTCCTAACCATTGCTTCAACCTTGGGCGGATGACACGAATAAACCTTGCGTCCAAGTGACATTTGCGGACGCTTAAAGAATTTTTCACCGTTATCATTGTAATAAGCATTTGTGTCATCAACATCAACAAAGGTTATCTCCATCGGAATTGTGTCCATAAGTGCTTCAAGTTGTTCAAGCGAAAGACTGCCCGTCGGCATATTGATTTTATCGGTAAAGCCTACCGCACTCTTCGGCAAATCCTTTACCTCATCCCAAGTTTCTTCCTTTATTCCGAACGCCGAGTCATAAGAAAATCGGTCACGGTAAATGCCGTGCCACTCCTCGTCGGTAAAATTAACCGCAGATACGGGGAACAGCACCTTTTCCTCCTGCCTTATCATTTGGGTGAGCCTGCCGAGAAGCATTTTGAATTTTTCTTTCCATTCTTCCCCACGCTCAACATCTTTTGCAAGAGCATTAATATCGTCCCTGATTTCATCATCCGTGGTCCACATAACATCGCTCGGACCGGAAATTTCATACTTCACCTTTAAAAGCGGATAAAACAAATCTCCCTTTACGGCATAATGGATTGACACATCACGAATGTCATTAAACACCCCGTCAAGTTCCCAGCCGTTGTCAAGTGCCTTGTGTGCTTTTTCAATAAGACTTTTAAGTGCCTCGTTTTCTTTGCTAAGAGTATAAAGCGGATGACCAACGGTATTAATCAATTTTTGTACAAGCTCGTCTTTTTTTGAATAATCAACCTTAGGCAGGATTTTCAGTTTTTCCAATGATTTGTTTACTTCTTCAATGCTCATAATCAAATTTCCTTTCTGTACAAAACTATTATAACCAAAACAATTAACAAATGAAACAGCGTATATAATTTTTTTACAATTACTCACCTTGTTAAAAGTTGCAAAATAATGTATAATCAAATAAATAATCTAAGCGAGGAAAAATTATGATAATAGCAGTAACATATGACAACGGAATGATAAATCAGCATTTCGGCAAAACACAGTATATGAAGGTATACGAAACAAGCAACGACGGCGAAATTCAAAAAGTTCACCTTGAAAGTATGGGCAAGCACTCTCATCACGGAATTGCAGGCTACATCAAAGAAATAGGCGTTGATACCCTCATTTGCGGCAATCTCGGTCAAGGAGCCGTTGATTCGCTTGAAGCCGCAGGAATTACAATTTATGCAGGCAATACAGGCAACTGCGACTCTGCCGTAATCAAGTTTTTGCATGGAGAAATGAAGCAAAACAGCAAGGCGAATTGCAACCACAAGCACGATCACCACGACTCATAAAGGACTGATTATGAAGTTTTTAAAACAAATCAAAATAAAAAACATTCTTATGCTCACCGTTGCCGGAATAGTCAATGCAATAGGCGTCACGATGTTTTTGGCACCCGTTAAACTGTACGACAGCGGAATATCGGGCACATCAATGCTTTTGGGTCAGCTGACGCCCGATTGGATGTCGCTGTCGCTGTTCCTTGCCGTGCTGAACATTCCGATATTTTTATTCGGTGCAAAAAAACAAGGCTGGGTTTTCACCGTTTATGCCGTATATGTAGTTGCGATTTATTCGCTGTCTGCGTGGCTGATAACGGATGTACTCCCCATCGATGTTTCGTTTTTATCACCGTTTGCAAAAGACGATTTGTTTCTTTGTGCAGTGTTCGGCGGACTCATTTCCGGTGCGGGAAGCGGTATTGCAATCCGCTACGGCGGAGCTATGGACGGCATAGAAGTTTTGGCAGTTATCTTTGCAAAGAAGCTGTCACTCACGGTTGGAACTTTCGTAATGATATACAATGTTATTTTATACATCGTGTGCGGAATTATATATCACAGCTGGATTTTGCCGTTATATTCAATAGTAACATATATTGTTGCACTCAAGGTAATCGACTACATAGTTGAAGGCTTTGACCGTTCAAAATCGGCAATGATTATCACCACAAAACACAATGAAATTTGCGAAAGACTTTCAAAAGAGTTTGAAAACGGAATAACATTTTTTGACGCAAAAGGCTATTATTCCGACAGCGACAAAACCGTTATTTACTTTGTACTCAACAGATTTCAAATCGGTAAAATGAGAGAAATTGTGCATTCGGTTGACCCCGGAGCATACATCTCCATAACCGAAGTTGCCGACATTTTCGGTGCAAAACAGAAAAAAGACTGACAAAAAAATGCGTATGCCTGTTCGCTCCAAGCATACGCATTTTTTATTTTATTGCGGTTTTTTAATAATTGTTTTGTGAAGATTGTTTTTGATAATCACAAAATAGAGTACCGTGCCAAGCACAGCCATAACGCCAAGCTCACCGAGGGCAACACATCCGCCCTGTGTGAGAAAGCCTACGAATTCAAACTTGCCTTCAATAAAGAAATGCTCAATTTCCCAGCCGATGACAACGCCGTTCCAAATTGCCGGCATAAGCATTGCAAGAAGCGGATATTTGCCGACCTTGACCTCTCTTAAAAAATACATACATGTAACCGAGCCGAGAGTTGCCAACGAGCCGAAAATCATATCAAGCGGCAAGCCCTGTCCGATACTTGCAAGGTTTGAGATAACGCATCCGAGCGTAAGCCCCGGAATAGCGGCAGGAGTGAACAATGCCAAAACATTTAGTGCCTCCGATGCTCTGAACTGCACAGCCATGGTTGTTGTGCCGGGTAAAATAAGATTTTGCGCATAAGTAAGCGCAGCGTACATTGCCGCAATTATTGCCGTTTGTGCAATAAAAGCGTTCTTCTTTTTGATACTCATATCAAATTCTCCTTAGTTTTGTTTTTACGAGTAGTACAGCGAAAATACCACTAATATTGCGGGTTTGTGCCAAGTACCGCAATGTTAACCCCCATATTTAACCACTATCGGTTAAATCGCTTATATAGATTAACGGTTGTTATTATAACACACTAAATGAGATTTTCAAGAGTATAATTATAAAAATTTTATTCTATTCAATAAAAAGCTATTCTGATTTCAACAAAACAGCAATCAAAACGATTTTTAATTGAGTTAAGGGGTCATTTTTTATCATTTTTGTATTTTTTGTCCCCTTAACTTGATTTTTTGCGTTTTATTGCATATAATTATGTTGAGGTGATAAATATGACACTTTTCAAGCGTGAAAACTACTTGAACAAAATCAGAGCTTTTTATGATGATGCGGAAATCATAAAAGTTATAACCGGTGTAAGACGATGCGGAAAATCATCTCTTATGAAAACCATTATAGAAGAGCTGACCGCTAAAGGCGTCAAAGACGAAAATATTATCTTTTTAGATTTAGACAGCCGTGAATATAGAAAAGTTAAAACCGATGATCAACTTGATGAATTATTAGAATCAAAATCTAAAGCTGACGGTTTGAAATATATATTTGTTGACGAAATACAAAATGTCAAGAATTTTGAAGAAGTAATAAACGCATATCGTGGTGACGGAGAATTTTCAATTTTCATTACAGGCTCTAATTCATATTTGCTCAGCGGTGAACTTGCCACCAAATTAACAGGCAGATATATTGAATTCGAGATGTTTCCGCTTAGTTTTGAAGAATATATTGACATAAAAAAGTTTTATGGCAAACCGATTAATACCAACTTAACAATAGAACTAAGCAACTATTTGCTTGAAGGCGGTTTTCCTTTGGCAATTCAATATGACAATCTTGCGGATAAAAGAACTTATGTCAAATCTGTTATAAGTGAGATTTTCGACAAAGACATAAAAACTCGAATTAAAATTAACAATCGAGAGGCATTTATCAAAGTACGAGATTTTATAATCAACAACTACGGTGCAACTATGAGTATCACAAGCTTACAAAACGCTCTTGAGAAAGACGGCATAAAAATAAAGCGTACCACTCTTGACAGGTATATTAAGGCACTTACTGATGCAAAAATCCTATACGAATGCAAACGATTTGATATGAAATCAAAAAAATCACTTACGGGTGAGAAAAAATACTATTTGGCAGACACTTCATTTTATTTTGCAACCAATACCGACAACAGAATTAACTACGGTCCTGCTCTTGAAAATATTGTTTACATCTATGCAAGAAGCAGAAATTACGAAGTAAGTATAGGAAAAATCGGAAAGTTGGAATGTGATTTTATTTTAAGAGACAACAACCTAAATTACGCTTATGTGCAGGTATCTTACACTATTAATGAAAGCAAAGACACCGAAGACAGAGAATACAAGCCTCTTGAAAAAATCAAAGACAATTATCCAAAATATGTGATTACAACAGATTATTTACTGCAACATCGAAACGGTATAAATCATGTTAATTTAATGGATTTTATAACCAACAAACAATCATTTTAACCAAAATATCTTTCAATTCCTTATAAACCGATTTGCTAATATACAATTAAAAACGGTGTATCATTTCGATACACCATTTTTATCTTATAATGCTTTTTTGATTGCGTCAAGAAGGTCGCTGTATTCCTCATAAGCAGGAATATTAGGATAATCCTTTTTGATTGCATCGGTGGATTTGAACAAAAATCCTGCCTTGCTTGCCTGAATCATACCAAGGTCGTTGAAGCTGTCTCCGCTTGCGATAGTATCGTATCCGATTGACTGAAGTGCCTTAACCGTTGTGAGTTTTGACTGCGGACAACGCATCTTGAAGCCTGTGATTTCACCGTTTTCGGCAACCTCAAGAGTGTTGCAAAAAATTGTAGGCCAATCAAGTTTTTTCATAAGCGGTGTTGCAAATTGCTCAAAAGTGTCTGACAAAATGATAACCTGTGTAATACTTCTGAGTTCGTCCAAAAACTCCTTTGCACCCGGCATAAGGTCGATTTTTGCGATAACATCTTGAATTTCTTTAAGTCCCAAGCCGTGCTCCTTAAGAATTTTAAGCCTGTAATTCATAAGCTTGTCATAATCAGGCTCGTCACGGGTTGTAAGTTTAAGTTCGGGAATACCTGTTTCCTCTGCAAATGCAATCCAAATTTCAGGAACGAGTACGCCCTCCATATCCAAACAAACGATGTTCATAATATGTCCTCCAAATATATAAATTTAAAAATTAACTGTTTGCGGCACTCCGGCTTTAAAGTCGAGTGTCTTTTCCGTATCGCCGTATGTGACTTTGATTTGTTGGTCGATATCGGAAGTGATTGTTGCTTTAACGCTGCCTGTGTTCATATCCCACGAAAGACTGTCAACCGTTGCTCTTGTTCTTGCCTTAATGCCCTTAACCGTGCCTTTGTCAAAACCGGAAGTCGGAAGTGCCGGAAGAAGTCCGATTTCGCCCTCGTTTGAATAAACAAGTGCTTCGTTAACTATTCCGAGATAACCGATTGCAAAATCGGTGCAATAACAACTGCCTTGATCGTAATCGTGATTTGTCATCAACGAATCATATCTTATTTTATGATTTTGAAGATTTAAAAGTGCGTCGGTAAGTGCATCTCTGTCCTTTAATCTTGCGGCAATAAGCGAACGGTGAACAAGCGCATGCGAAGCCTCGTTTTCACTTTCTCTGTTTGCGATAGCCTGCTCACAAGCCTTTGTGAGTTTCTCATTATGCTGTGTTTCAAACAGCGGCCATGCACAATAAAGATGGCTCAAATGTCTGTGCTCGTTGTTTTCTTCAAAGCTTGTGGTTGCCCATTCTTTGAGAGCACCTGTTTCGTCATAAAGATACGGCGGCAACTTGTCCATAAGATTTTGCCATTTTACAAAGCTGTTGTCCGGCGTTACATCAGCCATAACATCCTTTAACATTTCCAAATTATTTCTGCAAGCCGAAATGTCAATAGCACAGTTTGCGTCTGACGGGCTTGGATAATTTGACGGATTATTTTCAGGCGAATATGACGGAAGAATACAATATGTTTCGCCGTCATTCAGCTTTGTTTTGCCTTTTTCGTAATGAATCGCACCGTCTTTATCGGTATAATATTCAGGTGTCAAAAGCTGTGCCCAATAATTTGCCGACTTTGTAAGAAGAGGCAACAAAACATCCTCTTCAAGCATCATATAACCTTGTTTTTTGTATTTTGCAATGTCGTCCTCATCAATAGAAAGTACGGACTTCAGCTTGTTCAAATCAAACTCTTCGGAAAGCGGAATTTGAATATTTCCGTAGGTTTGCAAGGTTTCATAAAGCGGTTCAATCATCCACGATGTGCCCGCATTCCAATATCTGAACGGGTAAGGATAACAAGTTTCTGTGATAACCGCCTTGTCACCGTCAGTGTTTACAGGTGCTTGAATAGCGTCCGTAAAGCCGTGAGTTGCCTTTGCGTTTTCCTCCCAATCGGGAAGCTGACGGAGAATAAAATATGTATATCCGATCGGTGTTGACGAAAGATTGCCCGTGTTCATTGACGAAGTCTGCAAATTCACATTTGCGTCCATTGTGTACTTGCTTCCCCAACCGGTGTTGAACTCGCCTGTCCACATTCCGTAAAGTCTGCTTGTGGAATAACCCGAACAACAGAGGTATGCGTATCTGCCTGCATAATACGAACGCTGTGCAAGTGCGGCAGAAAGCTCGTCCTCGCCCTTTTGCTCTTTAAGGAGTTTTTCGTTTGACTCGTCGCTGTCCTCAAGTTCAAGAGTAACTGCGTCAAATTGCGGCTGATAAATTTCAAGATGCTTTTTGAGTGCTTTTTCATAATCAAAACCGTCTTTACCGTCATATTTGTCCTCAACGGCTTTTGCCTTATTCGTAAGTTCATCAACAAGTTCATAGCTGTCCTTGTCATCAAATTTATCAAGGCTTCCCATATTATAGGTTCTGTCGCTTACTGTGATAAGATAAATATTTTCGGCATTTGTGATTTTGATACCGCTGTTTTGACCACGGAAAATGTCTTCCTTTGTTTTCTTTTCAAGTTCTACTTTTTCCTTTGTACCGTCGGTCACAACATAGGTGGTTGTGGCATATCCGCCGTTTTTCAGCTCGCTGTTTTTGTAATCGGGATAATGTGCAACAAGTGAAATCGTGTTGGCATTGATGTCAACAACCTTTTTGTATTCCATATCCGCTTCACTGCCGTCGCCGAAATTTGCCATGGTCGAAAGGTCATCAAGCGTCAATGTAACATTAAGCTGAGCCGCCTCCGACGACTGCGACAATTTTGTGATAACCGCACCGTCTGCCATTGAAGTGAACGAAGTTCTGTCCCAAGTGCCGTTTTCATCCGTAAATCTCACACCAACCTGTGAAGATTCAAAGTCAGTGTAGCGGATGTAATCTTTTGCACCTTTGCCGTCCATAGAAATACGGAGTTGTCCGCCCGGATGGAAGCTGTACACATCATCGTATGACGCATCGTCTGTTATATCTTTACCTTTAACGATGTTTTGCTTAACTGTTTCAAGTTCTTTCGAGGTATCGGGGCAGGTACGAATATTTTTGTTAGGCATAATGAAGTGCATATTTTGAAAAATAAATGTATCCTCATATGGCGAACCGCTTTCAACAAATCCCTGCAAGCCGTTGCCCGAAACCATACCATAACGCCATGTTTTGGTTTTGTTTTTCCTGTTGTCTTTTAATTCCTTATAATCAAGACTATACGAAATTTTTGTACTGTCCGTAAATAATTCTTGCACTGCGGCAGTTTGATTTTTTGACGCACCGCAACCGACAAAGCCTGCGGCAATAACACCGCTGAGCACAACAGCCGTTAACTTCTTTAACTTCATCACAGCAGCCCCCTTTTTTCATATAATTTATATTTTATTATACCAAAGTAAAAAATGATTTTCAACCTTTACAACCGATAAATGTAATGTTACAATTATAATATAAAGTATAAAAGGAGTAATCGTTATGACACACGAGCTTAAATATCAAATTATCGACAAAATAAGAGAGATGATTTCTGCACCGTTCTGCTGTCAGGAACTCAAAGAAAAAGCCGAGGAATACCTCGTTGCTGTCGGCACAACAAGAGAGGACAAAAAGTTCAGAGAACTTGTTGATGAAATCAAGGCAGACATTCTCCCTGTTGACGCAATGGTTGAATTTATGGCTTCACAAAAATTCGGCGAAGAAACCGCAAAGGAATTCCTTGCACACGCAAAAGAGCTTAAGGCAAAAGGCGAAAAATTCTGCGATTGCCCTGCCTGCTCCGCCGCACAGGAAGTCCTCAAACTCATCATTTCAAAATAAACACGCAAACAAAAATACGATGCCCTCACGGACATCGTATTTTTTAAGTTAATCATTATGAATCAGTCACAAACGAGAACGCCGTAGCCGTTTTTACGCTTGTAAACTATCTTTGTTTCGCCGTCAATGCCGATATACACAAAAAATGTGTGTCCGAGCATTTCCATCTGAACGATTGCTTCATCGTCCGTCATTGTGTTTGGTGTGATGTGCTTAACTCTGTTGACATCGACCGAATCGTAATAAACTTGGTCGAAATCGTCCATTGTAACATCTTCATCCAAATGATCAAATGCAGTTGCGATTTCATCAATTCCGCCTTTGCGTTTTTTGTCAACAAAGAAGGTCTTGAGCTTGCGAAGTTTACGCTTCAAATCGTCAACCGCCATATCAACAACCGGCTCAATGCGGTCTGCTCTTGCTTCACCTCTGATGAAAGAGCCGACATTTTTCACCGTAATATCACATTCGTATTCTCCACGCTCCTTGCTGAGCGTAACATCAAATGTTGCGTTATCCGGCAGCATTCTTTCAATTCTCTTGAGTTCCTTTTCAATGCCGTCTTTTGCGCCCTGCTTCAAATCGAAGCCTCTTGCTGTAATGTTAATCATACTTATGCCTCCATTCGAACAATAGTGAGAGAAATATCTTTCCTCCCTACAATCATTATACCCTGTATTGCGAACTAATAAAAGTATTGTAAATTTCATTTTTTATGGTATAATAGAATTGATGTGTGTATGACAAATTCACACATTATTTTTTTAAAAAGGTAAAAATATGAAACAGAATTTCAAGTCAACTGTCAACGCTTGCTTTTTAGCATACATAGTTCAGGCAATAGTCAACAATTTTGCACCGTTGCTGTTTGTTACTTTTCAAAAAGAATTTGACATTCCGCTGTCGCAAATTACATTGCTGATTTCTTTCAATTTCACAATTCAGCTTTTGGTTGACTTGCTGTCGGCAAAGGCAATCGACAAAGTCGGCTACCGCACATCAATGGTTTTGGCACATTTTCTGTCGGCACTCGGTCTGGCAAGCCTTGCCGTACTGCCGTTTGTATTACCAAGTCCGTTTGTCGGACTGCTGATTTCGGTTATGATTTACGCTGTCGGAGGCGGAATTTTGGAGGTTTTGGTCAGCCCGATAGTTGAAGCGTGCCCAACCGATAACAAGGAAAAAGCAATGAGCCTTTTGCACTCGTTCTACTGCTGGGGACATATGGCAGTCGTGCTGTTAAGCACCGTGTTTTTCAATATTTTCGGCATCGAAAATTGGCGAATTGTCGCTGTGATTTGGGCAATATTGCCAATAATCAACGGCATTGTTTTTGCAAAAGTACCAATAGCAAACTTGATTGATTCGGGCGAAAAAGGTATGAGCATAAAAGAACTGTTCACATCAAAGGTATTTATAATTCTGTTCATAATGATGGTTTGTTCGGGTGCAAGCGAGCAGGCAATTTCGCAATGGGTATCAACTTTTGCGAAAGAGGGGTTGGGAATTTCCAAAACGGTCGGCGACCTTGCAGGACCGCTTTCGTTTGCACTGCTAATGGGCACATCACGAGCACTTTACGGCAAATTCGGCGACCGAATTTCGCAAAAAAAATTAATTCCTATTTCGTGCATTGTGTGTATCGGAGCGTATTTAGTTGTATCGCTTTCACCGATACCGGCTCTGTCGCTGATATGCTGCTCAATCTGCGGCTTCTGCGTGGGAATTATGTGGCCGGGAACATTCTCAATTTCGTCGGCAATACTCACCAAAGGCGGAACAGCAATGTTTGCACTGCTTGCACTCGGCGGCGACCTCGGCTGCAGTGCCGGTCCAAGCCTTGTTGGCTTCGTGTCGTCAATGGCAAAGGATAACCTAAAAGTCGGCATTCTCGTGGCCACAATCTTCCCGATTATCCTGCTGCTGAGCACAAAACTCCTCGGCAAATTCTCAACAAAAACCAAAGCCTGACTAAATTTTTATTGATTTAGAAAAATTATAGTTTCTTAATTTTTCTTGGTATGTTATAATCATATAAAACAACCTCCGTGGTTCTTATAATTGTAGTTCTCTAATTTTTCTTGGTATGTTATAATATCACCGTTCCAGCTTGATATGTCACGAATATTGTAGTTCCCTAATTTTTGTTAGTATGTTATAATCGGTTACGCATAGCGTTTTGGCACACTAAAATTGTAGTTCCCTAATTTTTCTTGGTATGTTATAATAAGTGATGTGGGCAAAGCAACGATTGAGTATTGTAGTTCCCTAATTTTTCTTGGTATGTTATAATTATGTTGACTCCGCTTAACATCAGCAACCCATTGTAGTTCCCTAATTTTTCTTGGTATGTTATAATGGGTATAGTCATTAAGTGCAGAAGTGCCGAATTGTAGTTCCCTAATTTTTCTTGGTATGTTATAATGAAAAATCTAAATGATGTAGTACCTCGAGTATTGTAGTTCCCTAATTTTTCTTGGTATGTTATAATTAATAAAAGAATTAGAGATAACAGAACTGATTGTAGTTCCCTAATTTTTCTTGGTATGTTATAATTATCAAGTTGAAATTATATTTAAAATATGAATTGTAGTTCCCTAATTTTTCTTGGTATGTTATAATATTTAAAGGCAAGAAATAATGAACAAAGTATTGTAGTTCCCTAATTTTTCTTGGTATGTTATAATGTACACGCAAGGCGGTATGGACATCAATCCATTGTAGTTCCCTAATTTTTCTTGGTATGTTATAATTTTATACTTTAATTTAACAAGCCTTTTGCATTGTAGTTCCCTAATTTTTCTTGGTATGTTATAATGAAATAGTATCAGATGAATAACTATCAGGTATTGTAGTTCCCTAATTTTTCTTGGTATGTTATAATGAAAGTCGAGAAACTTCACCGTAAACGAGATTGTAGTTCCCTAATTTTTCTTGGTATGTTATAATACCAAAAGCCACCAATAAATAATTAATTGATTGTAGTTCCCTAATTTTTCTTGGTATGTTATAATTCACATATACGCATTAAAACCAAAGCGGAATTGTAGTTCCCTAATTTTTCTTGGTATGTTATAATATGGGAACAAAAGGCGCAGTAAATTAGGGCGTTTCAAGAAAAATTTGAGATAAAAAAGCACAACAGAATTAATTTTCTGCTGTGCTTTTTCTCTTTTTTACAACAAAGTTAACTGCTCATATGCAACGGGAATGTCCGATTGAATATATTCGCCGAGCAAAATCTGCATAGACTCGTACTGCTTTTCGGTAATCGTAAGCAATCGCACCGAGCCGTTTGGCGGCAAATGCTGTTTCAGCCGTTTTTCATGTGTTTTAACCGCATCATAGCCATTGCAAACTCGTGAATAAACCGAATACTGAACCATCAAATAGCCATCATTAATAAGAAAATTTCTAAATTTAGTTGCCGCCTTTTGTGCGACTTTTTCTGTAACCGGAAGGTCAAAGAATACAATCATCCTCATAAACTTAGTCATAATTAAAATATGATACATCAATCAAATTCGGTAATTTCAACGCAATTTCTTCATTTTCAAACGAAGAAATTATGCTTTGAACTGTAAGTTCTATTGCATTTGCCACGCTATGACGGTTGCTGTCAATTTCGGTCGCACAGTTTAGCAAAAGTTGAAGTTCTGCCTTTTGCGGAGTGAAAAATTCTTCGCCCCACTCAACATAATTTTGATAAACAAAATTGTCAATAATCGGTCGATACGGCTCAATAATATCATCTGCCAAATTAAATTGATTAAGCTGGCTTTTGTGATGTATGCCGAGTGACGGCTCAAGCCCATAAGCAACAATTGTTTTGGCAATAAACGAACGCAAAATCGCATATCCGTAATTAAGCGCGGCGTTTATGCTGTTTTCATCATCTCGTTTAAAATCATCACCAAAAAGCGATTTGAAATACAATCTTGCGGCATAGCCCTCTCTGTTTGTTGTATCTCCCGATGCAACACTTTTTGAAATCGAATAAAGAGTTTGCGCCTCGTCAATTTCATTAAGTTCAAGACATTTTGCTTGATTGTTGATTTTCGCCTGCACAATTTTTTGCCAAATCTTTTTCAGCCGTGGCTTAGATTGAGAAAATTGAAGATTAATTCGCTTATTCATTCGACAATACGAACCAATCGGCAAAAGCTCGCAAGACGGAATGTGCTTGTCGTTGCATATAATCAGACAAACTCCGTTATCAGCAAGTTTTGCCATCAGCTTACCCGTAAGCGAAGTGTACGGATTGTCAACCACGATAGAACGAATATCCTCAATAGGGAACGAAAGTTCCTCACCATTGAAAACAATCAACTGATTATTTTTCAATTTCAATTTCGCTTCGTTGGCAATAAAAATATTTCTGTAAGCCATAATTAATTAAAATACATTCGCTTTTCTTTGTTCACCTTGTTAACATTTCCAAGCGGGTCAACAGTAAACTTTTCGATATTAACCAATGATTTAACACCACAACTCGGAATAGTATATGCACCGTCATGAGTTTCAATAGTAATACTTGCAGTAGAAATTCCGGCTTTTACATAATAAGCAAGTACTTCATTGTCATATTTATTTGCAGGCAAGGTGCTGTCTTTATTAGCTACACTGAATTTCATACCTTTTTTAGCCGTTATACGAATTAAATCATTTGGATATAATGAGAACACAAAATCTTTATCATCCATTTCTTTCCACGGCTTTGTACCCTGAACACAAGCCAGCTTTGGCAATGTCGGCTTTATAGTATCGGCAACATAAATCGGAACAAAATAATAGCCGTCATTTTCGACATAGAATACATCTATACGAACCATTGAACCGTTATCTGCAATTCCGAGTTTGTTTTCATTTCTTGCCTTAACGCTTGACGATGAACGCTCAATAAGTTTAACTTTCTTCACAATCGGACCCGGTGTTCCGTCTGCTTTTGGCTTATGGAATTCCTCTGCAAATGCTTGTTTTGCATCTCCGTCAAACTCAATAAGCCTTTGCAAAAGTGCATTGTAAAGCAAAGTGTCGCTTTCGGGATTATAATAATTCTCTATAGCACCGTTTTTGAGTTTAAGTGATGTCAACTCAACCTTTGAAATTTTATATCCGTCAACCTTACCCGAACGAATTGTGTCCTTGTGAGCCGGACCTGTAACCTTTCGACGAGGCATACGGGAAACAAAAGCAGGTTTTGAACTTTCAGCATCGTCATAGCTGTAATTTGAAAATGACAACAGCACGCTTTTAAGTCGCTTTTCATCTTCAATTTCGCTTCTTGCTTCGAGTTCTTTCCTAAAGTTCGGATACGGAAGCGGAAAACGCTCCTTGGCCTCTCCCGTGCGATAATCAACATCAAACATAGTTTCTCTGTCAAACGAATACTTTGATATTTTATTCACCATTCCTTGAGTTACGCAAGAAATAACCGCAGCGTCCACAGCATGATGCAAATCACCGTTTTCTCTGATTTTGTCAATGCCCCAACATTTACGCATAAGAGCCGTTGCAGCACCGTTAACAGAAATAACATGTCGTTTTTTGCCGTTTGCAAAATCCTCAAAAATCAAATTGTCATTTATGTAATTATAAAGAACTCTGCTCAAATATTTTGTGTCATTAAGGTTTCTTTGCTTAAAGTCCTCTTTGTCCTTTTCTGTAAAATGCTCCTTAAGCAAATTCTGCTTTTTTCTGTAATTTCGGATATTGCTGTTTACCCAAACACGATAATCCGATTTTTTATTTTCAGGCAAATATTCAAGCGGAACACGATTTCTCTTTTGTCTGTTTTCAGAAGAAAATGTCAAAACTTTATTGTTGTAGCTGTCGTCAAAGCAAGCACTGTATGGAATTATATGGTCGATATCCACATATCCAACCTCAAACAATCTGTCATATTTTATAGCTTCTAATGAATACGGACAAATTCCGTCTTGCTCATGATAGAGTTTTAGCTTAACAATATCCTGACCTTTTGGCTCAAAACCAAAATTATCAACAATCTCTTTCTTTATCTTTTCATTTTTAGTTCTGTTAAGCAGATAATTTTTCTCAATCTCATCTCGCTCTTTCTTGCTCTTTGAAAGTTCTCGTGCAAGTTCTATATTAAGATAAGTAGGCGAAGCTCCCATTTCTCTGATTATTGCATTCACAACCTTAACGGTTTGTGACACCGCACGCCTTACAACAGGATTAACGATGTCGTCAAGTTCATCTGATTTTGGCGGAAGCAAAATTTGCTTTTCGGCATTGCTGTGTGCCTTGAAATTCAAACCTGCACATTCGCAAGCCTCATTGTATGTTTTACCTTCTTCCAAAAACGGAATAAGCAATTTGCACGCCTTAACACTGATGTGTCCTGTTTTGCTAAATGACGGAAGATTCAAAAGTGCAGGATAAAGGTCCTTGTCTATATCTGTTTTTTCGAGAGCCTCAATAATTTTTGTATCGTTTTTATAGAATGTAAATATTCTGCCGATTTCATCAAGTTCATCATGTGAGAGCGAATTCATAGCATCGCCCAATGTGCTTTTCATTTGATGATAAATATTCAGATGTTGAAATTTTGTCTTTTTCTCCGACTCCTCAACACCTTTTTCGGTATAAGTAATATTCTTAAATTTGAAATCAGGTGAAATCTTCAGTTTCTTCCTTATTGAAGCGTAAGTAACCGACTTTGTTTTAAAGCAATATTCTTTTAATTCATTACGCTCATGCTGCGAAAGAGAAAATGCGTTGCCGCCGTCATCAACCAATGTGATATTATTTATCCCCTGCAAAAGCGAAAAAAGTTGAAAAGAATAACTTGCTTTTACCGCACGATATTCATCAGGGAAAAAAGTACATCTGCCAACCATTTTTTCAATTTGGTTGCCTGAATACGTACTCGGAGATTTTTCATTACCCTCACCGGGACCTAAATCAAACGGTCTTTGCGACATAACTATATCCGTATATCTTGCTTCAATTTCCTCCGTTGCAAAAGGCATACGAAAACTGCGTTGAGCAGAAAAAATCATCTTTATTTCATCGGCAATCATATCACGAGATACCGTGTTGAGATAGTCCTCTCCCTTGTTGCGCTTGTACTTTGAATATCTTTCATCCTTATACAGCATTTCACCGACTGTACGGTAGCCGTTTTTGGCAATGTTTTCTCTATTCTTTTCAATAGCACCGAGGAGTTTACCTGTTTCTTTATCCTTTGTGTTTTCGTCAACTTTTCTGTTTGACTTAAAGCCTCTTCTTTGCGCAAGATTGATAAGCACCCTTGCAAATTCAACATTGCTTATCGGTTCATCAAGAGCCCTTGTTCTTATTTCATATATATCGGACAGTTGACCTTGGAACATTGTGTCAAGCTCATCTTGAGTCACAATTCCATCACTTACAAGCATATACCTAATGCGTTGAAGCCTGTGCTGATGCCGTCTTATTCTTCGGCGAAGTCCCCTCGCCTCTCTCCTCGGCTTTGCAAGAGAACTGCCGTCTTTTGGATTTTCGGCTTTGTCAAAAATTCTCGAACCAAGACGAACAATTCTTTTAGGCTCATCATTAGAATCCAGCTCTGTCACACAATAACCAACAGATGCAATTCCGCAATCTAATCCGATACCGTACTTCATAATGTTTCTCCTTTTTGATAAAAAAGATAACGGCTCCAAAAAGGAGCCGTCAGAGCTTTTCGGTTTTCTACCTTTTTGTAGTAACCCAATTGTTCTTGGTATGTTATAAGAACAATTGAAGTATACCACACATTTTCAGCTTTGTAAATGTTTTTGCCAAAACAAATAGCACTTGTCCATAAATATTCTCTATTTTCTTCATTTCCTTTACTCGCTTAGTAAATTATTGTAAAATTAAAAGTTAATGCTTTTTGTTTTGGAATTTCCATATCCAATATTTTTCATATTATAAAAAAGAAAAACTGACCCCGCAAAACGGAATCAGTTGTTTTTAAGGCTTGTCAATAATTTACAATAAAACTTAATGTAAAAACACAATAACTCTCAACGCCTCAATGTTTGAATTTCTTTCGTATCCACCTTTTTACTTTTTTCAAATTATCAGTAGCACCGTTAAGCCCGCTTAATAACACAACGCACTATTATCCATTTTATCAATCTTATATTTAATCTCTAAAAAACAAATCGCGTGTATAAACTTTATCTTTAACATCATCTAAACAGGATTTATATCTATTAGCTATAATTGCGTCACTTTGACTCTTAAAGGCTCCAAGATCATTTACAACCTTACTTCCAAAAAATGTTGTACCATCTTCAAGTGACGGTTCGTAAATAATTACAGTTGCACCTTTTGCTTTTATTCTTTTCATAACACCCTGAATCGAGCTTTGGCGAAAATTGTCAGAATTTGATTTCATGGTTAATCTATAAACGCCAACAACGACTTCTTTTTCAAGTTCTGCGCTATACTCTCCATTTGCTCCATATCCTCCTGCAATTTCTAATACTCTGTCAGCAATAAAATCTTTTCTTGTTCTATTGCTCTCTACTATTGCAGACATCATGTTTTGAGGAACGTCAGCGTAATTTGCAAGCAACTGCTTGGTGTCTTTCGGCAAACAATATCCACCATATCCGAAACTCGGATTATTATAGTGATTTCCTATTCTTGGATCCAAGCATACGCCCTCTATTATCGCTTTCGTATCCAATTTTTTTATTTCAGCATATGTATCTAACTCGTTAAAATACGATACTCTTAAAGCAAGATAGGTGTTAGCAAAAAGTTTAACAGCTTCCGCCTCGGTACACCCCATAATCAATACATCAATATTAGGTTTCAATGCAGCATCTCTCAAAAGCTTAGCAAAGTTATTAGCAGCTTTTACAAGTCTATCATTATTCAAATCTGTTCCAACAATAATTCTAGAAGGATACAAATTATCATAAAGAGCTTTTGACTCTCTTAAAAACTCAGGACTAAAAATAATGTTTTCATTTTGATATTTTTTTCTGATTTGTTCCGTGTATCCAACCGGAATAGTAGACTTAATAACTATAATTGCATTTGGATTAACCTCTATAACCGTTTCTATTACGGTTTCAACAGCAGAAGTGTCAAAAAAATTCTTTTTACTGTCATAGTTTGTAGGCGCAGCTACAACAACATAATCAGCGTCCTTATAAGCATTTAGCGCGTCTAACGTTGCTGTCAAATTCAATTCTTTTTCTTTCAAATATTTTTCGATATACTCATCCTGAATCGGTGATTTTCTGTTATTTATCAATTCAACTTTTTCAGGAATTATGTCAACAGCAACTACTTCGTTTTTTTGTGATAACAACGTAGCAATAGAAAGTCCGACATATCCTGTTCCGGCAACAGCAATTTTCATTTATTCTCCTTATGTTTATCCAAATATAATTTTTATATTATCCATTTAATTCTTAATTTATTTTTTGTTTAGTAATTTTGATACCCTAATTGCAATTTTTAAAAATCTCTTTTGATAAAATGATTTAATCGAATAATTAAATTTTTAAATTTAACTATAACCTTTTCAATGGGATTTAACAAAAAACACTTATTATACAAATATTCAAAATCGCTATCATTTATATGCTTTAAATATTTTTTCCTTTTACAGTGAGGCGCAACAGAGGCTATTGCTGAAGTATTATATTCCAAAGCCTTTTCTAAAGGTGCCTTATCGTACTTTAAGTGTTTTTTTATCACATCAAAAATCTGTTGACCTTTTTTACTATTCACAAACACCAAAGAAGTACCTTTATCATCGAACATTTCCGGCATAACATTTTTAACGCCCCAAAAATCAGCCAAAGTAATATCACTTGATCTTTCTAATGTTTTAAACGAGCAGTTGTAACAAGAAGCCCTTAAACAAATGTTTTTCAAAAACATCTGCATATATTGATTTTTTGAATAAACAGCTTCATTAACATAATCCAAATATCTCAATAACACTTTAAATTTCGTCCATCCATACTCTTTATTTCTAAAGTCCACACAAATCGGAGTGTCATCTGAAATATAATCTAAATACTTTTGCCAAAGTAACGGGCTTGGAACACCGTGACAAATAATATCTTGAGTAATCAAATTATCATATGACTTTCCCAAATAATTTAATAATCCCCCAATTTGACATGGAGTACCTGTAAATAAGACTAAAATCCCTTGTTCTAAATATGTTTTCGCTTGCTTAAATGTATCACCTATTTGGCTTTGAACATACTTTGATTTTTGAAGTTTAATTATTTCTTTTTTTTCAAACACAGAAATGTGTTTTACATTAAACTTTTCATCAAATGCAGCGCCAAAGACCACACCATTATTATCCACAACATAATTTGCTATTAAATTAAATACTCCTCCGGAAGAACTACTTTTTCTAATATCGCTATTGTAACTCATAGCAGCATAAGCTTCCAAATGATGTCTTTCAACATCGTCATGCAACAAAGGACATACCTTTTCACACAAACCACAATTAGAACATTTTTCTTCATCAATATGCGGATATAAGAATCCTTCATCATTTGATTGCATTGATATACAATTTTTGGGACAAATATTATAACAAGAATGGCAGCCATTACAATTCTTTATATGTAATCTCATTTTTCTATCCTCTTAATTATTCTCTTTACCGGTTTTAACAGTAAATTCTTTTCATAATCATTCATTGAAACAAACCACACAGAAACACAATATATAAACGAATACAATACAATGCCTAACAAAAAGAAAAACAAATTATCACAATCGACAAATTTCTTATAAAAAACCCCAAAAGTAATAGGGGCAAACAGACCTAACGATTGTCTAAGAATATTTTTCCAAAAGCAAACAACATTTATATTGCACTTCTTATGATAATAAATGTTCATTACTATTCCGTTAGAAACAACCAAAGATATTGCTGTGCCTATAGCACTTCCAACAGCTCCATATTTTTGACAAAGCAATATAGACAACACTAAATTAATAAGTGCCATAAAAAAATAAGCTATACTTCTAAATTTATGCTTATTCAAAGCTCTTTGAATTTCAATTCCGACATTTTGAACAAGAGCTATTGATGCTGGTAAAATCAATAATAAAGCAACGTAATATGAATCAGCATATTCTTCACCTGCCCAAATATTTACAATAAATTCTTTTCCAAAAAAGACTATGCCGGTAGCAATCAAACCTAAAATCAAGAACTGAATACGACCAACCTTTACAAATAACTCTGTTATATATTTTATTTGAAGTTTCACATTATTCTTAGTTTCATTTGTTATTTTATGTATTCTTGGTGTAAAAACACCCGATATGGCGGTTGAAAATGTCATATAATAATTATATAACGAATAACCAACTGCACAAATCGCAACTTCAGTTGTTCCTTTATATCTTCCTAAAATAATTTTATCAACATTCCAATTAATTTGATCAATAATCAAATTTAAAGCAATAAATCCAGTATAAGCAAATAAACTTTTTAACAAGCCTTTTTCAAATCCCTTAAAAACAAACTTATTTTTAAGTTTAAATAACACATAATACAAATTTATTATTCCGTGAACAATTGACAATATTAAAGATACAGATACCATAGCTATCGAGCGATATCCCAGCATAAGTAAAGGTAATGTTATCGCAGGACTTAACACCGTTTGTATCATATTCACAACCTTTAAAAAAACAAATTTTTCATTAGCGGAAATAATACTTGTCAAAACGCTAAAAGGAAATGAAATAGCTAAATTAATTGTTGCAAGAAACATTAGAGCTTTTGCAGTTAAATATTCACTTTCAGTTAAACCATCTTTAAACACCCAATTTAAATTGAATGCAATAACAAATCCTATAGCAAGTCCAATAAATGCAATTATCGAAAATATAATCAAAAACAAGCCGTTTAATTTGTAAATAGATTCAATATCATTTTTTACTTTATACTTAGCAAAATACCGCACATATCCAGCATTAAAGCCTAAATTCAATATTCCTATCATAGAAATTGTTGAGGACACCGTTTGATACAAGCCATATTCACTCTGTCCCAACAAACGGATCATTATAGGTGTATATATTATCCCTATAACTATACTTAAAGCCATTTGAACATAGGATAATATTGAGCCAATTTTCAACTGATTTTTCATAATGTTTCCTTATTGTCTATAGCATTTCTAATATAATTTATAGACTTTTTTTGTTCTTCGATAATTTTTTGGGATTGACTTTCTACAGTAACCTTTTCAATATATTGTAAATTTTCTTTTTCTTTATTATCACAAAATCTTTCACTGCATTTAAATAGATCAAGCAAACTGTATATTCTTGATGACATTTTTCCAGAAAGATATCGTTGAAAAACAAAATAATTTTTTTTATAAATATTAGAAAAAACACAAGCATGAAAGCTATCGGTCATAACACAATCAGCATACTTAATTAATGATATAAACTCACTTGGATTCGGATCAAATAATTTTATATCACCAAATTTCAAATCACATTTCCTATAATTTCCAAGAAGATAAGGAATTGTAACTAATTTAAGGCTATTATTTTTAGCATATTCAATTGCCAATTTTCTAATATCATTTCGTTTTCCTAAAAAATAGCAAAATAAATATGGTTTGTTTATCTTCCTTTCAGGTACAATTTCATCCCATTCATCACTATTCAAAAGTAAAGTCGGATCCAATACTTTTTCAGCATCATAATCTGTATAATTTTTTATCAACTCAACCGCTTTATCTTCCCGAACGGATATAGCTTTATAGTTTTTAAGTTTTTCATTAAGCAACTCTTTCTGTTCATCTGATAATTGTTCCATACCCAAACTAGCAGCATAAGATACTCTGGGTTTTTCCTTAACAAAATCAAGAAAATACACATGTTCATACCAATTTAAATTCCAAACTTGGTCACTGCCTGTAATAAATAAATCATACTTTTCATTACTCTCATCTATATTTTCTTCTGTATATACAATATCGCTATGCGGAATAAAATTTTCTCTAAAGTTCTTCATTGTTAACTTTCGAGATGTAATTTTTCTTTGTAACAAACTCACTATCCAATGAGCTAATCCTCTAAAACCTTTTGATGCTTTTTTTTGAATTATTTCATCATCGATCATTTGGTTACTCTTAAAGCATATTTGTTCTGCATCATAACCTAAATTATTTAATTTTTTACAAAGTGCATACGCTTGTAATAGTCCACCATAATTATCACTGCCATAATAATGAGTTAATATCCCTATTTTTTTCATTTTCATTATAAATTATCCTATCAACAAAACATATAATTACTTACAATATTAAAAGCTGTATCTCTAAAAAATCTTTTTATTTAAAAATTTAATATTGATAATTCACTAAATTAATAAGAAACCCTATTTCCCCCAATTGTTACAACTTATACTTCATAAAATTTCTTATACCACTCGGCAAAATTGCGCAATCCTGTTCTTAAATCAGTACTTGGTTTAAAACCAAAATCACGTTCTAATGCACTTGTATCCGCATAAGTTACAGGAACATCTCCGGGTTGCATTGGAACGAGTTCCTTATGAGCATCGAAATCATAATCCACAGGCAAAACCTCCGCTCTAATTAATTCCTGCTGAAGGACATCAACAAAATCTAAAAGATTTTCAGGATTTTGATTTCCAATATTATATACAGCATATGGAGGCACAGGTAAGCCGTCATCCCCATTTTTTCTTTCCGGCGCACCTGTCATTACTCGTTTTACGCCCTCTACAATATCATCTATATATGTAAAATCACGCTTACAATTTCCATAATTAAAAATTTGAATCACATCACCGTTAAGCAATTTATTTGTAAAGCCGAAATATGCCATGTCCGGTCTTCCGGCAGGACCATAAACAGTAAAGAAACGAAGTCCTGTTGATGGAATGTTATACAATTTAGAATAAGCGTGAGCCATTAACTCATTGCTCTTTTTTGTTGCAGCATAAAGTGATACGGGATTATCAACCTTATCTTCAACGGAATAAGGAACTTTTTTATTAGAACCATAAACCG
>OIYQ01000094.1_pt1 | contig 34255 bp, 28 predicted proteins | sample 1588311 | NCBI WGS metagenome assembly OIYQ01 (sample SAMN03283244) | human gut metagenome | biome: human-associated habitat; material: feces | host: Homo sapiens | place: Peru | collected 2012
CGGAAGCGAAGAAGGAACAGAGCCGGGCCGAGCTTGTGAAGGCTTTACCCTGGCAGGGAGAGGCGTTTGACGAAAAGGTCGCAGCCCTTTTGATCGACCGCTCCGGGATCGCGCCTTTCTTCACGGCAAGGTCTGCGGTCGTTGTGAGTGAGGGACGGGCGTACACGGCGGCGCCGGCGCAGTATGAGAAGCTCGCAGAGGCCCTCGCGAAAGCGAAAGCGGTGGTGACAGTCGATGCGAAAGCCCTCACGGAGTCCGATTTCCCGGCCGATTCACTGCCCCTCTTTGATGTACAGCTCGCCTCCTACCTGCTGGACCCGGCGCGCGTGACGTACCCCTTATCGTACATGGCAGGGCTCTATGGAGTGCCCGAAGTCTTTGCGGATGAGATGGAAGATTTCGCAGACAAGGGCAGTCTCATCGGAGATTTCCTGTCGAAGATCTATGGGCCGTGCTGCCGCAAGCTCGAGGAAAATGGAGTGATGACACTTTTCACGGACGTGGAAGAGCCGCTCGTCAAGGTGCTTTCCGCGATGGAGAAGGCCGGCATCGCGACAGACCAGCAGCGCTGGCAGGAGGTCAAGGCGGACATGGAGCGTGAGCTGCGCCTCCTCGTGAAGGATATCTACACTGAGGCAGGGGAACCATTCAATATCAATTCGCCCAAACAGCTCGGACATATCCTTTTTGAGAAGCTGGGGATGCCGGCGGGCAAGAAGACGAAAACGGGCTACTCGACCGCTGCGGACGTGCTGGAGAATCTGGCGGTCAGCTATCCCTTTGTGGGAAAAATCCTTCGCTACCGCACGCTCTCGAAGCTGATCTCCACTTACCTCGAAGCGCTGCCGAAGCTCATCCGTAAGGAAACGGGCCGCATTCATGGCTCCTTCAACCAGACGGTGACGGCTACGGGCCGTCTTTCGAGCTCGGATCCGAACCTGCAGAACATTCCTGTCCGCACGGAGGAAGGGAAAAAGATACGCTCCCTTTTCGTGCCGGGCGAGGGCTATGACTGCTTCATCTCTTCTGACTACTCGCAGGTCGAGCTCCGCATCCTTGCGCATATGTGCGGTGACGAGAGCCTGATCGCTGCCTTTGCGAACCGCGAGGATATCCACCGCCGCACGGCAGCTGAAGTGCTGGGCATCCCCTTCGAAGAAGTCACCGACGAGCAGCGAAGCCACGCGAAGGCTGTCAATTTCGGCATCATCTACGGCATCAGCGGATTCGGCCTTTCCAAGCAGCTCGGCATCACGCCCAAGCAGGCGCAGGACTATATCGACAGGTACAATGCTCGCTATCCGAAGATCCTGGGCTTCATGCAGCGCATGATCGAAGAGGCCAGAGAGACAGGGCGAGCGGTCACGCTTTTCGGCCGCTATCGCGAGCTTCCGGATATCCGCAGCAAGAATTTCATGCGCCGTTCTTTGGCCGAGCGCATGGCGATGAATACACCGATCCAGGGCACGGCCGCCGATATCATGAAGATGGCCATGATCGCCGTCTATGACAAGCTGAGGAAGGGTCGCTATAAGAGCCGCGTCCTTCTGCAGGTCCATGATGAATTGGTCGCAGAGGTGGTCGCGGAGGAAAAAGAGGAGATCGCTGCTCTTTTAAAAGAAACGATGGAGTCCGTCGTCACGCTCAAAGTCCCGCTCCTTGCCGATGTCAATGAGGGGAAGAACTGGGCGGAGACAAAATAAAAAGGGTTCAGGGTTCAGGTTGATGGGTTCAGGGTTAGCCCCGGGACGTGTCGACCCTTGATTCCGTTTGAAAAGCCTCGCGCTCTCTAGTGAGGCGTTAGGAGTGACTAGTGACTAGTGACTGGTGACTAGAGACTAGGAGACATTAGACTCGAGTATCGTCATTTCGAGCGAAGCGAGAAATCTTTGTCATTCGCGGTCAGGTGGGCAATGATTGGAAGTTCAAAACGGGAAACCTGCTATCGAGAGACTTTCGGGCATCGCCTCATATATAATTGCAGCGAAGCTGCCACCACAACCCTGAACCCTGAACCCTGAACCTTGAACCCTTTTCCCATTATCATTCAAAGGAAGTTATCTCATCATGTATCGTATCGGATTATCCGGCGGCGTAGGCTGCGGAAAAAGCACGGTTTCCTCCTATCTCAAAGAACTTGGTATCCCCATCATTGACGGGGACAAGCTGGCGCGCGAGGCAGTGCGGCCGGGCAGTGCGGCCATGGAAGACATCCGGCGCGCCTTTGGCGATGACATTTTCAATGAAGACGGGACGCTCGATCGGGAGAAAACGGCGGCGATCGTTTTCACGAAGGAAGAGAAACGCCAGCAGCTGAATGCCATCATCCATCCCTTCATCTGGCACCGCACGCAGGAAGAACTTCTGAAAGCCCAGGAGGCAGGCCATGACTTGGTCGTACTCGACATGCCGCTTCTTTTGGAAATCTCTTGGCAGCTGCGCGTGGAGGAAGTCTGGATCGTCAAAGTACCGCTGGAAATGCAGATCGAGCGTGTCACCCTCCGCGACGGTTTCACCAGAGAGCAGGTCCTTGACCGCATCCATAAGCAGATGCCGACGGACAATAAGCTGAACTACGCGGATGTCATCATCGATAACAGCCGCTCCGTCGAAGACACGCGCCGCCAGGTGAGAGAAGCCCTCGCGAAGGCGAAGGAACGGATGAGGAATATTAGGGACTAGTGGCTGGTGACTGGTAACTCGTGACTAGTGACTGGTAGCTAGGGATGAGTAGCTAGGGATTAGGTTTGCGATACGAGAAAATCGCTAGTTTCAAACCTCCGCGGCGCTTCCATGGTTTTATGCGCCGCACCACCATTTCTAATTTCTCATTTCTAATTTCTCATTCGAGAAAAGCTTTCATCCCCAATCAAGGGGCACCACGCCCCAGAGGCTAACTCTGAACCCTGAACCCTGAACCCACAATCCCGAATCCCACATCATTTTTATATGAAAGGAGGCATCCATGAGAACCGCATTGAAACGGAAAAAGAGAGAAGTCCACAGACACCAGGGAAATACGGGAGCCATGCTCTTCACCCTTCTTCTGGCCATTCTATGCGGCCTTGTGCTCTACATCCTTTCGGATATTTCCTTCATGCGTCCCTCGCGGGAGATTTCTCTCCTCATTGCAGAGAGCGCGAAGAAGGAAGAGATCTCGCCTGCTCTTTTAGAAGCCGTCATCCTGACGGAGAGCAAATTCGATAAAAAGGCAGTCTCCCATGTGGGCGCGATCGGCATGATGCAGCTCATGCCGGATACCGCAGAGTGGATTTCCGAAGAAAGCGGTCTTCCGGCGAACCGTTTGGAGCGTCCCGAGGAAAATATTCCGCTGGGGGCTTGGTATATCAATTACCTTTTGAAGGAGTATCACAATAACGAAGTCCTTGCGCTGGCCGCGTACAATGCGGGGCGCGGCAATGTGGATCAGTGGATGAAGGACTATGGCTGGAAGGAAGGCTTCTCTGATCTGAACCAGATCCCTTTCCCGGAAACGCGGGAATTTGTGAAGTCCGTCACCACCGCAAGAGACCGCCTCGAGGAGGAAAGAGCGGAGACGTGACTGGGATTAGGGACTAGTGGCTGGGGACTAGTGACTGGTGGCTGGGGACTAGGAATCAGAAGTTAGAAGTCATAGGTCAGAAATCCGAAGTCTAAAGTCTAAAGTCTAAAGTCTAAAGTCTAATGTCTAATGTCTAATGTCTAATGTCTAATGTCTAATGTCTAACATCTCCTGGTCTTCCAGTTTCATAGTCTTATTTAGAAAGGAGCCACCATGGCTGACGTGGATGAAAAAACACAGAAGGCGCGGGCAGAGCGCCGCGAGAAGCTGCTTGCCTGGTACGAAGAGAAAGAGCTTCCACCGGTCATCGGCGAATACGAGCTTCGCACCATCGATGAGCAGCACGACCGCATTTATTATGCCTTCGGCTGGTTTCACAAGTCGAATGGATGGAAGATCCGCGTTCTCTACGATGAGGAAACAGCGGATTATATGGTGAAGATGGATCTGCACATGATCACGCTGACGGAGATCGAATGCATCACGGGCGATTTTGAGGAATTTAAACGCCTCGTGAAGCTGCTGACACCGGAGGCGATCGAGAAGGAGCTCATCCATCGCGAGAAGGTCTCTATTCTGGTCGAGGGCAAGGGCTTCATGGTCTGGGACTATGAAGAGCTGCTGCCGGAGAAGCTCGGGCACTATGTGCGCGTCATTGCGCCGAAAATGCCGCTCCTTGGACTGAACGGCTCCTACATCATCGCTGCCTATGAGTGCGAAGAAAAAGACACGGGAATCCTTTTCTTTTATAATATGTATCGCGATGAATACTATGGCGAACTTCGCGCCAAGGGTATCCCGGGCATCATTCATCAGTACGATGCGAAATCCATCGAAGCACTTGAGGCAGCGATCGAGAAGCACCTGGAAAAGGATCTGAAAGAGCTCTATGAGCATCCGGTGATCGAGGATTAGAGGGTTCAAGGTTCAGGTTGATGGGTTCAAGGCTCGCCCGTGGGGCAGCTCACCCCTTGATTCCCTAGGAATGAAGGTGGCGGCTCCGCCGCAAATATATATTGCAGCGAAGCTGCCACCCCCCTGAACCTTTTTTATTGCTTTCCCTTTACAACGTATGGTATAATAGTATCGCAAGTTATGTGTATAGAATTTCCTGGTGAGTGAGCTGCGGCTCACTTTTTCTTATATATGGAATAAGTTGGCAGGGATTGGGGATCGGGGCTATGTGCAGCGTATGAAATCTGTAGAGCCCATGCAACCGGTTCACTGCCCACTGTTTGCAAATAGGCAAGGAGGCTTATCATGGCACATAAAGCAATCGAAGAAGCCGTAGAAGCTTTGCTGGAACCGATCCTGGATGCGGATGGCATCGAACTTGTCGATGTCGAGTATGTCCGTGAAAGGAATTGGATCCTTCGTATTTTCATTGATAAGGAAGGCGGCGTGGATCTCGCAGACTGCCAGAGCATCAGTGAGAAGGCCGGCGAGATCTTGGATGAGAAGGATATCATCCCGGATAACTACATGCTGGAGGTCTCTTCTCCGGGGCTCGATCGTGTATTGAAGAAGGATAAGGATTTCCGCCGCTATGCGGGAAGCGATGTGGACGTGAAGCTGTTTGCTCCGCTCGAAGAGGCCGGCGGCGGCAAAGCGTTCACCGCGCATCTGGAAGGGCTCACCGAGGAGGGTGATCTGGCGCTGACGCTCGATGGCGGTAAGGAAATCGCATTGCATAGAGATAAAATTTCACAGGTAAGACTTCATTTTTCGTTTTAATCGAGGAGGAATAGTTCATCGTGGACGGCAAGGTATTATTGGAAGCAGTAGAAGCCCTGGTCAAGATCAAAAAGGTTGACAGAAATATGGTATTTGATGCACTGGAAATGGTGCTCTTGACCGCTTACAAAAAGGAAAGCGGCAGCAATGCCAAGGCTTCGGTCTCTCTCAACCGTGAAACCGGCGAATATAAAATTTATGAAGAAAAGACCGTCGTGGACGAGATCCATGAAGACTCTGAAAATGCGATCAATGAGATCACAGTGGAAGAGGCAAAGAAGATCGATCGCAGCTATGAAGCAGGCGACATGCTCCGCATCGATGTGACACCGAAGAATTTCGGCCGTGTCGCAGCGCAGGCCGCTAAGCAGGTCATGATCCAGAAGCTGCGTGAAGCCGAGAGAGGCTCCATCTATGACGAATTCTCCGGTCGTGAAGGCGATGTGATCACCGGCGTAGTGAAATGGAATGAATCCCGCACCATTTTTGTTGACCTCGGCCGCGTGGAAGGGATCCTGCCTTTCGCAGAACAGATCGAAGGCGAAGAATTCCAGCCGAACGATAAGATCAAGTGCTATGTCCTCGAAGTCAGAAAGACCACGAAGGGACCGGAGATCATCCTCTCGAGAACCCATCCGGGCCTCTTGAAGAGACTTTTCGAGCTGGAGGTACCGGAAATTTACAGCGGCACCGTGGAGATCAAGAGTGTCGTCCGTGAAGCGGGCTCCCGCTCCAAGATCGCCGTATATGCGATGGATCCGGCTGTCGATCCGGTCGGCGCGTGCGTCGGGCCGAAGGGACAGCGTGTACAGAATATCGTGAACGAGCTGCATGATGAAAAGATCGATATCGTCCGCTGGGACGAAGATCCGGCGATCTACATCGCCAATGCCCTCTCCCCGGCAAAGGTCATTTCCGTTTCCGTATGGGAAGAAGAGAAATCCTCCTATGTCATCGTACCGGACTACCAGCTGTCGCTTGCCATCGGCAAAGCAGGTCAGAATGCCCGCCTGGCTGCCAAGCTGACGAACTGGAAGATCGATATCAAGAGCGAAACGCAGGCGAATGAGGAAGGCTTCGGCGAGACCGACAGCGCTGATCTCGATGACGACATTCTGGGAGATATCGAAAGCGATATGGGGGAGGAAGCTAAGGAATGAAAGTAAAAAAGATCCCCATGCGCATGTGCGTAGGCTGCAAGGAGCTGAAGCCGAAGAAGGAGCTGCTCCGTATCGTGGCTCTGCCGACGGGGCTCATCGAGCTCGACCGTACGGGCAAGAAATCCGGCCGCGGCGTCTACGTGTGTGACGATATCGAGTGCTTTACCAAGGCCTACGAGTCCCATGGTCTTGAGAGATCCCTGAAGCGTCCGGTATCCAAGGATGTATACGATGCGCTGAAGGAACAGATCGAGAATGGATGAGCCGGTATACCGCATGCTTGGCCTTTGTATGAAGGCAGGTCGTCTGCTTTCGGGAAATGAACAGGTGGCAGAAGGGCTGAAAAATGTGAAAGCTCCGAAAGGGGCCCTTCTCATTATCACGGAAGACAGCTCCCCAAGAACAAAGGATGAGTACAGAAATGCTGCAGAAAGAGCGCATATCTCCTACAGACTGTTTGGAGAAAAGGAAAGGCTGGGCAGCGCCCTCGGCAAAGGGGTGCGCACAGCGGCGCTCATCACAGACAAAGGCTTCAGCCGCGCGATCGCTGAAAAGATCGACAAGGCGCTGGCTGAAAGATAGCTGCCAGGGGCAGATGGAAATGGGATATTGGAGTGACTGGTGACTAGTGACTTGTGGCTTGTGACTGGTAGCTAGGGATTAGTGGCTAGGGATTAGGGGTCTCGAGTGACTAGTGACTTGTGACTAGTGACTGAAATGCCACCTTCGGACATCGCCACCATCTATACTCCGCGGCGCTTCTATATTTTATGCGCCGCACCAGCACTCCTAACTCCTAACTGGCGAGCAAAGCTTTCATCCACAATCAGTGGACGAGCCGCCCCAGGAGCTAACCCCGAACCCAGAACCATTAACCCCATTTCCTCATGATGAAATCAACTAACGAATTGACATACACTTGGGAGGCTGCTTATGCAGAAAAAGAAGTACAGAGTTTATGAACTTGCCAAAGAATTTGGCAAGACAGATAAAGAAGTCATTGAAATTTTGAAAGCCGGTCATGTCGATGTGACGAACCGTCTCTCCGGCGTGGATGACAATGGCAAGTCCATCCTCGCGCGTCACGTCGCTGCGGAAAAGAAGAAAGCGGCAAAGCGCCCGGTGATGCGTACCGTCCGTTTTGATCAGGCAGGCCAGCCGAATGGCAAGAAGGGCAATGCCCGCCAGTCTTCCTACTCTTCCTATTCCACAGAAGAAGTGAAGCCGGCAGAAGCTCCGAAACCGGCGCCGAAGGCAGAAGCTCCGAAGAAGGAAGCTCCGAAGAAGGAAGTGCCGAAGGCAGAGCCGGCCAAGGCAGCAGAACGTCCGACCCGTCCGGCGAGAGACGCATCTCGTCAGGATGTGCGCCGTGATGGAAGAAGAGACGGCCAGAGACGCGATGGAAGAAGCGAAGGCAGAAATGATAGAAACGGCGAACGCCGTGATGGGGCAGGCCGCCCGCAGGGGAGAGACGGTCAGAGAAATGATCGTTTGGGCCGCAACGGCGACCGTCCGCAGGGGGCAAGAAACGGACAGAGTGGCGGCAATGGAAGAAATGACCGTTTCAAGAATGACAGAAACGGTGACCGCCCGAAGACCGATCGTCCGGCTCGTCCGCAGCGCCCGGCAGCTGCTGCCAAGGCTCCGGTAGAAGAGACCGCGCAGAAGCCGGTCACCAGAAGAGCGGAAAAACCGGCTAAGAAAAAGACGAAGAAGGACTGGGAAAGAAGCCGCAGAGAGAAGGAAGGCGGTTCCCTCATGGCCCGTTCTTTGAGCCAGAGCAAGAAGAAGAAACACACGAATGAAAAGAAAGTGGCTGCGTACCCGACAGAAGTCGAGCTGCCGCCGAGCGTTACCGTCAAGGAGCTGGCTGAGCTTTTCGGACGTGAAGTCAGCGAGATCATCAAAGCACTCATGATGGACGGCGTCATGGCGACCATCAACCAGAACCTGGACCGCGACACCATTGAGATCCTGGCAGAAGAATTCGGCATCACCCTGATCGAAGCAGAAGCTCCGGCGGATCCGACCGAGTACATCCCTGCAGAGGATGATCCGCGCTTCCTGAAGCCAAGACCGGCTGTCGTCACCATCATGGGCCACGTCGACCATGGCAAGACCACCCTGCTCGATGCCCTTCGCCAGACGAATGTCGCACTCCACGAAGCCGGCGGCATCACCCAGCGCATCGGTGCATACCAGATCCGTTATAAAAATCACAAGATCACCTTCCTCGATACCCCGGGCCATGAAGCCTTTACCGCGATGCGTTCCCGCGGCGCGCAACTGACCGATATCGCTGTCCTTATCGTAGCAGCCGATGACGGCGTCATGCCGCAGACCATCGAAGCGATCCATCACGCGAAGAATGCCGGTGTACCGATCATGGTCGCGATCAACAAGATCGATAAACCGGGCGCCAATCCGGACCGCATCAAGGAAGAGCTCGCCAAAGAAGGCCTGCTCGCCGAAGACTGGGGCGGCGATGTTATCATGACACCGATCTCCGCGAAGAAGAAGATCGGACTCGATGATCTTTTGGAAAACATCCTCCTCGTTGCTGAAATGCAGGAGCTCAAGGCCAATCCGAACCGCGAAGCATACGGCGTCGTCGTCGAAGCCCAGCTGGATAAAGGCAGAGGCCCGGTCATGAGCGTCCTTGTCCAGAACGGTACCCTCCATATCGGTGACGGCATCTTGGCCGGCAAGAGCTGGGGCCGCGTCCGCGCGATGAACAATGAAAACGGCCGCAAGATGAAGAGTGCGGAACCGTCTGTCCCGGTCGAGATCCTCGGCATGGACAGCGTGCCGGAAGCCGGCGACCACTTCTTCGTCATGGATGAAAAGAAGGCTAGAAATATCGCTGAGATCCGCGCATCCCGTGCGAAGGAAGAGGAACAGAGAAGTGTCCAGAAGGTCACCCTTGACAACATCTTCGAAAAGATCAAGGAAGGCGAAATGAAGGAACTCGACGTCATCATCAAAGCTGACGTCCAGGGCTCCGTCGAAGCGCTTGTACAGTCCCTGCAGGCCATCAAGAGCGAAGAGGTCCGCATCTCCATCGTGCACTCCGCCGTCGGCGCGATCAATGAATCCGATGTCATGCTCGCTTCGGCATCCAATGCACTCATCATCGGCTTTAATGTCCGTCCGGATGCCAATGCACGTGCCATGGCGGAAAAAGACGGCGTCGATGTCCGTCTCTATCGTGTCATCTATGACTGCATCGATGATGTCAAGGCGGCGATGGCAGGCATGCTCTCGCCGACCATCCGCGAAGTGGTCCTCGGCCATGCGGAGATCCGTCAGGTCATCCACACACCGAAGGTCATCGTTGCCGGCTCCTACGTGCAGGACGGCAAGATCACCAGCAACTGCCAGCTGCGCCTGATCCGCGACGGCATCGTCATCCATGAAGGCAAGATCGCATCGTTGCGCCGCTTCAAGGATGATGTGAAGGAAGTTGCTGCCGGCTTCGAATGCGGCATCGCCATCGACAGCTATCGTGACGTCAAAGAAGGAGACCAGCTGGAATCCTTCGAACTCAAAGAAGAAGCTGCTGAACTGAAATAATGATGTAGAAATCGTTCGCCTTTACAATTTCATAAAGGCGAGCGATTTTGTTTTTGGGGTGACTGGTGACTGGTGACTGGTGACTAGTGACTAGGGACTAGGAGACTGGAAGACCAGGAGACTACAGACTCTTTCGTATCGTCATTTCGAGCGAAGCGAGAAATCTTTTTCATTCGCGGCGAAGCCGCTACCACAACCCTGAACCCTGAACCCCGAACCTTGAACCCACACCACTTACACTCGACCCATGTTCGAATCGTATTTCCAGAGAGCGAGGTACTTACTATGTCCGAATTACGAGTACGCAAAGTACAGGAATTTATCAAGCAGGAAGTGAGCCAGATGCTCCTTCATGATCTGAAAGACCCGCGCATCGGCTTTGTCACGGTGACCGAAGTCAAGGTGACAGGCGATCTGCGCGAAGCGACCATTTACGTCAGCCTTTTCGGCAAACCGGAAGAGAAGAAAGCATCGCTCGATGCGCTGAATAAGAGCCGCGGCTTCGTGCGCCGTGAGCTCGGGCAGCGTCTCAAGATCTACTACACACCGGAGATCACCTTTTCTGAAGATGCCTCTTTGGACTACGGCATGCATATCGATGGCCTTCTGAAGAAGATTCATAAGGATGAGGTGAAAGAATGAGCCTTGCAATGAACCACGCCAAAGAGATCGGCAAGAAGGAGGCCATGGATTTTCTGAAATCCCACAAGCGCTTCCTGCTGGTCGGTCACGAACATCCGGATGGAGATGATGTCGGCTCTATCTGTGCGCTGCACAATGTCCTCGTGTCCATGGGGAAGGAGGCAGACATGCTGCTTCCGGATCCTGTACCGAAGGTGTACACGCTCGTGAAGGCCTCCGCGCTCGTTCATACATCGATCCCGGAAGGAAGGGACTACGATGCGATCGTTTTCACGGATCTTTCCAATCTGGAACGCGGTGGGAATTTTGATTTCCCACGGGACATCGACTCACTCTCCATCGACCATCATCGCACGAATGAACGTTTCACCGACCTCCTCTATCTGCAGTATCGCTATGCGGCGACGGCGGAAATGCTTGCGGAAATGTTTTTCGACGAAGGCATCGAGATGGACAAGGACACCTGCAATGCACTTTACATGGGCATCGGCACGGACAGCGGCTTCTTTAAATTCAGCTGCACCTCGCCGCATACGCTCCTGATGGCGAGCCAGCTCGTCGCGATGGGGGCCGATCCATCCTATATCTCGAATCACCTCGAAGAGAAATCCATCGAAGCCATGCACTGCTATGAGCTCGTCGCGAAGACCGTCCACTCCTATGCGGACGGGAAAATCGTCATCGCTTACATGGGCAAGGATGCGATGGATCTTGACGGGGAAAATTCCGACTACTACGCCTCCATTCCGCGCTGCATCCGCGGCTGCGAGATCGCGGCGCTCTTCAAGTACCGCGGCGAAGGCGTGACCCGCGTCTCCCTGCGATCCAAAAATTATGCCAATGTCGCGGAGCTTGCCGGTGAATTCGGCGGCGGCGGTCACTGGAAAGCCTCTGGATGCACCATCGAGGGCGACTTTGCTGAAGCCGAGAAGAAATTCATGGCTGTCGCGGAGAAATACCTCTGATGGACGGCGTACTGAATGTCCTAAAGCCCGCGGGCATGACGTCCTTCGACGTGATAGCACGCCTCCGGCGCATCTACGGACAGAAGAAGATCGGACACGGCGGGACGCTTGACCCCATGGCGGCGGGCGTACTCCCTGTCTTTTTGGGCCGCGCGACGCGCCTCATCGAGTATGCACCGATCCACCGGAAAACGTATGAAGCGGAATTTCTGATGGGCCTTGCGACAGACACCGAGGATGTGACAGGCACCGTGGTGAAGACGGGGGAGATCCCTGCAGATTCTTCGATCTGGGAAAGAGCCGCGGCAAAATTCCGCGGAGACATCCTCCAGCGGCCATCGTCCTACTCCGCCATCAAGGTGAATGGCGAGCGCGCCTACAAGCTGGCGCGTGAAGGAAATGCCGTCGAGCTCCCTCTTCGCTCCGTCACCATTTACGACCTGACGCTCCGCGAAGTGAAGCCGCCGATCCTCCGCCTCTCCGTCACCTGTTCGGCAGGCACTTACATCCGCGCACTGGGCCGCGATCTGGGAGAAACGGCCGGATGCCCGCTCACCATGTCCTTTCTCCTGCGCAGCGAGATGGGCCCCTTCTCTATCGCTGAAGCAAAGACGCTGGAAGAAATCGAAGCGGATCCGGAAGGCGCGCTCATGACCGACCTGCGCCCGCTCCTTTCCGCTCTGCCGCTCCTTGCGCTCGATGAGAAAGAAGCCGCCGATTTCCTCTTGGGCAAACGCCTTCGCACACGAGAAAAGCCTGTGGAAGTCGCCGCCGCCTTTTGCGGCTCCCGCTTCCTCGGCACTGCCAGTGTAGAGAGAGGCGTCATTCATCCGAAGAAAGTATTTAATTAGGTTTTTAGTGACTGGTGACTAGTGACTAGTGACTAAATGCCACTTTCGGGCATCGCCCTATTTATACTCCGCGGCGCTTCTGATTTTTATGCGCCGCACCACCATTCCTAATTCCTCATTCGCGCAAAGCTTTCATTCACAATCAGTGGACGAGCCGCCCCACGGGCTAACCCTGAACCCTGAACCCTGAACCTTGAACCTTGAACCTTGAACCTTGAACCCTGAACCCTGAACCCTTAAACCCATCATCATGACCATTCTACCTACTTTACACGATTTACCCAAAGACCAGTCCTTCGTCCTTGGCATCGGCTTCTTTGACGGATGCCATCTGGGACATCAGGCGGTCTTTTCCGAAGTGAAGCGCCTTGCGAAAGAGAAGGGCGCGCAGCCGGGTGTTCTCACTTTTTATCCGCATCCGATGAAAGTGCTTGCGCCCGATATTCATGTGCCGCTTTTGCAGTCCATTGATGAAAAGATGGATGCACTGGCCGCTCAGGGCATGGCGCTGGCCGTCTGCATCCGGCCGGATGAGACATTTCTCGCAAAATCCGCTGAAGATTTTCTGGGAGAGCTCGCTCGCCTTCCCGGCCTTGTCGGCCTCGTCACGGGAGAAAATTTTTCCTTTGGACACGGCGGTCTTGGGAAGAGTGGTGACCTCGTGCGCTTCTTTGAAGAAAGCCGTGTTACCGTCCGCATCGTCTCACTCCGAGAGAACGCAGGGAAGAAGATTTCCAGCACCGCCATCCGTCAGTGCATCCTCGCGGGTGAGATGGAGCAGGCGGCGCGCCTTCTTGGTCGTGACTATACCATCAAGGGCGACGTGGTCCATGGCTTTCGCCGCGGGCATGACGTACTCGGATTTCCGACGGCAAATCTGGCTGTCTCTGAAGACCGTGTCCTTCCGCCGGATGGCGTCTACGCGACGCGCGCGCTGGTGAAGGGGCATACCTTCCCTGCCATCACGAATATCGGAAACAATCCGACCTTCGGCAATGCAAAGAAGACCATCGAGACATTCATCTTTGATTTCGACGAGTCCATCTACGGCGCGTCCTTCACGCTCGCATGGATCGCCCGCATCCGGGGAGAAATGAAATTCGCCTCACCTGACCTTCTGGTGGCGCAGATCCATCAGGATATCCAAAAAGCGAAAAACAGACTGCATGTATGAGGAGCCTGCGCGAAAGCGCGGGCTTTTTTGTAGGGGGATAGACGGAGCTCTGGTGGCTAGTGGCTAGGGATTAGGGATTAGGGATTAGGGATTAGGGATTAGATACCTCAAGTGGCTAGTCCCCCGCCCCTAGTATTGCGTTTTCTAAATAACTGGCATGTAAGTCAACTTCCGAATCAAGTGAGGAGTGAGGAGTGAGGAGTGAGGAGTTAGGAGTGAAAGTACGGCGCATAAAATGAGGAAGCGCCGCGGAGTTTTATATAAATGACGAACAAACTGTTTTATATAATAAGGGGGGGATTGGGGCACTATATGAATTGTGTGCCCCTTCCAGCACTTCTCACTTCTCATTAAGTCCAAAAGTTAACAAATCGCTATACTAGTCACCAGTCACCAGTCACTAACTTCCTTATGCGCTGCTTATTCCTGAATTGCATACATTTATCCGTACATCATGCATAATTAGTATACCGATTGAGATGGAATATCTCATAGTAGAATGATATAATAACAAAAGTAGATGACAGGCTGCTGATGGGCCTGTCTATTTCATTGCGCGAGATCCGAAGGAAGGGATCTTCGCCGGGTTCCAATGGGGGTTTTTATGGAAGCGAAAAAAAGTGGTCAAAGTATTTTGAGAGATCTGGGTACGTGGATCGTCATAGCCACGGTACTTGGCGCCGTCGTCGGGCTCTTTCTGGGCAAGAGCGCACACATGCTGGCGCCGATCGGCGACCTTTTCATGCAGCTCATCAAGATGATCGTCGTACCGATGGTCTTCTTCTCGCTGGTCGGCGGGGCTGCGGCGCTGGGAAAATCCAAGGGCGCTGGCAAGGTCGGTATAGTGACATTTCTGTATTACGGCGTGACGACAGCGGTTGCCGTGATTTTAGGATTGGCCTTCAGCGTTTTCTTTCAGCCTGGCAGCGGCATCGACATGGCGGCGATCAGCGGTGCGGCTGTGCAGGTAGGCGACCTTTCCAAAGCGGGCGCGCTCCCCGGTTTCTGGGAAACGATCATCGGCTTCGTACCGGCGAATCCGGTGAAAGCCCTGACGGATGGCAATATCCTGCAGATCATCACCTTCTCTCTTTTTGTCGGCTTCGCACTGGCGATGCTGCCCGCAGAAGAGAAAGAGTTCATGAGCCGCATCGTGGATAACTGCACGAAGATCTGCATCAAGATCATGATGGCGGTCATGATGCTTGCGCCGGTCGGTGTCTTCTGCCTGATGGCGGACGCGACGGGGAGCTTCGGCTATGATGTGCTTATGAAAATCATTTACCTCATCGGTCTTTATGTCTGCGTGCTTTTCCTTGTCACCTATGTGATGATCGGCGGCTCTGTCGCATTGTTCTCGAAATGCACGGGATACGTGGAATTCTTCAAGGCGATGTGGAAGGTGCAGGTACTGGCTTTCTCCACAGCATCCTCTATGGCAGCGCTTCCGCTCAATATGGCAGTCACGGAAAGAGAGTTGCATGTGTCTAAAGGAACCACCTCCTTCGCGCTTCCGCTGGGGGCGACCATCAATATGAATGGCAATGCAGCGTACTATGCGATGGCAGCCATTTTCATCGCGCAGATGTATGGCATGGAGCTTACGATGGGCCAGTATATCGCGATCATCGTGACGAGCACCTTGGGCGCAGTCGGACAGGCAGGCGTGCCGGGACCGACGCTTCTTGTTGTCGCTGTTTTGGTATCTGCGGGTATCCCGATCGATGCGCTGCCGATCCTCTTCGGTGTTGACCGTATTTTTGATATGCTCCGTACCGCAGTCAATATCACCGGGGATGCAGCCTGCGCGACCATCGTAGATCGCTTTACGAATGAGGAAGTCCGTGAATAGTGACCTCTGATAGGTCATTGGCCTTATATGGCAAGCCACAAACGGCTGGCGAAACGAAAACGTTTCGCCAGCCGTTTTTTATATATTCCTGAAAGGAATAGGAAATCATGGGCGGCGGATTGTTGTACTGGATGTTATGGATAAAAAATGAAAATTTCTTCGATTTCTCCACAGAAGAATAAATAAAATTCACACGCAGAATATAGCGGCTTTATATAATTCACAAGCTATAATATAGACTACAGACTATAAATATAGTACACAAAAGTATTATACAAGCTATGAATTAGTGGCTATAATCACAGTCGAAACGTGAAGAAACGTTGCAGATCGTTTTCCTGCTTTCTGGCAGCCATGGAGCCGGGAAATGGGGAAGTATGAGAAAAAGAGATATCACCCAGCGGGCGATGTGGTACAGAAAGGGATAGCCATGATTGACTTAAATGATTTTATTGCGGTAGGTCAGAATGCCATAGCACGCCGCGTGGTACAGCAGTCGGATGCTTCCGATAATTACGATAATGATTTCAAAAGCCTGCTCGCTACGCCGAGGCTGATTCATTGGGCGATTGATGCGTCTATCAAAGCGATCGATCCCTATCTTCCCGATGACTATGCGAGCATCGGGCTATCGGTGAATTTTGTGCATACGGCACCGACCAGCCTCGGCATGACGGTGACGGTCCATGCATCGGTCATCGCTTTGACGGACCATGATGTGACGCTCGAGGTCAAAGCGTGGGATGAGCAGGGAGAAATCGGTCACGGCCTTCACAAGAGAGCGATCGTACTCAAGCAGGCGGTCTTGGACCGGGCAGAAGAACGTACACGCCTGCTGTTGATTCGTCAGGCCAATGAAGAAATCAAGGGGATGAGATAATGGCAGCTTTACCGGATACATTAGGCGGCGCACTGCTTCTTTCCGCCATCGATTTTTTGCTGAGCTTTGTATTTATTTCCTTCATCGGTGTGGTACTCCATTTCTTTCCCCTGCTGAATAAGCTCGGCGAAGTGAAGGAGAGAAAGGATTGAGATCATGGATCAGTTATTTGTGACCTTGATGAGTGAGCTTTTGCATCAGACGGGGCTTTTGGATCTGACCTTGGGAAATCTGGTCATGATCGCTGCCGGATGTGTCCTGCTGTATCTGGGCATCATCAAGAAATACGAACCGTTTCTCTTGGTAGGGATCGGCTTTTCCTGCATCGTGGCGAATGTGCCGGGCTCGACACTGACTGCGCCGGGCGGACTTTTCTACTTTGCGTATCAGGGTGTGGAGCAGCTCATTCTGCCGCCGCTCATTTTCCTCGGCGTCGGTGCCATGACGGATTTCGGACCAATGATCGCCAATCCTTCTCTGGTCATTCTGGGGGCTGCTGCGCATCTGGGCATCTTTGTCGCATTGATCGGCGCACAGCTCCTTGGATTCAATCTGGGAGAAGCAGCCTCGATCGGCATCATCGGCGGTGCGGATGGTCCGATGGCGATCTACACCACGATGAAACTAGCGCCGCATCTCCTGCCGCAGATTTCTGTCGCAGCGTACTCTTATATGGCTCTTATGCCGCTCATTCAGCCGCCGATCATGAAGCTTCTCACGAATAAAGAGGAGAGGAAAATCATGATGAAGCAGCCGCGCTATGTGTCTCGTCTCGAGAAGATCGCATTCCCGATCGTCATGGCGCTCATCGTCAATGTGTTCCTGCCGCCGGTCGCGCCGCTCATCACCATGCTGATGCTGGGGAATCTCCTGCGCGAATGCCTCGTCGTCGGAAAGCTGGCGGAAACAGCGGCCAATACCCTTCTCAATATGGTCACGCTGGTCTTGACGGTTGCCATTGGCTCGACCATGGCTGCGGATACCTTCCTCACGTCCTCGACCATCCTCATCATCTTTCTGGGCCTTGTGGCGTTTGCCTTCGGTACCGGCAGCGGTGTGGTTTGTGCCAAGCTCATGAATACACTCTCAGGCGGCCGCATCAATCCCTTGATCGGTTCTGCCGGTATCGCCTCCGTTCCGATCGCTGCCCGCGTCTCCCATCTCGTCGGGCAGCAGGAAAGCCGCCGCGTCTTCCTTCTGATGCATGCGATGGGGCCGAACCTCGCCGGCGTCTTCGGCACCGCGATCTCCGGCGGCATCATGCTCGCACTTCTGGGGGGCTAAGGACTGGGGATTTGAGAAATGCGATTCAGGAAATTTTGATGGGGGCTGATGTTGTGATTGCATCGGAGTTTCCTGAATCCGTTTTTCCTTAGTGAGCCAAAGTTTTCCTACTAAAATTTTTATTCGTAATTATAGATAAAATCTGTTGGCATATTCATTCTATTTTTGCTAGACTATTACCAGTATAAAAAGTAAATCCTATGATGTGGCGTCTTGATTAAGTACAGCAGGAAGAAAGTTAATAAACCAGTAGCGTGAGGCTATCTGTGTTTGTTTTCTTTCTTCTTTTTTGTGGGGAGGCTTATTGTGATTCAATGGGGGGATTTTCTGATAGACCCGCGTGAAGGGGAAGATCTATGCCGCATGGCCGTTTTATTAGCTATGACTGTTGATCAAAAGATGGAAAGGGATTTGATCCTGCAATTACAGAAAAGGGGGATCAAAAGCGCTGCCACCACCGTGGCAGGGTTTGGTATTTCTTCTCAAAGCAATATCATTCGCAGCGTAGTGAATTTATGCTTGAATACAAATATCATTGAAAGGAAACGGGAACATGTACATCCCGTAGCGCACTGTGTACTGGAAGTCACACAAAGCACAAGAGCTTCCGATGCGATCGGGCAGAATTTCTGTTTCAAAGCTGCTGTTGCTCGCAAAGGAAATCATTTCGCCCTAAGCTTTTATGGCAATCTGGCTATGCATGAACTTTCCGGCCATAAAACGATAGGGGTCGGTTTTCAAATCCTTGGAGATTGATTTTTACAATTTCATAAAGTATCTCAGTATAGCATAAAGAAATTGATTTTAGCAGAAAAGTATCAACACGATGATATCGTGTGCGTCTTTTCTGCTTTTTTTCTGCCTGAAAGGGGTGTGCCAAAAGGCAGTGCATATTTTGTTTTCGTGAATAAGGAGGCTTTGAAATGACTAAATCAAGTGGTTTGGAATCTAGAAATGAAACGCCCATTACGAAGATGGGGAATGTGCTTCTCCGGTTATCTCTAAAGTACATGCCAGATGCGAGTATCTTTGCAGTGGCACTGACTTTTATCGCTTTTTGCCTAGGCATCGCACTGACGGATCAGGGACCGATGCAGATGGTTCAAAATTGGTACAAAGGGTTTTGGGAATTGCTTGGCTTTTCCATGCAGATGGCTTTGATTGTCATTACTGGCTCTTGCGTAGCCAATGCGCCTTTGGTCAAAGGTTGGATCAACCGTATTGCATCGATTCCGAAAAGTGCGAAGTCGGCTGTGTTTACGGTGACATTGGTCAGTGTTTTGGTTTCTTTTGTGCACTGGGGCTTATCCCTTATTGTAGGGGCCATCTTAGCGAAGGAATTAGCGAAGAATCTGCGAGATAAAAAGATTCCTTTCGAATATGGTCTGATGGCTGCTGGCGCGTATGTAGGGCAGATGACTTGGCAGGGTGTCCTGTCTTCTTCGGTGGGTCTCTTCATCGCAACTCCAGGCCATATCATGGAAGACTTGATCGGCGTAGTTCCTATGACGGATTACATGCTGAATCCGACAAATATCTGCGTCACCATCGCACTGGCTATCGGGCCTGCCTTTTTTGCGACGCTGCTTCTTCCTAAGAATCCATCAGACTATCAGCCACTGGATGAGGATGCGATCAAAGCGATTGAAAAGGAAGACCTGAAACTGCAGAAGCGTCCGTCCAAAGCTACGGTGGGAGATATTTTAAACTATAGCCCGATTCTGGCCTGGGCTTTGGGGCTACTTGGATTTATTTATATCTTCTATGCTTTCTATACCAAAGGCTTCAATGCGCTAGATTTTAACCTGTTAAATGCTATTTTCCTCTTCGGCGGTATTTTGCTTTATGGAAATATTGCGAATTATGTCATGGCAGTGAAAGATGCCGTGGGTGGTACGGCAGGTATCATTTTTCAGTTTCCTCTGTATGCCGGTGTCCTTGGCATTGTGAAATACTCCGGTCTGGTCATGGTTTTAGCCAATGGGATCGCGGCAGTCAGCACAGAAAGTACTTTCTATCTGTGGACTTTCTTATCCGCAGCGATCGTAAATATGTTTGTTCCTTCCGGTGGTGGGCAGTGGGCTGTACAGGGGCCGGTGGCTCTGGAATCGGCCAAAATGATGGGAGCCGATTTGGTAAAGACCGCGCTGATGGTGGCATATGGGAATTGCTGGACCAATATGGCACAGCCATTTTGGGCGATTGCTCTTCTGGGAATCACGGGTCTTAAGGCGAAGGATATTATGGGATATTCTATCGGCATCATGATTTTATCAGGCTTCATTTTTTTCGCAGCCGCGTTGTTATGAGATAGGCGTGGCTATTCACCAGAATAGATGGTGAGAAATCAGATAAGGGATATTCTCTCTTGTCTCGCGATAGACGATCGTCACAGTAACTACCAACCGCGAGTAAGCAGGAGCATTAGGTTATGATTGAACAGGAGAAGAAAAATGGAACACTTTGAATTCATGGAAACAACGATTTCAAAAGTACACCAGGCATATTTGGATGGTTCTTTGACAGCCGTTGAGCTGATGAAGTTCTATTTACAGCGGATCGAAGCCTATGATAAGAAAGGACCGGCAATCAATTCGATCATTTGTGTCAATCCGAACATTTTGGAAGAAGCAGCTGCAGCAGATGCTTATCTGAAGGAACATCATGCTTTAAAAGGTCCCCTGCATGGGATCCCGGTGATGCTGAAAGATAATTTCAATACCAGTGACATGCCTACCACAGCAGGCTCTATTGCATTGAATGGATGGGTACCGACAGAGAATGCTTTCGTAACAGAAAAATTGAAACAGGCAGGGGCATGCATTTTGGCGAAAACTAATTTGCATGAATTTGCGATCTGGGGTGAAACGATCAGTTCGATCTTAGGGCAAACAGTCAATCCTTATGATCTGACAAGAACTCCTGGGGGATCTTCCGGCGGTACAGGTGCTTCTATTGCAGCGAATATTGGGATTATCGGAATGGGGACGGATACGATCAATTCCGTTCGCTCTCCTGCTTCGGCCAATAGTCTGGTCGGGATCCGCCCGACCATCGGACTGGTATCGCGCGCTGGGATTATCCCCTATTCTCTGACACAGGATACAGCAGGTCCTATTTGCCGCACAGTAGAAGATGCTGTGCGGACCTTGGATGTCATTGTCGGCTACGATGAGAAGGATGCAGAAACGGCATGGAGCGTAGGGCAGAAAAGAGACAGCTACATCGACCATTTACAAAAAGATGGCATGGAAGGAAAGCGGATCGGGATACTCAAAAGTTTATTTGGAAAAGAAAAATGCAATGAATCTACCAATCAAGTGATTGAAACTGCATTGCAGGTATTTAGAGATCACGGGGCGACCTTGGTCGAGGTGGAAAACCAGATCGACCAGCCATATCTGAATGAGGAAGTATCGGTACACCTCGATGATTTCTGCCATGATCTTAACAGCTATCTGGAAACATTACCTCCCCAATGGCCCGTTCACTCTATGAAAGATATTTTGGACAAGGGACTTTTCCATCCATTCTCGGAAGGAAATATGAGAGATGCTATGACACGGCAGGTGGGGAGTCCTCGTTATTTAGAAAAAATGTATAACAAAATTGCCGTACGCCGGGAAGTCATGAAAATCATGGCAGACTTGCACTTGGATGCCATGGTCTATCCCCACCAGCAGCAACTGGTGTGCAAAATTGGCAGCAATCAGCTGCAGAGAAATGGCGTGCTTTGTTCATCAACAGGTTTCCCGTCCATTTGCGTCCCTGCCGGATTTGCCCCCTCACCAGAGGCACCGATTGGAGTTCCTGTCGGGATGGAAATCATTGGGCGGCCATGGAGCGAACCGGTGCTCATTGAAATTGCTTACAGCTTTGAACAACATTCCCATTTCAGAAAAATGCCTGTATCCACGCCGGCCTTGGAAGACTGAGTGCGGGCTGAACAGATCAGGAATACCTTCTCCTATCTAAACCAAATGGAGCGTATTCTTGAAGTCCTTGATATAGTGCCTGGAGACGGGCACTTTTTCTCTGGGGGAATGGCTGAGCGTCAGGAGAAGGGGGCCATTGTCCTGATTCTGGATTTCCTGGATCATGGAAAGGTTCACGATGTAGCCCTTGTGCGTGCGGAAGAAGCCCAGGGGGGAGAGGAGAGACTCGATGTCGCGGAGCGTCATCTTCGACTCGATGATCCCTCTCGTCGTATAGAAGAGAGCTCGGTCTGACTTTTCACTAGAGATCAGGACGATCTCCTGCGTGGGGGAGATCATGATGGTCTTGCCCTGCGTCTGGAGGGAGATCTTCTGCGAGGTGGAGACGATCTCGCCCGGCGCCCGTTCCTTTTCCATCAGGGCGAGGCTGTCGGCCAGGCGGGAGATGGTGCGCGCGATGCGGGCTTCGTCGTAGGGCTTCAGAATGTAGTCGAAGGCTTCGAGATCGAAGGCCTTGACGGCGAATTGAGAGTAGCCTGTCGCAAAGACGACCTTCACGGAAAGGTCCATGCGGACGATCTCCTTCGCACATTCGAGCCCGTTCATGAGAGGCATCTCGATATCGAGGAAAAGGATGTCGACATTCGGATGCGTTTTCAGAAAGGCGAGGACTTCGCGTCCGTTTCCGCATTCACCGATGACTTTGACGCCGGGGATGTTCGAGAGCTCATAGGTCAGCTCGCCGCGGGCCGGCAGTTCGTCGTCGGCGACAAGAGCACGGATTTCTTTCATGGGATCCTCCTTTTGGGAAAATGGTTTAAGGTTCAGGGTTCAGGGTTCGAGGTTCAGGGTTGTGGTGGCGGCTTCGCCGCGTATATATGGGGCGATGCCCGAAAGACGGAGGATAGATTCAGATGTTTGGCGTCTGATATCTGATGTCTCCTAGTCTAATCCCTAATCCCTAGCTACTAGCTACTAGTCACCAGTCACTAGTCACCAGTCACTTGAGATTCCTAATCCCTAGCCACTAATCCCTAGCCACTAATCCCTAGCTACTAATCCCTAGCTACTAATTCCTGTCACGCATTCGTGATACGGATCGTCTGTCCTGTCGCAGCGACTTTTTCTATGGCGGAGGGGGGAGCGGGTTTCCTGCTTTCTATTTTCGGAATGTTGGTGAAGACGAGGGTGCCTTTATTTTCACGGCTCACGATGTGGAGGCCGCTCTTTTCTCCGAAGAGGGAGAGCAGGCGCTGGTGGACATTGATGAGACCGATGTGGTCGCGTCTCTTGTGGTCGATAAGCAGCTTTTTCAGCTTGCTTTTGGGGATGCCGATGCCAGTGTCGTAGACGTAGATCTTGAAATGGTCCTTGTGCTCGATGAGGCCGGCTTTGATGCGGCCGCCTTCGGGCCGTTTGAAGATGCCGTGGACGACGGCATTCTCGACGAGCGGCTGGAGGAGGAGCGGCGGGACTTGGATTTCCTGTAGCTTGTCTTTGGGGAAATCATAGGTGATGGAGAGGCGGTCGCCGAAGCGGGCGCGCTCGAGCTCGGTGTAGCACTCGATGACGTGCAGCTCTTCGGAGAGCGGGATGAATTTCGACGGGTTGTTCAGGCTGTGGCGGAAATAGTCAGAGAGGTAGCTGATGAGCTTTCGTGCATTTTCCGGATCGCTTCGCACATAGTAGCTAATGGTATTCAGCGTATTGTAGAGGAAGTGCGGATTGATCTGCGCCTGAAGAGCGCGGATCTCGGCTTCGGCGAGAAGATTTTCCTCTTCCTTCATCTTGTCGTATTCATAAATGGCTTCGAGCATGTGGCAGATGCCGGAGAGGAATTCGTTGCCCATGTGTGTGAAGTTTTCGCCTTTGCTTTTCGCAGCGATGAGGGTGCCGACGGTTTCCCCCTTGTAGCGGATGGGGAGGGTTGTGAGATGCGGCATGGGCGGAAGTGATTTCTGCAGCTTGAGGATGGCGATCTCCGCATCGCCCTGATTGCGGTCTGCTTCGGTTTTGTATGCCGTGCGCATATAGATCTGATCTTTATATATGATGGCGGTCCAGATGAGGGAGGGGAGAGACGACGTCACGATCTCTGTGGCTTTTGATACATTGAAGCCGTTGAAACCATCGTGGAGTGCGGAGAAAAGGGTGTTTACAGCTTCGAAGGTCGTCTTTGTCGTTTCTGATTTTTCTGTATCGCGCTGATGTGTGTAGAATTCAAGCACCATGTAGAAAAGACTGACAGCGATGGTATTCGTGATGATGATCGGCAGTGACAGGTCGAAGAAATCATTCGGATGCGCGATGGTCTTCGGCCAAGTGAAGAAGGCGAAAAAGAGCCAGAAGAGGATCTCCAAAATGCCGGCATAGAAGAAGCTCCATGACCAGAGATTGTGATGGTGGCTTTTCAGCGGGTTCGCCAGATAGCCGGCGGTGACGCCCTGAATGATGGAGAGCCCGCCGTGGATGAAGGCCGCGTCCGTGTCGAAGAAGAGGGCGCGGTGGATGCCTGCTATGCATCCGACGATGGTGCCGACGATCGGGCCGCCGACGAAGCCGCCGAGCATGATGCCGACCGCACGGAAATTCATGATGCCGCCGCCCGCTGAGACATTCCAGTAGGAGCCGCAGAGTGCCATCAGGGAGAAGATCACGATGAAGAGCACGAGATGCTTTCGGCTGAACTGCTTGGCAAGGATCGCTTCGCGGAAAAAGAGCGTACGGCTGACAAGAAGGAGCAGCAGGAGGAAGATGGAGATACCAAACCAGACGTGCTGTATGCCGATGATCCAGGATGTATTCATAGGGCACCTCGCTTTGCCGGGAATGTGAGGAAGAGAGAGATCAGAGGTCTGCTTTCTGATCGCTTGTGCCAAAAGTTTTCGGGGGCGCTCGTCGGCTGTGAGCAGCCGGTGATGTGGCGCTCCGTGATCCGTCATGCATTGATACAAAATGATCTATAAAAAACATATAAATGATAAATTATAATAATGAATCACAGAATACATTTATTTTTAATGCATGTTACCCGTTGCCATTTGCATCTTACCCTTAAAAATTTCTTTTCAGGAAAGCTGTCGGGTATACTAATGGCGAAAGGAAGATGAACAGGAGATCCGTATACCCCCTCTATTATAACAAATGACAAGAGGGAGGGGGAGATTTCCTGGTACCCAGCTGTACTAGGGAAACGCTGATTAAATCGCAGAGTCGAATTTCATATGGATTTTTATACATAGCTTCGTCATCATCCTCCTTAAATAGCTCGCTATTCGCGTCAGATGATTCCTTGCTCTGTATAAAAATCCAAGAATGAAATCCGACAATGATTTAATCAGTGTTTCCCTAAGCTCCTTCTGCTCGTGAATGGAAGGGGCTTTTGATAGAGACAAGTGTTTTCAGCAAAAGAAAGGAAGAGTATTATGGTTATTTACGGTGTAGCACTTCTGGCAGGCTGCTATATGGCAGGCAATGTGATCGGCGATATACTGGGCGCGCTTCTGGGCGTCAAGGCAAACATCGGCGGCGTCGGTTTCGCGATGCTGTTCCTCATCATCATTTCCGCCTGGGCACAGCAGAAAGGCATCATGAAAGCGCCGGAAGAACAGGGCATCAAATGGTGGTCCGCGATGTACATCCCGGTCGTCGTAGCGATGAGCTCCATCCAGAATGTAGCCGCAGCGCTTTCCGGCGGTGTGGTAGCCATCCTCGGCGGTCTTCTGGCTGTCGCGATCGGCTTCCTCCTGATCCCGGTCCTCGCAGGTAAGAAACAGAAGGAAACTGTGGCAGAAGACAGCTTGGCACATAGCAAGTGAGAAGTTGGGAGTAAGGAGCGGATTCCGAATTCCCAGTGACTAGTCACCAGTCACTAGTCACTAGTCACAAAAAATGTATGCAGCACGCAAGGGCTTCGTGGTCGCTTAGAAATAAGGAGATAATTTCATCATGGATATCGCAGCAATGATTACCAAACTTTTCGTCAAGAACGGCATGATCTTCGGCTTCATGCTTCTCGGCGTCATTATGTATGTTTCGTTCAAACTGGGCGCGCTCACCAAGGGACGTGTCCATGGCAGTGCCATCGCTATTTTCCTGGGGCTTGTCCTCGCATACATCGGCGGTGAAATGACCGGCGGCAGCAAGGGGATCGCAGACGTCCCGCTCTTTGCCGGCATGGGCCTGGTCGGCGGCGCTATGTTCCGCGACTTCGCTATCGTTTCTACTGCTTTTGGCGCTGATCTTCGCGAAATCAAAAAAGTCGGCTGGAGAGGTGTCGCTTCCCTCTTCGTCGGTGAATTCATCTGCCTCGTCGCAGGCATTGCTGTTGCGTATCCGCTCGGCTATACCAGTGTGGTCGATATGGTCACCATCGGGGCAGGCGTTGCGACCTTCGTTGTCGGACCTGTCACCGGCGCGGCTCTCGGCGCGTCCTCTGAAGTCATCGCCATCTCCATCGCTGCCGGCGTCGTGAAATCCGTCCTCGTCATGGTCGTCACCCCATTCGTTGCCAAACCGCTCTCCATCAATAATCCGCAGTCTGCCATGGCTTTCGGCGGCATCATGGGCACCACCTCCGGCACTGCCGCAGGCATCGCAGCGGTCAATCCAAAGCTCGTTCCCTACTGCGCCATGACCGCGACCTTCTTCACCGGTCTCGGCTGCCTTCTCTTCCCCTCTGTCTTCTACTTCGCTACAGCGATGATCTTCTAAAAAGATCCAGGGTCAGCCCATGGGAGCTCGCCCATAGATCGCGGATGAAAGATTCGCTTGCATGAGAAATTAGGAATGAGGAATTAGGAATGAAGGTGGCGGCTTCGCCGCGTATATATGGGGCGATGCCCGAAAGCCGGAGGATAGATTCAGATGTCTGGCGTCTGATATCTGATGGCTCCTAGTCTAATCCCTAATCCCTAATCCTAGCTCCCAATCCCCCTTTCCTCTTACCGCCCCTATTTGTTATGATAGGGAAGAAACAACAACAATAATAATGAAAACCTGTATACTTATATACTTATTTCTGTACAACCCTATTTTTATTGAAAGGAAGTCTATTCATGTTAGAAATCAAACCATGCAATAAGAACTGGCACACTAGAGGAGACGACACCGCTGCCCGCATTGCAGCAGCCGCTCCGTATGCAGATGGCAAAATCGTTGACGCAGCCAATACCGTCAAAGTCCTCGAAGCGGTGCTCCGCCCGGGCGATAAAGTCAATATCGAAGGCGATAACCAGAAACAGGCGGATTTCCTCGCTAAAGAGCTCTGCAAGGTGGATCCGTCCAAAGTGCATGATCTTCATATGATCCAGTCCACCCTCTCCATTCCGGAGCATCTGGATGTCTTTGATAAAGGCATCGCCAGAAAGCTGGACTTCGCTTATGCAGGCAGCCAGGGCAAGCGTCTGGCACAGATGGTACAGAATGACGGTGTCGAACTCGGCGCTATCCATACCTACCTCGAAATGTACTCCCGCTACTTCATCGACCTCGTACCGAGAGTTTCCCTCGTCTGCGCTGACGCTGCGGATGCAGCCGGCAACATTTACACCGGCTTCTCCACCGAAGACACCCCGGCGATCGTCGAAGCGACGAAATTCAATCAGGGCATCGTCATTTTCCAGGTCAATCAGATCGTTGACAAGCTCCCGCGTGTCGACATCCCGGCTGACTGGGTCGACTTCGTCATCGAAAGTCCGACACCATACATGCTGAACCCGCTCTTCACCAGAGATCCGGCAAAGATCCAGAATGAACGTATCCTCAAAGCTATGATGGCGATCCGCGGCATTTACGAAGAATATGGCGTCAAAGTCCTGAACCACGGCGTCGGCTTCGATACCGCTGCTGTCGAACTCCTGCTCCCGACCTTCGGCGAATCTCTGGGCCTGCGCGGCAAGATCTGCACCCATTGGGTACTGAACCCGCATCCGACCCTGATTCCTGCCATCGAAACCGGCTGGGCGCAGGCCATCTACTCCTTCGGCTCTGAAGTCGGCATGGAAGAATACATCAAAGCCAGAAGCGACGTCTTCGCTGTCGGTCCGGATGGCACCATGCGTTCAAACCGTGCCTTCTGCCAGGCTGCCGGTCACTATGCCGCTGATATGTTCATCGGCTCCACCATGCAGATCGACCGCTTCGGCAACTCTTCCACTGCGACCAAGAACAATGTCGCAGGCTTCGGCGGCGCTCCGAACATGGGCTGCGATGCCAAAGGCCGCCGTCATGTCACTCCGGCATGGAAAAAAGCGGGCGAAGAAGTGGCGAACCGCTACGAACTCATGGGCGACCGCAACCGCGGCAAGAAGCTCGTCGTCCAGATGATCACGACCGTCTCTGAAAAAGGCTTCCCGGGCTTCGTCGACCAGCTCGATGCTGTCGCTCTGAAGAAGAATGCAAACCTTGATCTCGAACCGATCATGATTTACTCCGATGATCTCACCCACATCGTTTCCGAAGTCGGCATCGCTTACCTCCACAAATGCCACAACATGGAAGAACGCATGAATGCGATCCGTGCTGTCGCAGGCAAGACGGAAGTCGGCAAGCTCGAAGATCCGGAGATCACCAAGAAGCTCAGAAAAGAAGGCATCGTCAAGCTGCCGGAAGACTTCGGCATCGATCCGTCTCAGGCAACCCGCGAACTCCTCGCTGCCAAGAATATGAAAGACCTTGTGGACTGGTCCGGCGGACTTTACAACCCACCGGCTAAGTTCAGAAACTGGTAATTATGGCATTACAAAAACCGTCAGGCTCAGAGCCTGACGGTTTTTTGCTTGTTATGAGAAAAGTGAGACATGAGACGTCAGACATGAGACGTCAGACATGAGACGTCAGACATGAGACGTCAGACATCAGACATGAGACATCCGACATCTGACGCCTGACGTTCATACATCCCTAATTTCTAATTTCTAATCCCTAATCCCTAGTCACCAGTCACCAGTCACCAGTCCCTAATCATGCATGGTCACAGCCTTTGTTGTTCCATTGGCATCGAAGATGGTGATGCGGTTCTTTCCGTTTTCCTTGGAGGTATAGAGCGCGTTATCGACCCTCTTGTAGAAGCTCTGCTCAAGCTCGCCAGGGCGGGCAATGGTGACACCGAAGCTGGCGCTGACGGGGAAATCGTCAGGGAGGATATGGGCATGGAAAAGGTCATCCTTCATGCGGATGGAGAGCGCCTCAGCCGTTTCCAGTGTGGCACCGGGAAGGATGATGAGGAATTCATCGCCGCCCCAGCGACCGGCGTAGCCTCTGCCGGCGGTGTGCTTCTTCATGATGTCGGATAAGGTGCGGATGACGGCATCGCCGATGGCGTGGCCATAGGTATCATTGATCTCTTTGAAATGATCGAGGTCGATCATGATGGCAGAGAGCGGCATCCCGATGTCTGCATTACTTTTGATGCACTGGGCGAGGTATTTTTCCATCGCGCCGCGATTGAAAAGGGTGGAGAGGCTGTCGTGGGTCGCGGCGAATTGGAGGGCGTCCTGCGTCGCTTCGAGCTCTTTCATGGTGGTGCTGACAAAGGCAGCCATCTGAAGAAGGTGGGTCATGTGCTGCGTCAGATGGACGGGGTTGTAGGTGACGTCCTTCTGATGAGGCTTTTTGGCTTCACGGAAGACGGCAACATTTCCCGTCAGATGGGCAGCGACGAGGCGCTGCCCTGCGCGGTATATTTCTCCGTGGGCGTAGATGCCAAAAGAAGGGGTGACATGGTTGTAATTCGCAAGGACGTCGCCCAAATTCTTATTGAGAAACTGGTAGCGCGCAGCGCAGGAGAGGATGTGCGCGCTTTCTCCGCCGAAATCGTGCATTTGTTCCCAGATCTTCTTCGTTTCAGAGAGCATCAGCTCCGGATCGCCGTAGGAGAGGCGCAGCTCTGTGCCGACGGCGCAGCGAATGTTGAAAATGATGCCGCCATCGAGCGTGCGCCCCTGCGGCAGGTGCGCGTGGTCGTAGCCGTCGTACTGCTGGATAAGAGGGAAGGGGAGCGACTGCTCCTGAAAATCCGGGGTGTGGATGTATTTATCGTAGTAATAGACGGCAGGCTTATGGTCGAGCTCTTTGATGATCATGGGGCCGTCCATCGCGGTCACGGTGAGCGGACGGGAAAGCGGGCGGAAGCCCAGGACATGGTTAAGCATGATGGAGATCTCGCCTGTATAGACGCGAAGAACCAGTCCGGCAGTTGAGATGTAGTTCTTGGAAAAGACATAGGTATGATCCGGCCATGTCTGGGAGTCTGCGAGCGCGCCCCAGACGGGGAGCGTCGATGGCAGCTCGTGCGTCAGTACGTTCAGGAAGGGCGAGAAGTCGGAAAAACGGTCATCGCTCTGGGAGGCCAGGATCTCAATGCCACAAAGGGGCCGGGAGATCTTATTGATCTCACCCATCACGGCCCATCCGACAGCGTCCTCCTTCCCTGGTTCATGGTCGAAGCAGATCGTATGGACGTATGTCTTTTCGAAGACTTCGAAGAGGACGATGATCTTTCCGGTATGGTTCACGCCCTGTTCGATGCATACGCTGCTCGTCATCCCTGAAATCTCCGCTTCCGGAAAGGATAGAGACAGCGCATCCACCATCTTCTGAAGTCCTTCCGCTTTTGTGTAGGAGGTGAAAATAGAAATCAGAAGAGAGCTCCCTTTCACGCCGAGGGAACGAAAGGCGCTGATGACGCCTTCGATCTCGGAAGGCTTGGAAATGGTATACGAGTACGGTTTCATAAGGAGTTCCTTCCTTTCGGGGAAATTGGGAAATTAGGGTTCAGGGTTCAGGGTTCAGGGTTCGGGGTTGTGGTGGCGGCTTCGCCGCGAGTATATATGGGGCGATGCTCGAAAGTCGTATTCAAGTCACCAGTCCCCAGTCCCCAGTCCCCAGTCACTAGTCCCGCGTCACTTCTTTCACCTGATGCCCGGCATCGAGGAGGATGATGCGGTTTCTGCCGCCCTCTTTGGCGAGGTAGAGGGCATCGTCCATGCGTTTGTAGAAGGTTTGCTCCGTTTCATCCGGCGAGGCAGTGGTGCAGCCGATGCTGGCGGTGAGGAAGGAGTGGTCGGGGAGTCGGATCGTCTGGAAGGCTTGCTGCAGACGGCTCGCTACGATGCGCGCGTTCGCGAGTGTGGTGCCGGGGAGAATGATGACGAATTCGTCTCCGCCCCAGCGTCCGGCAAAATCGGTCGGGCGTATCATGCGTTTCATGATGGCTGCGACTTCGCGGATCACTTCATCCCCTTTATTGTGACCGAAGGTATCATTGATATGCTTGAAGGTATCGAGGTCGATCATGAGCGCGGAGAAGGCGAGCTGACGCGCACTGGCATCTTCATGGCAGCGGCAGAGCATTTTCTCGATCGAGCCACGATTGAGGAGGCCGGTAAAGCTGTCATGGCTGGCAGCGAAGGAGAGCTGCTTCTGCGTCTCAGCGAGCTCTTTCGTCGTTTCTGTGATGAAGGTCGCGAGCCGCTGGACTGTAGAGAGAGCTTCCCCAAGGACGACGGGGGTGTGATGCTTCTTCGCTGTATTCACGAGGGGAGCCTCGCCTTCGCGGAAGCAGACGGAGATGAGGGTCATATTGGTCGTCTGGGTTTTCCCCTCGATGCGGATGAGTTCGCCATTCACATAGCCGCCGGGCGCGACGCAGAAGTCGCCGTAGGCAGACAGGATCTGATTGACATCCTCTTTCAGAAAGTAACGGCGTGTGACACAGGAGATGAGGAGCATCCCTTCGGGGGCAAAGCGTTCGATATGGCCAAGTGCTTCGCGGCTGGAGAGGATGACCTGGTCGGGATCGCCGTAAGCCATCTGCACCTGATCGCCGACATGGCTGATGACATTCGTCTGGAGCGCGCCGTCGCTTCGTGTGTCCAAAGGCAGAACGGAGAGCTGGACATGGTCCGCAGTTCTGACGAGCGGAAAGAGCAGCTCACTTTTTCCAAAGTCCGTGCTGTGGAGATATTTCTGATAGAAATAGGCCGCAGGCTCGTGGTCGAGTGATCGGATGACGAGCGGACCGTCCATCGCGGTGATGGTCAGGGTGCGTCCGAGGGGCTGCCAGCCCATGACGCTCTGCGTCATGACTTTTACGCCGCCAGAAAAGGTGATGAGAAGGATGCCGCATGACAGGATGGCATCTCTGGTGAAGACATAGATACCATCTTCCTGCAGGTAGGTATGGGCATAGCCGCCGCAGATAGGAATGTCCTTCGAGAGCCTGTCGAGCGCCGCCAGAAAGGGCTCGAAATCGTAGTATTGCTGTGTCAGGAAAAGAAGCACGGCCGAGAGGTCCTTTTCTTTTTGGCAGTTGGCAAGCGCTCTTTCGCCGAAGGTCTCCATGGGCTCTTTGGAAAAGTCATAGATGGCTGTGTGTACGTCGCTCTTTTCGAAGAACTGGATGGTGACGATGGTCTGATGAAGCCGCATGCGGCCATTCTCGATGCCGCCGGCGGTCGTCATGCCGGCGATCTCTGCCTCGGGGAAGGCAGCACAAAAGAGCCGGGTCATCTCGCGGATCGTTTCCGGCTTATTCCAGTGCGTATATATGGAGATCAGGATAGACTGCTTCCCCGGCACATAGGAGGCTGCAAAAAGACGGATGCAGCTTTCTATGTCATCGAGCGAGCGGAGACAATAGGACTTTTGGATCATGAATCATCGAACCTTTCTAAGAGAACTTCCGCGCATTCATTGTAGAGGCTCCTAAGGAAATACTGATTGCAGGAAACAAATCCATGGTGCATGGTTTCAAAAGAGTCAGTATTTCCGATGAGGAAGCGGAAATCCGTTTCTTTCGGGCTTACGGTACGCCGCCCACCCATCTAAAGGTGAAATTTTTCGGGGGGGGTAAACAATTGTTTGTAAATATACATGCGGTCTAAAAGAGGAACTCCAGATGCGTTGGGGGGATTTCTTATAAGCCCCTGTGAGTCCTAAACGGTAGCCGCCAAATTCTAAAGTCCCAGTTTATACTTTGTTTATGTAATGCATTATACCACTCCTTGTTCCGGCTGGGAATAGGTCATAGATAGAAATATAGAAAATAATTAAACTGGCTTGCGGTCGAAAGTATAAAGGAGAGAGCAGTGACTAGTGACTAGTGACTGGAAGATGTTAGACATCAGACATCTGAAGTCTGATGTCTAAAGTCTAAAGTCTAATGTCTCCAAGTCTCAAGTGGGCATTGCCCTATGTATACTCCACGGCGCTTCCTGATTAAATGTCAGTTGTTTAGAAAACGCAATACCAGTCACTAGTCACTAGTCACTGTTCACCCGTCTAGTCATCCCCTGGCCCCTGTGATATGATAGAGAAAATTTTTACTATGAAGACCAATGATAAAGGAGGATCTCAGATGGAAGATCCCAATTATGAACAGACGGATATTTTTGCATTCATGATGGAGAAGCCGGCGGGGAAGAAGCCAAAGGCGCGTACAAAGAAGGCGGCTCCTTCCGCGGAGAAGAAGCGTGTGAAGGCAGCTGTCTCTGAAGAAGCGTCGCTCTTTGGCGAAAAAATGGCAGAAGAGAAGAAACCGGCTCGCGCAAAGAAGGCTTCTCCGAAAGCGTCTGCCTCTACCGTGAAGGCAGAGACGTCGCCAAAAGCAGCACCGAAAAAAGCAGCAGAGGAGAACGTGAGTGAGCCAGAAAAAGGCAGCTGGCGGGAAAAATTCTGGGAATTCGACATCACCCATCCTTCGCAGGACATCAAGGACACGATGAAGGAGTCGCTTCTGGCTGACGGCTTCATGAAGCGCGAGGCGAATAAAGTCTTCAAGGGGCTTTTCTTCAAGGAAAAAATCTTCAATACAAAGAACCAGGCGCTCGAGTATTTAGAGAGCGTCCCGACTTCGTATGCGGTGAAGTACAAGATCGGTATCGAGCCTTCGCCCAAGATGCTCTCTCTTGCGAAACGTCTTAAAGAAAAAGAAGAACGTCTCGCCGCCTATAAAGAGACGCAGAATGAGAAAAAGTTCGCGGGGGACTTCATCACCTGCCCGCACTGCCACTCGCGTGTGAATGCGGGCTTCGTGAAGCCGCCACTCTGTCCGGTGTGCGGTGATGACATGCGCTCGGATACCGCGGTGAAGACCATCCGCGCTCTTGAAGAGACGGTAGCGGATCTCAGGAAGCGCTACGAGGATACCGCAAGGAAGTACAACAGCAAATTCACCGGCGGAGAGAAGTGGATCATTCGCCTCGTGAATCCGTTCTGGGAAGAAAAGTAGGAAATGCTGGAGTGACAGGTGACAAGGAAGTAGTAGCTAGGGATTAGTAGCTAGGGATTAGGGGGCTCGAGTGACTAGGGACTAGACGTTAAACATTAGACGTCAGACATCAGATACCAGACATCAGACGTTAGATATCAGACATCAGACATCTGACTTCTATCCTCCGGCTTTCGGGCATCGCCCCGTTTCGTCATCCTGAGCGGAGAAAAACGTCGTATGTGAGATAACGGATGCCAGAACAGCTGCGACCTGAGCCGAAGGATCTCGGCGAAGCCGCCGCTACAAGTTTGAAAGCGGGGATGAGTAGCTAGGGATTAGGGATTAGGGATTGGGGATTAGGAGTAACTGGTGACTGGGATTCGCCGGCATCGTCATCCCGAGCGTAGCCGAGGGATCTTTACTGCACTG
>OIYQ01000097.1_pt1 | contig 34217 bp, 26 predicted proteins | sample 1588311 | NCBI WGS metagenome assembly OIYQ01 (sample SAMN03283244) | human gut metagenome | biome: human-associated habitat; material: feces | host: Homo sapiens | place: Peru | collected 2012
GCCTTAGGTGCCATGCGAACCCATTCCAACTCGCGCTCCAATGTCTTGCGGCGCTTAGAGGCAGTCTTCTCCTCCTGAATCATTCGCTTGGTCTTCTGGTCGAGCCATGAAGAGTAGTTGCCCTTCCATGGAATACCCTCGCCACGGTCCAACTCCAGAATCCACTCGCTCACGTCGTCGAGGAAGTAGCGGTCGTGGGTTACGGCGATGACGGTACCCTCATACTGCTGCAGGTGCTGCTCCAGCCAGTCGATGCTCTCAGCATCCAGGTGGTTGGTAGGCTCATCGAGTAGGAGCACATCCGGTTTCTGCAAGAGCAGGCGGCAGAGAGCCACACGGCGGCGCTCACCACCAGAGAGGTTGGTTACCGGCCAATCGCCAGGAGGACAGTGGAGAGCATCCATCGCACGCTCCAGTTTGGAGTCGATGTTCCAGGCATCGGTTGCATCAATGATATCTTGCACCTCAGCCTGTCGCTGCATCAGCTTGTCCATCTTATCAGGGTCTCCGTAATATTCCTCGAGACCAAACTTATTGTTGATGTCCTCGTACTCAGCGAGTGCATCATAAATCTTCTGTACACCCTCCATCACGTTCTCCTTCACGGTCTTGTTTTCGTCGAGCGGAGGGTCCTGTGGCAAGTAGCCCACAGAGTAACCTGGGCTCCATACCACCTCGCCTTGTGTAGGCTGTTCCAATCCAGCGATGATTTTCATCAAGGTAGATTTACCTGCACCGTTCAGACCGATGATGCCTATTTTTGCTCCGTAGAAGAACGATAGGTAGATGTTCTTCAGAATCTGTTTCTGGTTTTGTGGGATAATCTTAGATACGCCCACCATTGAGAAGATGATCTTCTTGTCGTCAACTGTTGCCATATAATAATTTAAAAAATGTGTTATGCCAATCGGATGCTCATCGGGCTCACGGTGATGAGTCGCTTCTTGTAGAGATCTCCGATGGCACGCTTAAATACTTTCTTGCTTACGTGGAATCGCTCGTAGATATCGTCTGCCTCGCTCTTGTCGCCCAGATTGCATTCCCCGTCATTGTCGAGCAGGTACTGGTAGAGGGTTTCTGCGAAATCGGCAGTCTGTTCCATGCCGGTTTTCTGCAGGGTGACGTCTATCTTTCCGTCAGGGCGTACTCGTCCGATGTAGCCCTTCAGTTTGTCGCCTGTATGGATATACTGGAATATCTGGCTCTTGTAGAGCAGACCGGAGTACTGGTTATCGATGATGACCTTGAATCCGAGGTCGGTTTTCTGCCAGATGAGCAGATCCACTTCCTCTCCGTGCTTGTAGTGAGGATGGTCTTCCTTCAGGTATCTTTCCACCTTGGCTGAGGCTACGATGCGGTAACTCTCCTCATCGATGTGGATATGAACGATGTAGGAATTGCCCAATACCATGCGCTTCTTCTGTTCGCGGAATGGACAGAAGATATCTTTCATCAGTCCCCAACCGAGGAAAGCACCATATTCGTTGACCCATTTCACTTCGAGATAGGCGAAGTCGCCCACTTTGGCAAGAGGGGCTTCGGTGGTGGCGATGATACGCTCTTCCTGGTCGAGATAGATGAAAACGTCAATCTCGTCGCCAATGGAAAGTCCCTCCGGTACGTAGCGGGTAGGAAGGAGGATTTCTCCCTCATCGCCTCCGTCGAGGTACATGCTGAAATCTACTTTCTTTACAACTCTGAGGCGGTTGTAATCGCCGAGCTTTATCTTGTTTGCCATGTTTTCTTATTTACTCCTTTTCTTGGATTCTTATTCCTTCTTGTAAATTCTGATCTTCTTTCTACGAATGCGAATTCTATGATCTTAGATTACATCCTCCTGTTCACTCTTTTTCTGAACAATATCTTCCTGGACTTTTTCTTCCGGAATGTCCTTTGCAGGAGTCTCGTCTTCAGCAGAATTAGCCTCTACGGTTTTCTCGATCATTCCGTCTTTCAGGTGAATGGTGCGGTCGGTGATGGCAGCAAGCCCCTCATCGTGGGTTACGATAACGAAGGTCTGTCCGAACTTGTCACGCAGATCGAAGAACAGTTGGTGCAGTTCTGCCTTGTTTTTGGTATCGAGGCTTCCTGATGGTTCATCGGCCAGGATGACGGCAGGATTGTTGACCAATGCCCTGGCCACAGCCACGCGCTGTTTCTCGCCACCGGAGAGCTCGGCAGGCTTGTGGTTGGCTCTATCGCTCAGACCCATGAACGCCAGCAGTTCCTCAGCGCGTTCCTTCGCCTGTTTGCGACTCTTGCCGGCAATGAAGGCAGGAATCATGATGTTCTCCAATGCGGTGAACTCAGGCAGGAGCTGGTGAAACTGGAACACGAAGCCCAGATGCTGGTTGCGGAAATCGCTCAGTTTCTTGGTGGAGAGCATGCTCACATCAATGCCATCGATGATGATATTTCCTGCGTCAGGCTTATCGAGGGTTCCGATGATCTGGAGCAGCGTGGTTTTGCCGGCTCCACTGGGACCGACAATGCTTACCACCTCGCCCTTGTCGATGTGCAGGTCGATGCCCTTAAGTACCTGCAGCGAGCCGAAGCTTTTGGTTATGCCTTTGATATCTATCATTTTTCTTTTCTTTTCGTTTGTATCAGTAGGCAAAGTTAAGCAAAATAATTGGAAATGCCTAATTGTTGAAGACAAAATAACTAAGTTTTTCTTAAAAATGTTTGGAATGTAGGGTTTCGGGAGAAATGTTTACATTATTTAGTGCGGAAAATGTGCTCATTTCGAATAAAAGTAGTAACTTTGCATTTAAATAGTTTCTGATTTTGATATTTTTCAAATATGATTTGATATTTTACCAGATATGATAGATAGACCGACGATAGAAAGAATTATGGATTCCACCAAGATAGAAGAGGTGGTAGGAGAATTCGTGACCCTTAAGAAACGAGGGGTCAACTACATCGGCTTGTGCCCTTTCCACAACGACTCCCATCCGTCTTTCTCAGTATCACCGACCCGTGGCATCTGTCATTGTTTCACCTGTGGTAAGGGTGGTAATGCCATCAACTTCCTCATGGAACTGGAACAGATGACCTATCCCGATGCCTTGCGCTGGCTTGCCAAGAAATATCATATCGAAATCAAGGAACGCGAACTGACCAACGAGGAAAAGCAGCGGGAGAGCGAAAGGGAATCTATGTTCATCGTCAACGAGTGGGCTGCCAAGTATTTCCAGGATATTCTTCAGAATGATGTGGATGGTCGTGCCATCGGTATGCAGTATTTCAGAAGCCGCGGTTTCAGAGATGACATCATCCGAAAATTCCAGCTCGGCTTTTCGCTCAACAGTCGTACTGCTCTCGGCGAGGCGGCTGTGAAACAGGGTTATAATCCGAAGTATCTGGTCAAGACGGGTGTGCTCATCGCCTCTGATAATGAACCGGGAAAGTATTTCGACCGATTCTCAGGCCGTGCCATCTTCCCATGGTTTAGTGTGAGTGGCAAGGTGGTGGCTTTCGGCGGACGTGTGCTCGATAGCCGTACCAAGGGTGTGAGCCAGAAATATGTCAACTCGCCCGACAGTGAGATTTATCACAAGGAACGTGAACTCTACGGACTTTTCCAGGCGAAGAAGGCGATTGCCAAGGAAGATTGCGTGTTTATGGTGGAAGGCTATACTGACGTGATTTCCATGCACCAGTGTGGCATTGAAAACGTGGTGGCCAATTCGGGTACGGCACTCAGCATCTATCAGATCCGACTCTTGCATCGCTTTACCAATAATATCGTATTGCTCTATGATGGTGATAAGGCGGGTGTGCATGCTGCCCTGAGAGGAACCGACATGTTGCTGGAGGAGGAGATGAACGTCAAGGTGCTTTTCCTGCCTGACGGCAACGATCCTGACAGTTTTGCACGCAATCATACTGCCGAGCAGTTCAGACAATATATTGCAGACCATCAGACAGACTTTATCCAGTTTAAGACCGACGTGATGCTCAAGGGCGTTACCGATCCCGTGAAGCGAAGTGAGGCCATCAATTCCATCGTGGAGAGCATCTCGAAGATCAAAAATCAGATTACCCGAGCGGCTTATATCACCGACTGTTCTCATCGTCTGGGAGTCAACGAGGCGGTTATCATCAATGCCCTCAATTCCTTTATCCGCAACGGAATGAGCGAGCAGGTGAAGGAGGAACGCCGGGCTGCAGGACTCAGAGATGCCGGCTATCCGGTGAAGCAGCAGGCATTGCGACAGGCGGCTGTCACTCCGCTCGACAAACTGATGGAGGTGGAAGACCTGCTCATCAAACTGGTAATCCATCATGGCGATGAAATCATCAAGGTGCAGGATGCTGACGGCAATGATGTGGAACTGCCTGCAGCTCAGTATATCTATCTGGACATGGAAGGCGATGACTTCAAGTTCCACCATTCCATCTACAATCAGATCATGGCTGAGGCTATGGAGCATATTGAGGAGGAAGGATTCAGATGTGAAACCTATTTCGCTGCTCATCCCAACCCGGAAATCAGTAGGATAGCTGGTATTCCGACGGGTGAGCAGGAGATAACGACGGCAAGTCTGCAGATGAAGATGAACGAGGAGAAACTGCGCCAGCAGATATTCAAGGACATGCTTTCCTTCCGTACCCACTATATTGCGCAGCGTATTATCGAGGTGCAGCAGGAGTTCAAGCAGAATCCTGGCAACAGGGAACTTCTGGAGGAATTCGTGAAACTGAAGAAAATGAACATGCTCGTGGCGTCACAGTCGAATAATGTCTTCAACTAAAATATAATATAAGGAGGTAAGAAAATGCTGTATATCCATTGGTTTTTGCTGGTAGTATATCTGGCGATAACAATAAGTGGAATCGTGGCTGTTCTCATGGACAACAAGCAACCGGAGAAAGCCATGGCATGGATTCTTGTGCTCTGTTTCATGCCGGTAGTCGGCATCATCTTCTATCTTTTCTTCGGCAAGAATACCCGTAAGGAAAAGGTAATCAGCAAGCGCAGTATGGACTTGCTCACCAAGCGCAGCATGCTCGAATTTGCCGAGCAGGAAGACCTGCATATCCCTCGCCGCAACAGACCGCTGATGAAACTGTTTACCAACCAGAACTGGGCGCTCCCTTTCAAGGATAATGAGGTGGATATTCTCATGGACGGCTATGAGTTTGCATTCTCACTCCTGAATGCCATCGGACAGGCAAAGGACCATATTCATCTGGATACTTATATCATCGAAGACGATGCTTTAGGAAATCTGGTGGCTGATGCGCTGATAGACAAGGTGCGTGAGGGCGTGGAGGTACGACTGATATACGACGATGTGGGGTGCTGGAAGGTGAAAAACTGCTTCTTCGAAAGGATGATTAAGGCAGGAGTGCGTGTACAGGCTTTCATGCCAGTTAGGTTTCCAGCCTTTACGGGTAAGGTGAACTATCGCAACCATCGCAAACTCTGTGTCATCGATGGAAAGGTGGGATTTATTGGGGGTATGAATATTGCCATGAGATATGTGAAGGGAACGGCAAAGCAGGCTTGGAGAGATACGCATCTCCGTATCTGTGGTGGTGCTGTCTATGCCATCCAGCGAGCATTCCTTGTGGACTGGTATTTCGTGTGCCGGGAACTCATCAACGACCGCCGCTATTATCCGTCTGTAGATAAGAGTATTTCCAATAATTGTCTTACGCAGATCGTGACAAGCAGTCCTGTTTCACCTTGGCCTGACATCATGCAGGGCTATGTACGCATCATCCTGCAGGCCCACAGGTATGTGTATATGGAGAGTCCTTATTTCTTGCCTACGGAGCCCGTGCTCTTTGCCATGCGAACCGCAGCTTTGGCGGGAGTAGATGTCAGACTCATGGTGCCTCGCCGGGGCGATGCTAAACTGGTGGAATGGGCTTCGCGTTCTTATCTGATGGAGGTGATAGAGGCTGGTGTGAAAGTTTATCTTTATGAGGATGGATTCAACCATAGCAAACTCCTGGTAAGCGATGACAATCTGAGTTCCTGCGGCAGTACCAATATCGATTTCCGCAGTTTTGAGAATAATTTCGAGGCTAATGCTTTCTTCTTTGGTGAGGGAATGGCTTTGCGTGTCAAGCGGATATTCCTGGCAGATCAGGAACGCTCCATGCTGGTAGATGATGTGGCTTATTTCATCAAGCGCCCGTTCTTCCAGCGATTGTTTGAATCGCTTGTGAGACTGCTCTCTCCATTGTTGTAGAGCGATTTCTTGATGATATGTCGTAGAGTAATTTTTGCTGAAGATTTCGTATAACGATTTTTTGATTTAGAAACTTAAAACTATAGAATATGGATGCAACTTATATGGAATTGACTATTCGTCTTATGCTGGCGCTCTTGTTGGGTGGAGCTATAGGTATCGAACGTGAATATCGTGCCAAGGAAGCTGGTTTCCGTACTCATTTCCTTGTAGCTTTGGGTAGTGCTCTTTTCTGTCTCGTGTCCCAGTTTGGCTTTGGAGTAGATTTGAAGGATTCCTCTCGAGTGGCAGCGCAGGTAGTTTCGGGCATCGGATTTTTAGGTGCTGGTACGATTATCTTTCAGAAGAATGTGGTGCGTGGCTTGACTACGGCTGCTGGTCTTTGGGTCACGGCAGCCATCGGCTTAGCTTGCGGTACGGGCATGTATTTGGCAGCGGTGCTTACCACGGCTATGGTACTGTTGGGTCTGGAGGTCTTGAACTATTGGATTCCTCAGTTGGGATTATCCACCATTGAGTTGTCCTTTTCAGCTCCATCCCGTGAGAGTGTGAAGGAATTTATCACGCGCATCAAGCAGGACGGGATGGAAGTACATTCTTATGAGTTGAAGGAACGTCGCTTGTCGAAGGAAGAATTTCTGGAAGCAAGCTTAGAAATCAGAGCGAAACGCGACTTTCATACATTGGAGATACTGGATTATATGAATGATTTTTCGGATGTCACGATTTCTACGATTAAGTAGAATATGGTGTGTCAATAAGTCCACTCTGTATGCTTGAAAAGGTCCCACAGATATCACTGATTTGGCTTGAGGTCTCAAAAAGATCTGTGTAAATCTGTGATATCTGTGGGACTATGGGTTTTAGGCGTTCCGTTTTATTAGAAAAATCTTGCCAGATAATCGTAGTGTTCGCCTTCTGCAATCAGTTCGCCATGTAATCCACAACTCTCTGCGATGGATTTGAGCAGCGGGAAATCAACATAGAGCCAGTCGAAAGAGTCTCCCTTTACGTCTTTGTAAACCATCTGATAATCCACTTCGCCATAGTAGGCTGCATTGAGATTGATGTCGAAACTTCCGTCCTCGTTCTCGTAGATGTATTTAATGTCAGAAGAATCGATAAGAATCTGTCCGCCTTTATTGAGCAAAGCCTTGAGACGGTTGAAGAGGGCAGGGAGGTTCTCTATTTTTCCAGCAATTCCAGTACCGTTCATCAGGAGAAGAATGGTATCAAACCCACTCTCGCTCTGTAATCCGCCTTCATTCTGCAATCTATCATCGCTTCCCATTCCGCTTTTGCTTCCCAAATGTGGGTCAAACAGGTTGATGCATTCTACATCCTTCACTCCTCTCTGGAGCATGGCTTGGCAACTCTGCGGAGAAATATCGATGGCTTTTACGGCAATCGATTGGGCTTGCAGGGCGAGTGCATGACATCCTGCACCAGCTCCAACATCCAGCACTTTTCCTTTGGCGAGGCTCAATGCTTTCTGCTCCAGCATCGGCATTTCTTCCAAGTTGCGGAAGAGATGTTTTACCGGCATTTCGTCTTCTTCAAACATAGAAGATAATATGCTCAATTTTCCGGCCTTCCCTTTAGTTTGGTAGTCAAGGATAGCGGCACCCATCGGGTCTTTGTCTTTTGATAGTATATCTGTGTTCATACCTACAAAAATACGATTATTTCGCTAAACAGGCTTATCAATATGCATAATTTAACATAAAAATTATCTTTATGCCATAAATAGGTGTCGATTTTTCGTTTATCTTCTTGCAACGATGCAAAAAAATGCTTACCTTTACCGCCAATTTTGGCAATATCAGAAAACGTGTTATCAAAAACAGGTGACTGATTTGTCTATTGTCCTATTATAAAATAAAAGCAATAAAACGATGAAATTACCAGAGAATATCATAGAGATGTTACGGCAAAAATCAGGAAACGATTTGTATTTGCCGTCTGATTGTGAATTCCTTTCACTCGATATCGAGAGTAAATTAGGAGTACATATTGGAGCAACTACGCTCAAGCGCCTTCTTGGTTTTGCTCAGGATGAACGTACACCTCATGCCAGTACCCTGGAGGTATTGGCAAAATATCTTGGGTATGCTCACTGGGAAGATGTTGTAAATCAAGAGGAAAAATGTAGCTCGGATTTTGATACTCCTGAGGACGAAATTCGTGCGGCTAATCTGACTGTAGGTGATCGGGTAGATATAACTTATTCGCCTGATCGGCATGTAGTTTTTGAGTATGTGGGAGATGATTATTTTGTTGTGGTAGAGCGAGAGGGAAACAAATTGGAACTTGGTGATCGTTTGCAAATCCAGAATTTCATCTTGCACCATCCTTTTTATGCAAGGCAGGTATTCCGGGGAGAAGAATGTCTTGGTACTTATTCTGCTGCTATGGTTTCAGGAATTGATACTTTAAAACTGATCAGAAAATGATGGATTATTCTTGTTTTTCAGGCAATCAACAGGATAGTTTGAAAGAATCCTTACCAGTCTCCGGTTTCATGTGTGAGGCTTATCGTGTGAAGATATACGGCAAACTTCATTTCTTGAAAAAACTGAAACCAGAGCACGAGGACAATATTCTCTTTCGGGAGGCTCTCCGGAAGGAATTTGAGATTGGCTTTCGCTTGGAACATCCTAATATAGTAAGGTATGTTTCCTTTCATGATGATGAAATCTTAATGGAGTATGTAGATGGAGAGGACTTGTTGGCTTTCTTGAAAAATCATCCTACATACTTTGAAGATGCAGAACATTTCGATAAGTTTGTTGGTCAATTATTAAGTGCTTTGCAATATCTTCATGACAATCAGGTTCTTCTTCTCGATTTGAAACCAGAGAACATCATGTTGACTCGCATTGGTTGTGATGTAAAGGTGGTCGATTTGGGCTGCTGTTATTCCGATACTTTTGTTGATTCTACTGGATATACTACGCAGTATGCTGCACCAGAACAGCTTGCTGGTAGGAAGGTGGATGTTAGAACAGATATTTATGCAGTAGGCAAAATATTGGAATTGTTGCCTCATCACCTTATATATAATAAGGTGATAAAAAGGTGCTTGGATAAGAATCCTCAAAACCGTTATCAGACTATTGCGGAATTACAGAAAGCCTTATCTGTAAGAAACTATAATAAAAAGAAAATAGTGGCAGCCGTTTCCATTGTTGTTGCCGTTTCTGTTGTTCTATTGTTGGCTTTGGCAACTCCTTTTCAGCCTTTGCCAAATGAAGCAAAGGAAACACCCCGAAACCAAAAGGTGGTTGATAGTAAAAAACGCCCGGCCCCGAGTTTGCAGAAGTCTAAGGAACAGGTTACCGCAGAGGCTGTAGTCGTGAAGAATCCTCCACTTTCGGGTTCTGTTTCGGAAGAAAAGGAGAAAGTGAAGAGCCACAATTGGCAAAAGGAGATGGATGCGATGTTGGATAAAGCTTATAAAAAGAGTATCAGCTCTTTTTGTGATTCCATTTTTCCATCACCAACAGTAGGATTGGCATGGAAGACAAAAAGTTCAGAATTTCATAATCAGGTCATGAAGATTACATCAGATTTTCATGCAAAGTATCCCGAAGTGGAGGAATCATTGCTCTTCGCTTATGCAGAGAATAAATTTCAGAGTGTAGTAGGATATGTGTTTGGTAGGATGCGGGAAAATGGCAGGAAGAACCTTCCTTAGAAAAAGATGAAAATGGAAGAAATGGTCGGCGTCCTATTCTTCCATTTTCATTTTTATTTTGTACCTTTGTCGGCGATGAGAGACAACTCTTGTTGCCCACGCCATATAAGCTATTGGATGAATTTCGAGACTAAAAAGAAAAATAGTTTCAAAAAAGTTTGGTAGTGTGGATGATTTTCTATATTTTTGCGGTATGTTAAACAATTAAATTGTAAAATATGACATAAACAAATAAAGACATATAGGAAAATGAAGCGTTAGCTTTTTATTCTTGCTTCCTGAAAATCGCCAAATTTAAGAGAAGCCATGAAGAGTAAAGGTTTGACGCTCACGTCTGCATACGGCGTGGGCTTTACTCGTATTATGTGGCTTATGGTGTTTGGCGATACCTCAGGAGGCGTAAACGAAGTAACGGTCCACGCCATTTTTCTGTCTGATGATGAATACTTGGACCCTAATAACTGAATTAAGATAACCCTCTTACCTGTATAAATGAATGTAATAAAAATATTTGGATTCTTAGATAAAGTAAAGAGAGTTTTTTAAGCATAAAAGTTTCTGAAAGACAGAGAAAACAATCAATAATATTGGTTTCTTTTAGGATGTTCTGTAAATAAATGTTTAACAATTAAATTTATTAATTATGAAAATCTGGAGATTAATATCTGGCATTTTGTCAATGGTTTCTTTTTTAATTATCACATTTCAATCATGTGCAACAGGTGTAGTTAATGTTCTTGAAGATAATAATCATGATACGAGTGACGTAGCTGGCTTTTTTGTTGCTTTGGGCTTGCTGGTGGCTGGTACAGTAGCTACAATTCTATGGAAAAATGCAAGTAAAGGTGGTGATATTTCCCTTATTGTTATTTATGGACTAACAGCTCTTTTGGGATTTGTTAATTTGGGAACTTTTAGTGATTTGGCAATATGGTCTTCTTGGGCTTTGTTTTGTGCAATAATGGCAGGTGTAGCACTTTATCTTCATTCTCAAGAACAAGCTTCTGATGAATATGAATCAGGATATGCAGTTCCGCAAATGCCATCTGCAAATATTGCAAGAAAAGAATGTCCAAATTGTCATGCAATAAATGAAGTAGGAAGTCTTTTCTGTAGTTCCTGTGGTTACAGATTCCCAGTGCAAACCTTCTGCAAGAATTGTGGTAAGCAATTGAAGCCAGGTAATACTTTCTGTACGAATTGTGGAACAAAGTGTGATTAAGCAGTTTCAAAGGATTTAGCGTTATCGTGTTTATTCTCATGTCTATGAAGTTTAATATAAAGCACCGCTTATGAAACAGTGTATTAATGGTCATCTTGTTGATGATAGTTCTAACTTTTGCCCTCAATGTGGGGCAGAAGTTTTTGGCTTTTCTCTTTTTTGTCCACATTGTGGGCAAAAGTGTAGGGCTAATGAGAAATTTTGTAGCAAGTGCGGCACTCCTTTGCACAGCAAAAACATTTCAACTCACAATGCAACTTCTCAGTTTGTAAACACGAAGCCAAAAACAACGATGTATATAGTCGCTGCTGTTTGTGCAGTGGTTCTTTTAGGAATAGGAGGATTTATAGGATGGAAGTATCTGTCTAAAGACCATTCCTTTAAAAAAATAGCAGATTCTAAAGTCTTATCAAACGTACACATTTCAAGGTCTGAAGACTACTCCTTAAAAAAAATAGCAGAGGTAGTAAATGGTTGTAAAAATTTAGGCGACTTCCATGGGGGGCGTGCTTGGTTCAGTAAAAACGAAAAGTGTGGCTTTGTGGATAAGAAGGGAAATGTGATTGTTCCTGCAAAGTATTATTCTGTCGCTGATTTTAAAGAAGGAAGAGCTTGGGTGGCAAATGAAGATAATCATGATCACGCTTGGTGTGGTTATATCGATTTAGATGGAAAAGAAGTTGTTCCTATTAAATACAGAGTCCCTCTTGAAGAAGGATACAGAGCCATAAGCTTTTCTGAAGGTTTGGCTGCAGTACAAATGCGTACCGATAATTATGATTCTCCTATCTATGGTTATATAGATAAGATGGGTAACGAGGTTATTCCTGCAAAGTTTAGTATAGCTGGAGATTTTAAAAATGGTATTGCATCTGTCTATTTAGATTTTGATGATTCTGCTGTATATATAGATAAAACAGGTAAGGTGCTAACTGCAAAAGAACTTAAAAGCCATCATGAAATAGTTACTTTCTGGCAAGGTGACAAGATGGGGTTAAAACATCTGGATGGTAATGTGGTTGTACCAGGTGAATACGATATAATACAGAACTATTCAGAGGGAATGGCTGCTGTGTGTAAAGGAAACCGATGGGGATATGTTGATTCTTTTGGTAATAATATTATACCTTGTTTATACCATTCGAGACTTTTTTATGATAATGGCGTAATGGATGGTTGGGGAGAATATGGGGCTCCTGATGAGGCAAATGATTTCCATGAGGGGCTTGTCATGATCATGAAAAATGGTAAGGCAGGATTCTTAGATAAACAGGGTAAAGTGGCAATTCCTTTTCTTTATGAAAGAGCCAAAGACTTTTCTGAAGGTTTTGCAGCTGTCAAAAAAGCGGGGAAATGGGGCTTTATAAATAAAGAGGGCAAAAACGTTATTCCATGCCAATATGATAAAGTCGCTTCTTTTAGAGAAGGACTGGTTGCTGTCGTTAAAAATGGAAAAAGTGGATATATAAATACGAAAGGTAAGGAAATAGTTCCTTTTATTTATGATAAACCTGAAGATTGGGAACCGTTACATGATTTTCATGAGGGACTTGCTGTTGTTAGAAAGAATGGTGCTTGTGGCTACGTAGATAAAAAGGGTAAAAGTACATTTGATTTTATTTAGTAATTTGAACCATCGTATTATTTAATTATAAAAACCTGAAATGATGAAAAAAGTTTTATTAGTTTTTGTTGCTGTCATAAGTATGCTGGCAATGACTTCTTGTGTTGACAAGGAGCAGTGTGTTGGTAATTGGGTAAGTGAAAGCGTCACCGAGGATGGTTTCACAGGTAATTTTTATCTTGACCTGAATGAAAATGGAACGGCAAATTTGCGCATCAAAGGAACCGGAGCCGTAGAGGAAGAAGGTATGGATATGAAGATAGGAATTACTGCAAAGATAGGAGGAACATGGGACGTGTCTATGGGATTCATGGATTTGGAGTTTGATCCTGATAAGGTGAAATGTACAGTAGATGATTTTGATATGGGTAACGAGGGAGTTAATGCCCTGGTTAAAATGGTTCTGAATGATCCTGAAGCCAAAAGACAGATGGTGGAAGCGTTTAAGAGCGAAATGGATTTCGGTGATTTTAATGGTTCTCTTGATATTGAATTTGATGGAGATAATGTTATGAAACTGACAGGGGATGATGGAGTAGTACTGACATTTCATCGACAATAATTTGTAGAATTCTGTTTTACTAAAAAATAAGAAATGGTCGAATGCCTTTCTTCCATTATCGATTTTATTTTGTACCTTTGTCAGCGATGAGAGCACTCTCTCATTGCTCACGCCGTATAAGCTATTAGACGAATTTTGAAATTTAAATGAAAAAGTTTCCGGAAAGTTTGGTAGTGTGGATAATTTTCTATACTTTTGTGGTATGTTAAACAATTAAATTGGAAATATGACATAAACAATAAAGACATATAGGAAAATGAAGCGTTAGCTTTTTGTTCTTGCTTCCTGAAAATCGCCAAATTTAAAAGAAGCCACAAAGAGTAAAGGTTAGACGCTCACGCCTGCAATACGGCGTGGGCTTTTACTCGTATTATGTGGCTTATGGTGTTTGGCGATACCTCAGGAGGCGTAGACGAAGTAAATGGTCCACGCCATTTTTCTGTCTATACTTTTCGAACTTTAGGACCTATAGAGTAAAAGTACAATTCTGTGATTACCTATATATTTGTTATGAGAACGAAATGTCAATATTGCAACACTACACTTCAATTCGATGAACGGAAATATAGTAAGTGACGATTGTCACTATTGTGTGCGTTGCGGTTGTCCGTTAACCCATCAGGAAAGTGTAACACCAACAGGTCAGCAGAAGAATACTGATGTAGAGTATTTGGAAGATGATGAGAATAAGGTTGTAAAATATTCCATTATAGCTGGAGTTGTTGTTGTCTTATTGGCTGTTTTGGGCTTTTATTTTTTTTAAAGGTCATGGTAAATTATCTGGTAACTCTAATATGACGGATTCACTTTCTGATACGCTTGCAACTGTGGGCAATCAAGATGAAATTGAAGAACAGTCTGAGGATGATATTTTAAAACTTCATCCAGGCTTTCAGCTATTGTGTTCTGTTTCTGGTGATTTTGACGGAGATGGGAACAAGGAAACTTTGTATGCAATTAACCCGAAAAGTGACGATGGTCCTTTTGTAGAATATTTGTGTTTTTCAAAGAAAACTCTTCCTTCTATAAAAATCCAAACGCATGGAATTTATGTCCCTGATAGTAAGCCAAAAAATGCTGGTGATTTAGATGGGGATGGAGGCGATGAAATTTCATTTTATTCTTCTGGCTATTCATCTAATTGGAATGGGTACTATATCTGGTCCTATAAAAATGGTAAATGGATTGTGCCAATAGAACCTATATATTTGCCCGAATGGGCTTTAGAAGATGGTTATGTTCCAGTTAGAAAAAGCCATAAAAAGGGTTATGTGGAAATCGACGACAATCAAGAGTTGGTAGATGATGAAGATTCTACTTATATGGAAAATACTCATAATGGTCTGAGATTTGAAAGAAAACTCGTGAAGTTTAATAATAAAGGTTATAAAGTGAATTTTTAGTTGTTGTTATTCCTATAAATGGTTTGCCCCATTCTTGACGGATATCAGATTATAATAATATCTTGTGATGAATTTGTCTGCTTTCCTGCGTATGTGGAATGGTTATAAATGACAGGTCTTTGTAACGGATTAAAATAATAAGAAATATGGATCAAATAGAATTTGATGTGACGTGCCCATATTGTGGCAATGTTTTCAGAGTATCTTCTGTCCCAAGTACTCAGGTTGAATGCGAATGCCCTCATTGCCATCAAGCTGTAGTTTTTGATGCACCTGATACTGGGGATAATGATGTAAGTACAGAGTATTCCGATACTGCTTCTTCATATGAAGTTTTGCCAACGCCATCTTCTGGTATTGCAAATGACGAATGTCCAAATTGCCATGCTAAAATCGAACCAGGAAGTGCTTTCTGCGGCTCTTGTGGCTTCAAATTGTCTGGGCAAAACTTTTATAATAATGGTGAAAACCAAACTGGAGCTGGTGACGTATTCTGTCCGCATTGTGGTCAGAAGTGTGACGCAAATGAGAAATTTTGCGGAAAGTGTGGAACTCCTTTATTCAATGAATCCATTCCAGTTGGAGGCGTAACTCCCACTGTAACTCAAAATACACCACCTGTGTATTATGATGAGGATGATGGCAATCACAATATGCGCATATTGCTTGCTATATGTGCTGTCGTCCTTTTACTGATAGGTGGATTTTTAGGATGGAAATATTTGTATAAAGGGAAATTCTTTAAGAAAAAGACGGAGTTGGTAAGCGATAGCATTAATGCTGATAGTGCCAAAACCTGGGAGCAAGTAACCTTTGAAGGTGTGATGTATGATGAAGATGGACACGATTGCAATATGCAGGTGACGTATGAAACTGATGGAACCAATGTTCGCAATTGTGTTTATAAGAATGTGGACTTGGGCGGTAAGATAAAAATGGATTTAGTTGTCACTGACGATACTTATTCTTTTTCTGGAAAAGATGGTAAACAGAAGTTTGCTTTCAACGTAAATAAAGACAATCTTATCGGGCCTGGACAAGATGGTAGAAAAGGTCTCCTTGTGATGATGCACAAAGAAGGAGAAGCTCCACAACCAAAGCCAAATCCAGTAGAAATGTCTCTTAGGGGTAGGGGGTCTATACTATTAGCCTGTGGAGAGATTGAGCTAAACGGACAGATTGGATACTATAAAAATGAAGAAAACAATGACAAGTATATTTTGCGTGTTGTTTCTTATGATAAACATTCCGAGAAATGTGTCTTAGAGGCGTATTCGCGTGGTAAAACGATAGGAAAGTTTATTGGAATTTATAGTAGTACCAATGTACCAGAAGATGCTTGGTGTGTATCATATAATCGATGTTATTATGGAAAATTTCATTATACAAATGGAAAACAGGAGGAATTCCAATTTTATTGTTGAGTTTATGGAGATTAAGTAACTATATATAGTGTGAAGTGATTTTGACCGAAAAAGCCTTGGTCGGAAATGACCGGCTGTTTTTTGTCTTATTCTAATAATAAAAAGAGGAAATGGAAGAAATGGTTGGAATGCCTTTCTTGCATTTCCATTTTTATTTCGTACCTTTGTCCTCGATGATTAGAAAAACTCATATAGCTCACGCCGTATAAACTATTGGACTTCTTATGAAATTAAAATAAAAAATAGTTTTAAAAAAGTTTGGTAGTGTGGATATTTTTCTATATTTTTGCGGTATGTTAAAATAAAATTGAAAATATGACATAAACAAATAAAGACATATAGGGAAATGAAGCGTTAGCTTTTTGTTCTTGCTTCCTGAAAATCGCCAAATTTAAAAGAAGCCACAAAGAGTAAAGGTTTGACGCTCACGCCGCGCAATACGGCGTGGGCTTTTACTCGTATTATGTGGCTAATGGTGTTTGGCGATACCTCAGGAGGCGTAGACGAAGTAAATGGTCCACGCCATTTTTCTGTCTATACTTTTCGAACTTTAGGACCTATAGAGTAAAAGTACAATTCTGTGATTACCTATATATTTGTTATGAGAACGAAATGTCAATATTGCAACACTACACTTCAATTCGATGAACGGAAATATGTAAGAAACAACTGGGTTGAATATACATGTCCTATTTGTGGAAATCAGGTTAGATTTCAGTATTTTGGGGCTGATCAACAATTTGGTGCGGCAAATTTTGGTGGCTCTGTACCACAGCCTGCTAACACAAATTTTCAAAGTCAACCCATGCCAGCCTCTCATCAGAATTTTGCTCCTCCCGTATATGAAGAAGAGCAAAGACATCGTTCGCCACTTATTTGGCTTATCCCTGTATTCGTATTGTTGTTTTGTGCTGTTATAGGCGGGTATTTTTACTACTATAAGGTTTATCTTCCTGATAAAATTGACCGTGAGGCGCCTCGTTTTTACACAATTTCAAATATGACAAACCTTCGTTCTTCAAAGTCGTCGGGGGCAGAATACAATAAGATAGGATCACTGCCTTTCGGTAGCGAATTGATAACATACAGTCATGATTCAGATTGGAGTGATGTGAAGAATGCAACAGGTAAGCGTGGATTCATAGCTTCAAACTATATTGTAGATAAATCAGATTTCAATCGACTCAACAGTATTTTTGGTGATGCATCATCGCGAGAAATCATCCAGAAGGTCAAATGCCGTAGAGCTCTACTGAATTATTTTAAAGAACACAATTTTATAGGAAACAGTTCGCAGTGTGAATTAGATTCTATCAAACCAAAGGTTGTTCCTAATTCAGATAATCAGTGGCAAGTGTTTACCCGAGCCAAAGGAGTGAAACCTAACAGTGTATGGTTTGGACGTGCAACAGATAGCAATTCTAAATATACAGACTTTGCAGTTATTATCACGAATGTGAAAACAGATGATCGCCGTTTCCTTCTGTTCAGTTTTGATGAAGCAGAAAACCCTACATTGATATATGAGGAGAAAACAACAGCAAAATACATTGAAGATGTATATAGTTATGATGGTTCTGATATTATGGTAGAATATTATTATGCAATATAAATCTAAATCGAATAAGGCCAGAAACTTTGGATTGTTTTTGTTGTACACAATCACACTCCTTGTACCTATCGGCGGCTTGGCAGGCTTATACTGTTATTACCAGAAGCAACTGGATGATATTCCGCAAGCACGTATCATCGTCGTCTCGAAACAGGATATGAGATTGCGTGTATATGATTTCAAAGGTACAAAACTGATGGATTATGGTATTGCTTGCGGCCGAAATATGGGACAGAAGCACAAAATAGGAGATTTGAAGACACCAGAAGGAATGTTTTTCGTGCAGACTATTGAAGATGCTTCTGATCGAACACATGATTTCGGGGATGGTAGAGGAGAAATACAGGGAGCCTATGGACCCTACTTTATCCGTTTGGATACTCCGGGAAGCAAAGGCATTGGAATCCATGGAACGCATGATCCTCTGTCTATCGGTACACGAGCTACAGAGGGTTGTATTCGCTTGAATAATAACGATCTTGCCGAACTTGTCAGTATCGTAAAACCTGGAATGATGGTACTTGTTACCCCTTCATTTCAAGATTATGAACAGGAACAAAGATATATTGGAAATAGACGCGATAGCGTGACAAATCAATAACCCAAATACGTTAAGAGAAATGGAATATTCAATCATAGCTAATTCTGGTATTCAATTATTTACCTTTCCTCTTGAAATAGATCTCAAGCAGAATTTTAAGAGATGGTTTCATGAGTGGTATGATAAAGAAGAAGGTATTCACAAACTTGATCTTGTCGAGTGTGTGCACACTGATGATGGTGATACTTTCTATTACAACAAGAAGGAACTTATCGATAAGGGCTATCTTACCGCTTTTGAGACCCGGCATCAAGTAAATCCTGATGAGGTTCGTGAAGATGGTCTGGTTCATCCGTTAGCTGCTAATGCTGAAGGAGATGATTATTTGTTGGATGAAATCTTTTCTATGTCATTCGATGATAGTCAAAACAAATTGTCCTTTTATGAAAATAAGTGGATTCCAATACCTTATTTCCGTCGTCGTGTACCAGCACTTCAGTTTGATTTCGGTGCATTCAACTGGGCTCGTGTTAAATTTGTTCCAAAGGATGAAAAAGATGGCAAGCGATACTATCATGTGTTGCTTGCACTTGACACACGTACAAATTATCAGGCATCTACCTTGCAGGAGACTCCTGTCTTTCCTGATAATTTTCAGAATGAACTTACCTTTCAATTGTGCTCTGACGAGATGTTGTTGATGGACTATTGCTCAGAAGGAACAGAAGAATGCAGTTATGTCAATGAGTACTTGCGTAGATTAGTTCATCCCGAAGCTCGTTCTGTTTCTAAGATTAAAGGTGAGAAGCATAAAATGTCATATATCGCCACTTACTTCCTGCTGATGAACTATCTTTCACTAAAAGACCTGATGCCAGTATTAAAACTTTATAAGGACGAAAGTGTAGTGGTGAAGGATGTTGATATGTTTATCGATATAGGTAATTCCCGTACAACAGCATTGCTCGTTGAAGATCCTCAAAATGGTGATTTTACAAAGGTTCCACTATTAAGTTTAACAGATCTGACAGATAGCATTACCGAAAAGACTGATGGTCCACAAGTTCGTCGTAATACTGAGCCTTTTGATATGCGCTTGGTGTTCAGAAAAGCTGATTTTGGAAACTTTGGTCCACGTGACAGTCATCAGTTTGTTTATCCAAGTTTGGTTCGCTTAGGGAAGGAAGCAGAGAATCTCATTCATGTTGCCTCAGAAGAGCAATCTTCTCAGAACTTATATACTTATTCAAGTCCAAAACGTTATCTATGGGACAAGGAAAGTGTAAAAGAAGAATGGCAATTCTTGGTGCTCGATGGAGAGGAAAAGAGTCACATTCTGGAACTTAAGGGTATTACAAATCAACTGAATAGCAATGGTACTGTGGACAAAGAAGGGTATGGAGGGAGTAAGCATACTTACTCTCGCTGTTCACTAATGACTTTTGCTTTCTTGGAGATTTTCTCTCAGGCACGTATGCAGATCAATAGTGAAGACTATCGTAAGTTTCATGGTGATGTAAATACACCACGACGTATCAAACGAGTAGTAGTCACCTGTCCGACAACTATGTCTGAATGTGAGAGAAAATCTCTGGTTCGTTGCGCTAAAGATGCTGTTACTCTACTTACAAACTTCGAGAAAAAATCCATGACAGACCTCTTGCCGAGCAAGAAGTTTGATATAGAGATTGTTCCGTCTTATCCAAATGATGGAAGTGGAGTTTGGTATTATGATGAAGCCACCTGTTCACAAATGGTTTATCTGTATGGAGAAATCGCTCATAAATTCAAAGGGCGATTAGCAGAATTTTTTGAACTCTATGGTAAAAAGGATGAGCGAGGTTCGTACACATTTACATTAGGCTCTCTCGATATCGGTGCAGGTACGTCAGACTTGATGATTAATGAATATAGCAAGGGCGATCAAAATGAATCTACCGTCTGTCCGAAACCTCTTTACTATGACAGCTACTATTATGCAGGAGACGATATGCTTCAGGAACTTATCCGCGAGATTTTTCTTACGGATAAGGATTCTGCGCTTGTTGCGCGCCTGGAACAAACGGCTGAAGGAATACAGAAAATAAAAGATTTTTTTGGACACAACTATAATGGGCAATCTATATCTCAGCGCATCTTGCGTAAGAACTTTAATATCCAAGTTCTCATACCTTTGGCATGCTATTATCTGGAATTATTGAAGAATCAAAATCACGATTGTGTAGTACATTTTGATGACGTTTTCAAAGATAGTTTGCCTAACCATCTCGTTATGAGTGGTTTCTATGATTTCTTCGGTTTTGAATTTAATGAGTTGGAATGGCATTATTCCTGTGAGAATGTATATCGTATTGTTGCCAAATCTTTCGATTCCTTAGTAAAGAAGATTTCGGCGATTATGTACACTTACCATTGCGATATTATTGTTCTCTCTGGTCGCCCAGCAACATTGCCTCCTTTACGTGATCTTTTTATAAAGTATTATGCAGTGGCACCCAATCGCCTTGTTCAACTCTCCAGTTATTACATAGGCGACTGGTATCCGTTTGGAAATAATACGGGTTATATCAGAAATCCCAAGACAGTAGTTGCTGTTGGAGCCATGATAGGTTTTTATTCATCAGACCTCATACAGTTCTCTAATTTTAGGCTTGACAAGCAGGCATTGAGTAATTTGAAATCAACCATCAACTATGTTGAGACGCCAGAATCCATGTTGCTCAATACGCATTACTGTCTTACTCCAACCACGAATCGTGGCGAGATTATCGTCAAGCAATTGCCTGTTTCGCTCAAGATCAGACAGGAAAATTTTGACAGCTATATGAGTCGTCCGCTTTATGTTGTGGACTATGATTTTATAAGAATTTGTAAACGTATCAGGCATCAGATGGAAAATATTAATCCAAATATGCCAGAGGAGGCACTTATCAATCTGACAAATGAGGAAATCAATCGGTTGAAGCGCCTTCTTCCTTACCGAATTGTTCTTTCACGTGAAAGTGATAATAAAGAAGATATTAAAATAAAACAGATATTGGATAATTCCGGTAGTGAGATTAATTTACAAAACATTCGTATTAATATCCAAAGTCTTGGAACATCTGAATGTTATTGGCTGGATTCTGGTATTTTTGACTTTTAAACATTATCATTATGCAAAAAGAGATTACAATACAAGATATAGATCATTTGCTTCATGTCATCGGGGACTCTATAAAATGGGCCTCTGAGCATGAAGAACGTGCCTTCCCTTTGTCTGCGTTCAGAGAATATCGTAGAAACTTGAAGAAAATTCGTTTTGCACTTGAGGAAAATTGTTCTGCTGCAGCTTATGGAGAGAGTCAGAATGGAAAGTCATACCTTATAAGTAGCCTTCTTTCAGATCAAGGTGAGGAACTGGCAATTAAAGGAGGAAGAAATGGTAAAATATATAGTTTTATAGATGATATTAACCCAAGTGGTGGCAATACATCTAAGAAGGAATCTACAGGTATCATTACACGTTTTACGATTTGTCCAGATATGGCTCCTGCAGCTGAAGACAAGGTTAAGGTAAGACTGCTCAGTATTGCAGATATTGTAAAACTGCTTGCTGATACTTATTATAAAGATGTGAAAATCAATGCTGACACTTTGTTGCTGGCTGATGATATTAACTGTAAATTAGAGACATTTCTTCCGCAAATCATTGATAAGAATGTCCAACAGAGTTATATAGATGAAGATGATATATTTACCATTCAGCAGTATCTTAATGCTTCTTTGGGTGGTAGTGCTTCTCATGTGTATAGTTCCAAGTTCTGTGTGCTTGTATCTCAAAAGATTCAGCATATTGCCCCAGAACAATGGGGAAAAGTATTTAGTCTGCTGTGGAATGAAAACGATTATATCACTTCGCTTTTTGAAAGGTTGGTTGCAGAATATCGTAAACTGCATTTCAATTCTGTAGTCTATGTTCCTTTTGATGCTATTCTTAGACAGAAAGGTACCATTCTTGACATTTCATGGCTCGATAATCTGTTTAATGATAATGCGGCAGATAATAATCCAAACTATGAGTTACTCTGTGATATCTATGATAGCCAGAACAACTTGTTGGTTCATGGATTTCCAAAAACATCGTTTACGGCTCTTATATCAGAACTTACGTTGGTCTTACCTCCGTCAGCAGCTGATAAGCGTGCTTTCCTTCGTGACTTTGACCTTCTCGACTTTCCTGGAGCCCGTCATCGAATGAAGTTGCCGGAAAATAGTATTCAAACAGAGTTACCGATGATGCTTCGCAGAGGAAAGGTGTCTTATTTGTTCGATAAGTATTCTGATTCATGGCGAATCAATGCAATACTTTTCTGTAAGAATATGGACAAACCGGAGAGTGAATTGGGTGAGGTTCTCAACAGTTGGATTAGCAACAATATTGGTGCAACTCCAGAACAGCGAGCAAAATATATTAGCAGCACTAATTTTACTTCTCCTTTCTTTATTATATCTACGTTTTTCAATTGCGACTTACAACGTACAAAGGAGACTCCTCTGTTCATAAAGACTGTGCCTTTAGAGGAACGTTGGAAGACTCGTTTTGAAAATCATTTATGTGATGAGGTAATTAAGCCAAGTGTCTATTCATGGTTTGAGCATTGGGTTCCACAAAGTGCCGGTTTTGCTTCAGAGGCATTTCAGAATATCTATATGCTTCGTGATTACTTCTGGTCGTCAAATCAGCAGATATTTGCTGGCTATCAGGCAGGTGTTAGTGGAGAGAACCATGTTGTAGAACATCCTGAATTTCCAGAATTCTTGGATGCTCTCCGTAACTCATTTGTGTCTTTCCCATTTGTGAAGAAGCATTTCGCTCATCCGGATCAGGCTTGGGAGGATGCGGCAACAATCAATCATGATGGTTCGCAGGCTATCATTTCTTCTCTGGAGAAGATTGCTACTGTTATCGATGATGCGCGTAAACAGAAATACCATGATGAGGTAAAGAGTATGCGTGATGAAATGCTTACTGCACTTCAGCACTTCTATATCTCGGGAGAAGAGAATGATAAGCGTGAGGAGATTAGACGTACTGCTGGCGAAATGAAGTTTGGACTCGATATGCTTTCGCCATCTTCTTTCGGAATGCTGATCAATAATTTTATGGTTTCTTCGCACGATCTTCGCTATCTGGCTACAGATATTGTACTTCATAAAAAGGAATTACCACAGGATTTTACGCTGATTAATGTCTTGAGACTTAATGCAGGTATTAATCCGAATGATGGTAAGGAAGTTAATCTTAAGAAACTTTGCGACTATTATCATACTAATGAGCAGATGCTTCGTGATGGATTAAAAATGCAAAATATCAATCTTGAAGATGTGATTTGCGGACAGAACAACACGATGACTACTGATGCGGATATTCTGGCCAAAAATATTTCTGAGTACTGGGCTGATTATATAGAGTCTGCTGCACATAAACTTAATAAGCAGTTGATTCATTCGGACAGAATAGCATTTATGTATAATGTGCTTTTCAAGAAGTTTAATATCAGACAGATTATTGCAAACAAAATTCAAGACTATGCAAATACTATTGAAGATAGAGATGTGTTGTCAAACATCATTGCAGATTCTATTAGTCTGATGCTTAATGATTTTGTAACTTCAGTGGGGCGTAAGTTTATGACAGATGAGGATATTTTACATGTTAAGACTATTGCTGAAGATATGCATGTTCAGGTTGATATTCAAGAAGACAGTCAGGTAGAACAACCTAACTTACGTGATACGATGGAGGCTTTTGAACAGTCTGTAGAGACACTTCGCTTCCAAGTTTTCGATGAACATTGTCGTAACATGCTTCGTCGTTTACCATTGTGGGATAATTTCAAACGCTGGGAGAATCTGCTTGTTATTGGTCTCATGTTTACAAGTGATGTTACTGAGATAGATGAGCAGGCTAATGAGCAGATGAAAAATATAATAGAAGAATGTCGAATGGTATTAAATAATCAGATATGACGATATTTATAGATAAAAAAGCTCTGTGCTCCACACCTTTAAAAGATTTCTGTGAAATACAGGGCATTGGTAATGATCCGATGTATATGCGTCCTGGTAGCGTTCAGAGCATAGTAGGACGATATATTCCTAAAGATATGCAGGATTTTCTGGCTGTTCCAGAATATTCTGCAGAGGATGATGCTATCGTTTGGTTTGCTCCTAATTGGACAGATACTCCACAGCGCATCAACGACCTTTATGGGGAAGAAAAGGAAAAATACGATAGAATATACCGTGATACGTTAAACGTTTATAATGATGTGAAGCGCAAACTCCATGGTGAGTCTCTTGGCATACTGGATTCTGCACTTAAGTTTGTCAATGAGAATTTCTTGTTCTGCTATGATAATAAAGTAGTGCTGGTGGCATGGGGAATGAATCTTCGTGATAGTGTATATGATGCCAAAGGTAGTATTGTCTTCAACTTCTCGCAAACAAAGGGTTATACTATCATTTTTGATCCGGGTGAAGGTGCGGAGCTGGCTAATCCTAATGACCGTATTATAAGAAGAAAAGAGAAAGCGGAGTTGGTAACAGCTGATGTGCCTCGTCTTATATGCAAACCTGGTTTTCATTTTATAGATTGGAAACCACAGGTACAGGGTACTATAGTTACGTCTGATATGGTATTTCATGCGCAATATCAAAAAGATCCCCAAACTTCCTCTGTAGCCGAAGAGCCGGTTGTTAGTAATGTTCAGGACCTTCCTGTTATGCATACCATACGTTTTGTAACGGATGGTAGTTGCCAACTTGACGGAATGGAACAGTTGCAGGTTGAAGATGGATATGAACTCACAGAGAATGATTTTCCTAAAATGATTCCTCTGGAAGGTTTTAGTAACCCATATTGGGATCCTGCATATTTAGGTTCTGTTCATTCTGATTTGGTCTTTAAAGCCAAGGCTTCACGGAACAATTATACAGTGACCTTCCTGCCGGGAAAATATGGAGAGTTGAAAGGAATTTCTACATTTACGGTTCCGTATGGCTCCCGTATAACACAAGTGCAGATTCCTCAAGTAGTTCCTTTCAGTGGTTATACTTTTGCTGGTTGGAACATTACTCCATTGGATTATAGTGTGGCCAATAATTGCTCTTTTCAGGCACAATACAGGAGTATTCCATGGTTGACACGGCTTTGGATGTGGTTCACGAGTTTCGGATGCCTAAAATGGTTGCTTCTTTTGCTGGCATTGCTGCTCCTGTTAGGACTGTTCAGTTGGCTATTCCCTGGTTGTAACGAATATAGGTGGAATCGTTATTATCATGATGTAGTAGTTACTGATGGAAATCAATATCATGTTGGAGAATCTACTGGTAAGATACACTATCTGCGTTCTGGAGAAGGACAGGATGTTGATTATATCTTCCCTCAAGATACAATACTTGAGCACTCCGAAATTAGTGATGAGGTACTGGAACATGGTGGAAATATCAATGCTTTCTTGCGTTTCTCAATCATTTGGAATCAGCAAGGTGGGGATATGGTAGATCTGGACGCACATGCAATTCAGCCTGATAATGAAGAAATTTATTATTGTACACACATGAATAATCCGACATCAATGTCTGGTGTATTAGATGTTGATGACATCCGTCCGCAAGGTACTGGTGTAGAAAATATCATTTGGACAGATCCAGAAAAGATGTCTGATGGTACATACACACTTTTTATCAGGAATTATGATGGCGGTAGAAATCATGGGGCCAAAGCTGAGGTGGCTTTTAATGGTAAGACATGGCACTACACGATTGATCAGCCTATCAGAAGAGAAGAAGATATTCCAATAGCACAAATTAAAATATCAAACAATAATCAAAATTTTTCTATCCGACACTCTAAATATTTAGATAGGACAGAATAGTAATAAGGAAAAATAATTATGCCAAAGAAATCAGCTATATTGAATAATGTAACAGAATATTCTCCAGAAGATTTAGCAAGTTATATCCAGCAGGGTATTGTGACGTTTGAAGAACTCCGAAACAATACCGAAGGAGAGTTTACTGCTAAGATGCAACTTGATGTGGAGAAATTACTTGCAGGGAATGAAGACGGAGACTTTCAGACAGTAATGGAGTCAAATTCTATAGCAGACTTGCAGGATTTTCTTAATAAGTATCCAATGGGAACTGCTGCGCATTTGGATGCTGTCCGTCAGCGTAAGCACGAACTGGAGGCAACACTGGCTGCAGAGCCTGTAATGCAGGTAGATGATATTGAGGAAGAAGAGTGGCAGGAAATCAAGGATTCCTGTGATGTACAACTTTTAGAATCTTTCAAGGAAAAATATCCTAAAACTTCTCATCTTTTTGAAATTAACAGACTCATTACTGAAGAGAAAAACAAGGAGCGTAATCGTGAAAAATCTCCTGTTGTTCTCAAGACTATGATTAATAATGCAAATAGTGTAGAAGAAGTCTGCAAAATCATTCAGGAGTTACTTGAAAACGAAATGATTTCAGTTAGTACCCTCCTTGAGGTGATAGAGCAAGACCATAATCTATTATCTTCTTCGGTTTGCAATGATATCATTTCAAAAGGTATTCTTAATCGGAATGACTTGAGTAAGTGTGGCATTTCCGATGAGTTTATCAACAAGATGTTGGCCAATACAGGTATTCAAAACTTTGAGCCTGCACGCCCTTTGCAGACAATCAAAGAACCCTGTACAGAGGTGTATTTCTGGGGGATTCCTTCTTCAGGAAAAACATGTGCGTTGGGTGCTATACTCAGTGCTGCAAAGAATGGATTGGTAGCTCGTAGCATGATTCCTGATAATAACTGTCAGGGATTTGGCTATATGAACAGACTTTCTTCTATTTTCTTTCCTGGACGTGTCTGTCGCCTTCCTGGTGGAACTCCAGTGACTTCTACCTATGAAATGCGTTTTGAACTTGAAGACCAAGAACACCAGATCCATCATGTAGCATGTATTGATATGGCGGGAGAATTGTTTACTTGTATGTTCATGCAAGATGCAGGAGAACAACTACGTGACGATCAGCAACAAGCGTTGGAAACTTTGCATAATATTCTGCTCAGCAATAGATCGAATAATAATAAAATTCATTTCTTTGTTGTTGAATATGGTGCAGAAAAACGTCTCTTTAATGGTCTTCCGCAGGCAGAGTACCTCAATTCGGCAGCTGCTCACCTTAATAATATGGGACTCTTTGATAGTAATACAGATGCTATCTATGTCCTTATATCCAAGGTGGATAATGCTTCCTATAAAGGATCGCTTAATGATCATTTGTTGAAATATATGACAAAGAATTATTTGGGCTTTTATAATAATCTTCTTCGTATCTGCAAAGAGCATAACATCAATAACGGGCGTGTCAACATTGTTCCTTTTTCTATAGGAGAAGTATGCTTCAAAGATTACTGCCTGTTTGACGCAACCTCTGCGACTAAAGTAGTGGATTTGTTTATACGTTATTCTTATTATGAGGAAAAGAGTTGGTTACAAAAATTGATAAACATGTTTAAAAGTTAAGAGATATGAGCAAAATAGAATTATTAATACAAAAAGCCCATGGTGGCTTGACTGATGTGTTCGTGACAAATAAGGGAGCATGGTATGGAAAGACATACGATATGCGAAACTATATTTCTCACTTGCATCTCAGCAGACTTTTCTATGTCTTGAATTATCATGCGACTGGAATTTATTTTTCAATAGTCAAACCATTGAATGTGGGAAGAACTGGCGATTACATGGCAGCTTGGATTTATATACCAAATTCCATAACTGTTGCTTCAGAGGATTTATTGAAATTGGTTTCACTTGTACAGGAAAAAATTGTAAGTGGAGTAGAGCAATATGATAATCTTAGACCGCTTTTGGACAGCTCTTATCCTGATTTGCAGTATATTGACTGTATGCCAGTTCGTCAGACCGAAGCTCTTGCCTATAGAATGTATGGTCAGAATACTGATTTTGTCTATTTAGGAAACCTCTTGGCGCAAGGATTAGATCAGTCTTATTATAAGAAATATAAGGCTGTATTCTTTTTGGATATTCCTGCTCGTAATGAAGTACCACCATCTGTTTTACAGCAGATGTATGATTTGTCGAGAAATAGCTTTGAACAGCCTGCTTATCTGTTCCCTCCTCAAACTTTGCCAGTAGCAGGCATGGAACTTTTCGTCAATCAAGTTCCTTTTCGTGATAAGCCTTTGAAGACCATATTAGGTTCAAAGTTAAATATACTTCTTCGTAGGACGGGTTACAAAGACGTGGTTTTAGCTGTAAATATCTGTAAACCTCGTCAGTCTTTTTTGCTTCAAAATGAAATACTTTGGGACAAAGAAATCAATGCCCAAATGTTTCACGTAATGTTCAAGGGGCGTCTTGCAATGCAATACCAACTTTTTGTGAATGGTAATCTTGTGTCGAGTGATCACTCAATTAGTATTCGTGAACAAGAGGCAAGGAATGCACGAGTGGAGGTGATGAAACCTGGATGTGCTAACTATCAGGGATACTTGAATCTCACCCAGCCGCTTACTCATACAATTGTACTACAGGAACTTCCTATTAGGAGTGCTTCGCATACATCTAAGTCAAATAGCTCAGTGTTTGCTAGCAAGAAATTCTTGTTAGGAATGATTGTATATACTGTGATAGTTTTCTTTGCAGGTATCTGTTTGGGAGATTTGATCAATAAAAACGATATTCAAGAAAATCCAGAAATGGCAACTCCTATTGAGAATGAAGTATCTCCAGAGTCTGAAAATAATTTTGATTCTGAATCTTCAGAATCTTCTGAATTGGAATCTGAAGGCAAGCGAAATACAGATCGCAAGGCTTCCCGAAAGCAACAGACAGATCAACCAGAGAAACAAAAAGACAAGGCGAAGTCACAGGGAAAAGAAACTGAAGAACCTAAAGAAAAAGCAGGTGCAGAGGCTGCCACTTCGGGTAAATCTGTTTCTCAATCTGCAGACAAGCATGCTTCTCCGACTAATAGAAATAAGGATAATGAATCTGCAAATGTATCCACACATAGTTCTGAGGATAGTCCGAAAAGTAATAAAGAAAAATAACTATAAATTATCGTATTATGAGATTTGAGTATATTTGCCATCATTGTAATAATCGTTTTACAACGGTTTTAAATGCGACTAAAGAACGTGTTGCCTGTCCATATTGCCAACAGATAATGACCGCTTCAAATATTAATGTTGTGGTTGATGATAGTGTAAATCAGGTGAGAAATCAGCAACCTGTCATTAATCAACCACAACAAGCTCGGGTTCAAGCTCGCCCTGTTCAGGGGCGTCCAGTCCAAGCTCGTCCAGTTCAGGCTCGTCCAATTCAAGCTCGGCCAGTTCAAGCTCAGCCAATTCAAGCTCAGCCAGTTCAAACTCAGCCAATTCAAGCTCAGTCAGTTCAGGCTCAGCCAGTTCAAACTCAGCCAATTCAAGCTCAGCCAGTTCAAGCTCAGCCAGTTCAGGCTGAGGTTCTGGATCCTATAGTTCTGGCACCTCATGCAGAACCTGCTGCACTGGTGAACGATATGGATAAGCCTGATGAGTCGAATGTAGAACCGTCTAATATAGACGGGGCTAAGCCAGAGAACTCTGCTGAAGAAGTCTCAAATTCAGAATCTGAGAAAGCTTCATTACAGGAGAGTTTTAACAAGGCTCTTTTAGAAAGTGTCGAAGAGGACAAAGAAGATGACGAGAATGTAGAGATTGCCGATGAACTGAAGGAGGCTATGAATGACACTTACGAAGGTGTTTCGAAAAAGAAGTTTAATCCAGTATTGATGATAGTATTGGTGGTAGCCGCTGTGCTGTTTACTGGAATCTATTTCTTATTTATAAAAAAGGATAAGCAGACAGAGAAAACAGAGATGCTTGTTAAAAATGAAAAAGCAGCAGTACAAGCACTCAAAGATTATGCAAATAATTATCCTGATATGAAGATTACTCAGTATTTTATGCTCGATTTGGATCAGGATGGACAGAGAGAGGTTATTGTAAACAATGACAAAAACCTGATTGTCTTTGGTGCTGAGGAAGGAACTGCGTATTTGATTCATAAAAAGCCAGTTTTTGAGTGGGTATATCTTCGTGGAAAAGGGGTTTTTGTGGTAAATTCTGATGAGGCTCAGACTGAAGGAAGTGCTGTATGGCTTATTAAAAAACAGAAAAAACTTGTAGAGGATGCTCATCAGGAGAATTATCATTTTGTCGATGGTAATTATATCAAGACTTTGGATGGTAAAGAAACGAAGGTTTCTGAAGATGATTATTATGGTTTTGTCAATACGATTATTAAAAACTATACCAAACTAACTCCTGTAAAATTGTAAGTTATGAGAAAGATATGTTTGTTTATTTTGCTCCAAGTCTATACTGTTATGGGATGGGCGCAAGAGACATATACTCTTGCACCTCATCGCGAATATATTGATAAGGTAATTGATGATGCAATAACATATGCTAATCAAATAAAGATCGAGGATAGCCAACTAAGTCCATTGATGAGGTTTGCAAAAAAGAATATTGCAAGTGATGTTAAGTTTGCTAATCTTGATGAGAAGATAGATTTTCTCAGATTTTCGAGTTCCGATAGCTCAACAGGTGATAAGTTTGCTAATTTTGATGGATCTGACTCTTTTGTAGGGTTGTGCCCTCCGAATAAGACATGGCGTATTGAAAATCGTAATTATCGTCTTCCTACACAAGATGAAATGATTTATATAGCTCCATTCTTTACTTCGCTAAAGGATATGCCCCTTTTTACGAAATCAGGAAAATTGTATAATAATGTGGAGACTCTGAGTTTAGAAAAAGCGGGAAAGACTACGGTTTACTCAGACTATATAAGTAAGGAAAATGTGATTTATGGATTGCGCTTTAAGAAAAGAGCAGATAACGAACCGACAGATAATCCATATCGAACGGCTTATCGTTATACTTTGGCTGGCGGTTCGCTCATTATTGGTGTCAAACATTTAGGTTCGTCAGTTGGTGTAAAAAAAGTAAAGGATATTGCTGATCCTAAATGGTGGGCTGCACAAAATAATATTCAACTTTTAAATTTTCCAATGAAGGGAGAAGGTGTTGCCTATTGTTCAAGCGATCCTGTCCTTCTTCTGATAAACAAAGAGAGTGTACGTATGTCCACTGAAAGTAATACGAGTAACTATCTGACAAGACCTTATATTGATATTGACAAGACGTATGAAACAAACAGGACAGTTATGCACTATAATATTTCTGGCTCAAATATTAAAGTGAATAAGACAATGGATCCTACACTTGTCGAACATATTGGAAAGGAACTGCCAACTGCAGATGTTTATGTGCGTTCCAATCCTTCTTCTTCCTATTTAGCATATAAGGATGGTAAGTTCCCTTATGGTGAAATTGTATCTCAACCTATGGGTGGAGGTGCATTTAATTATCATATCACGCTAAAAAAGAATTTTAGTGATGAATTGAGAATTATGGAGTTTTATATTAAAAATGCAACTGATATTCCCGAACTTGAGGGTAAGTTCACTATGACTCAGATGCCAATTGAAATCAATCATGTTCCGGACTCAATTCCTGCAGACTATCTCGCTAATAATTATCTCACTCAAAGTGGCTCAATGGGACGTAATTCAAATTCTGAGATGGGATCTTTCTGCTGGGATTCTGCTAAATCTTATGCAAACTTCTCTGTTGAGGATGAAGAAAGAATGAAACAGGTGTTGTCTTTTGATGATTTAGACAACGTCCCATTGAAATACTATCATTTGCCTTCTCTGAATAATCTGAGTTGTATCTTGCCTTCTCACACGAAGTCTTTCACTGAGAAATATGACTTAGAGGAGATTGATTCTATGGCTTATGGCATCTATGATCAGGACCCTAATGTCGTAAGCTCTTCTTATTATTCAAAAGGGGATGGCGTTATCTATGCGATTCGCCCAATTAAAAGTTGGTCAAGTGCTGCGTTTCGTTATCAGTACAAACCCAATGAGGGTCTTGTTGTAGATATGGTTCCATTGGGTTCTGCAGCATTTAAAGTGAAGAGCGCACAGGAAATTAGTGATGGAGAGATATTTTCAAGATCTGATGTGCGTACTCGCATATTTCGCTCTAATGAAAAACAGTCAAGTGGAGGAATATGGACAAGTACAGAATCTCCTTATGACCCAGATGAAGCTATGGCTTATGAATACAACAAGAATGGAATATATTTGAGATCAGAATCTAAAAGTAAGATATTGCCAGTCATACCTTTTCTTGGTGAAGAGAAAACTACAGAGGAAGAGTCTGATGAAGAATCTGATGAGCCTGTAAGTCGTAAACCAAAACGTGTACGACGTGTGCCTCGAAAAACTCGAACACGTCGTCCCGCCGCATCTGTGAATAAATCGGCTAAATCTCCATCTAAGGGAAATAATCATATCATAGTTGTAGATAAAACAAAATAATTTGAATAATGAATCAAATAGAATTTGATGTGAGTTGTCCATATTGTGGTATGGTTTTCAGGGTATCTTCTGTTCCCTGCACTCAGGTTGAATGTGAATGCCCACATTGTCATCAGACTGTTGTTTTTGATGCTCCAGAGACAGGGGATGATGTTCTCAATACTGAGGACTTTGAGCCTGAATCTTCGTATGTAGTTCCACAAGTTCCTGTTCAGCAGAGCTATGTACCATCATCAAACTCAATGCAGCAGGATTATTATGCACCATCTCAATATTTAGAGGAACAGCGACGCAGGTCATATTTTCCTTTCATCATAGGAATTATAGCCCTTGGTATGCTCTTGGGAAGTGTGGCTTATTGGTATTTCGGTATTTATCAGCCACGAAAACTGGAATTAGCTGATTTTAATGCTGCAAAAAGGAAAGGTGATGTCTATGCAGCACGAGATTTCCTTAAAAAGCATCCAAAAAATGCAACACGCGAGCACCGAAGTTATATGGAAAATATTGTCAATGCATTTGTAAGAGATTCAACTGCTTGGGAAAAAGTGAAGGTTGATATGTCTGGAGGAGATCTTGATAGTAGCATTTCTGCTCTTGAAAATTATCTTTCATCATATTTGAAAGGAACGCATAGAAATGAAGCTTCTACACAACTCAATAAATTTCGTAATGAGAAACGACGTATTGAGGAAGAGGCAAGGAATAAGAAAGTGACAATAGAAATGCTTACAAACGGTTCAGAAGTGCGCTACTATAACTGTAACTATGGTGCACATGAGAACAATAGCTATTATGGTGGTTGTTATCAAGAGACTAAATATATTTATGTTCCATCTGGCAAAAAATGGCGTGTCAAAAACTGGGATTGGAAATATGGTGCGCCAAGAATGTACTATCCTCTTATAATACTTGATAATAGTTATGTTAAAAATGTTAAAGATGCAGTGAGCGAGGGATATTGCATACCTGGTGGACATTCTTTCAAGATTAATACACCATTAGAATTTACTTATGGTAGTTACTATAACTATTCTCTTAATATATACTTCCACGAAGAGGATTATTAAGCGATATGGTTGTTTGGCTTAAAATAGTATGGATGTCTATGTTGCAATAATTGCAAGCTTCTTAAAGATGAAGTGGACTCTGGTGGCAGGCGGAGTCTGCTTCATCTTTTTTTTTGAATATGTCATGTTACGAGAATGCAAACTGTTGAATGATTTTGACCGGAAATAGCCATGACCGCTATGACCGATTCTTATCTTCTCTTCTAACATAACTTCCCCTGATTATGCAAGTTTTGCGAAGATTATCTGCAATTTCGTAGGATATTCGCTACTTTTTCCTTGTCGCTATCGAAGGTGAATATGCGATAGATATCTGTTGCATTCTGCAAATCTACTATGCGGGGAGCC
>OIYQ01000099.1_pt1 | contig 33270 bp, 22 predicted proteins | sample 1588311 | NCBI WGS metagenome assembly OIYQ01 (sample SAMN03283244) | human gut metagenome | biome: human-associated habitat; material: feces | host: Homo sapiens | place: Peru | collected 2012
CCCGCCGAATTGCAGATATGACGCAATATCTTATGGTCGAAGGCAGCCTGCAGCTGCTTGCTGCCCTTGTCGAAGAGCTCGAACTGGTGGGCGGAGAAGGCGTCGAAGTCGTCGCTGTCGGAACCCACGAAATGGGAGAACACTGAGCGGGGTATGATGGCGTCTTGATGCTTCAGCCTGTCGATGAGCTTGTCGATGTCCTTCTCCGGGTCGAAGCCAAGGCGGTGCATGCCCGTGTCGAGCTTTATGTGTACGGGCCAGCCCGTTATGCCCTCTTTCTCGGCCGCTTTCACGAGAGCGTCGAGCAGGCGGAAAGAGTAGACCTCCGGCTCAAGGTCGTAGTCGAACATCGTCTTGAACGCCGACATCTCCGGGTTCATTATCATGATATTCGACGTGATGCCGTTGCGGCGCAGCGTGGCACCCTCATCGGCCACGGCCACGGCGAGATAGTCAACACGATGGTCTTGCAGCGTCTTGGCAATCTCCACGCTGCCCGCGCCGTAAGCGTCGGCCTTTATCATGCACACGAGCTTGGTCTCGGGCTTCATGAACGAGCGGTAATAGTTGAGGTTGGCCACCACGGCGTTGAGGTTCACCTCCAGCACCGTCTCGTGCACCTTCTCCACGAGGAGGTCGGTGATTTGGTCGAAGCCAAACTGCCGCGCGCCCTTGATGAGGATGACCTCATCGCGCAGCGTGCGAAACACCGTAGAGTCGAGAAACGAGCTGACGCTGCTGAAGAAGAACGAGTCCTTGATGTCTATCCTGTTGGCATTGTCAGACACCACCGGGCCTATGCCGATAAACTTCTCCACGCCACGCTCCTTTGCCAAGCGGCTCACCTCGCGATAGAGGTCGGCAGGATTCATGCCGCTCTGCTGTATGTCGCTGAGGATGAGCGTGCGGCGACGGCCCTTGTGGTCGGGACGGCGGTTCATGAAGTCGAGGGCTATGTCGAGCGAATTGATGTCGGAGTTGTAAGAGTCGTTGATGAGCGTGCAGCCATGACGGCCTTCTTTCACCTCAAGGCGCATGGCTATCGGCTCAAGCTGGGCCATGCGCTCTTTCAGCGCGTCAGCGCCCACGCCGAGGCGCATGGCCACGATGGCGGTGACGATAGAATCCTCGATGCTGGCATCGTCGATAAACGGGATGGTATAGCTGCCCTCCACATTATTATATATAAAGTCGACAGTGGTGTCGGCCTCTGTCTTCACCACATTCTTGACAAACATCTTTGCGCCGGCGTCCTTGCGCGACCAGCAGAGCTTCTCGCCCTTGTAGTCGGACGCGGCAACGAGCCGAGCCACGGTGTCGTCGTCGGCATTGTAGACTATGACCTGCGCGTCGTGGAAGAGGATGAGCTTCTCCTTGCACTTGGCCTCCATCGACGTGAAGTTCTCTTGGTGTGCCGCGCCGAGGTTGGTAAGCACCGCTATCGTTGGCTGTATGATGTCGCGCAGGGCGAGCATCTCGCCTGGCTTGCTTATGCCAGCCTCGAAGACGCCAACCTTCGTGTCGTCGTTCATCAGCCACACCGACAATGGCACGCCAATCTGCGAGTTGTAGGAACGTGGCGAGCGAGTCACGAAACAGTCGGGCGAGAGCACCTGATAGAGCCATTCCTTGACCACGGTCTTGCCATTGGAGCCCGTGATGCCCACTATTGGTATGTTGAACTCGTCGCGGTGGCGCTCAGCAAGACGCTGCAGGGCCTCCAAGGTGTCGGTGACTTTAAGGAAGTTGCCCTGTGGGAAGCGAGCCTGGTAATTGTCGGGCACGGATGTCACAACGAAGTTGCGCACGCCACGCAGGTAAAGGTTTTGGATATACTTATGACCGTCGTTGCGCTCCGACTTGATCGCGAAAAACAAGGTTTCCTCGGGGAAACAAAGTGAACGGCTGTCAGTAAGCAAGAACGCGATATTGGCATCCGCAGTCCCACAGCGACGCGCACCGATGAGGGTGGTGATTTTCTCAATGGTATAAGTCATTGGTATTGCTTTTATAAATCTGCTGCAAAGTTAATAAAAAAGTCTATACGGCGACAAGCAATTCGGATAAAAGAAACGTGGTAGCCGCTATTCGGCGGGCAACAAGTTCATCTGGCACTCGCCGCAACGGAAGTCGAGACGGAAGCCTCGCCCGTCGCCGAGCCTCAATGTCAACGGCTCGCGCCACTCCGGTTTCTTGCCGCCACGTCGCACGCAGAAGCCGAGCTCGTAGCGTATGCAATAGCGGCACTGCATGGCCACCACGCCTATCGGCTCAGCCGTCTCCAAGGCTGGCTCCATGCCGCTCAGGCCGTGGGCTTCGTAGAAGGCGCGGGCCTCACGGTTGGCAACATTGAAAAGATAGGGGTATTTCTTGTACTCCTCCGACCAGAAACGCGCCGGCGCGCCAGTGCCCTCTTGGTCGCGGGTCAGGCCCACGTCGGCAGTCGCCTTCTCAAGGGCCTTGCCGTAGGCCTCCACCGCGTCGCGCCGGAGCTGCGCCAAGACGCTGGAAGGAATGAACAAGCCCTTGGCGTCTTGGTCGATGGTCAAGCCCTTCTGCTCGAAGATGGTGCCTCCGAGTTTGGAGAGTTGCTTGCGTATGTTGTCCTCTTGCGGGCGGTTGGCCTGCTGGTGCTCAAAAGGCGTCGCCACGGCCCACTCCAACGTCTTCCCCTCGCCGGTGTCTACCGTCATGGCAAGGCGGAAACCGTCGGGCGTGGCACCAAACTCCATCGACACGGGTACGACCCTGCGCGCCGTCTCGCCCGCCAAGGCCTTGCCAAAGGCCACGTCGTTGTTGCGGTACAGCGACATGCCCCTCCGCAAGCCGCGAGGCATGTGGAACGGGAAGAGGCGGTTGCCTTCCACCCTGTTCACGCGGAAGCCCTCGAGCAGCTCGCCCTGCCGGGCACTGCCGTCAGCCTGGTCCTTGACAAAGCACAGGCCGTCGCCATTGGCAAACGCCGCCATGCCCGACACGCGGAAAGAATCGCCACGAAGGTCTTTCACCGTGCCCACGAACTCGCCGAGGGCCTTGGGCGTGAACATGGTGGGCAAGCCATGCTGACGACCTCTAAGGAAATAATCGGTATAGCCGCGGTTAAACGTCTTGGCGAGGTCTGGCTGGAAAGCATAGTCCACCCTGCCCCACGAGGCGCGGCGATAGTCGCCGCCACGACGCTTGATAATTTCGTTGAGACGTTGCGAGTAGGCCGCCACGACGTTCTTCACGTAGTCGGCGTCTTTCAGCCTGCCTTCTATCTTGAACGACGACGCGCCGGCGTCGGCAAGCTGCTCAAGGTGGTCCACCTGACACATGTCTTTCATCGACAGGAGGTAGCGGTCTTTTACCACCACCCTGCCGTCGGCATCCACGAGGTCATAGCTCATCCGGCACACCTGGGCACACTCGCCACGGTTTGCCGAGCGACCGAAAAGGCACTGCGAGGCATAGCACTGACCCGAATAGCTCACGCAGAGCGCGCCATGCACGAAGACCTCGAGCTCCACTTCGGGCACGGCCTCGTGGATGGCCTTTATCTCATCTACCGACAACTCCCTGGCCAGCACCGCGCGCGTGAAACCGAGGTCGCGAAGCCACGCCACCTTTTCCGCCGTGCGGTTGTCCATCTGCGTGGAGGCGTGAAGGAGCGGCACGCGCCCCACCTTGGCCAAGGCCACGCGACGCATGGCAAGCGTCGACATGTCCTGCACGAGGAGGGCATCCACGCCCACCTCGGCAAGCCGCGTGATGAGCTCTTGCGTAGCCGACAGCTCATCTTCGTAGATGATGGTGTTGACGGTGACATACACTTTCGCCCCGAAGAGATGGGCGAAATCGCACAAGGCGTGAATGTCGGCGACGCTGTTGCCCGCCGAGGCGCGCGCGCCAAAGTGGTCGGCGCCGATATACACGGCATCGGCGCCGTGGCTGATGGCGGCAACGCCGCACTCCAAGTTCTTGGCTGGCGCCAAGAGTTCCAATGTTCTCATGTATGGAAACAAATGAAGGGGCACGTGCGAGCAGGCACAAACCCCTTCGGTTGAACTGTGAAAGCCAGGATCACCTCAAAGGGCGAGGCTGGCTGGGTGCTGTTTACTCGTTGAAGCCTTCCGTGAGCTGGCAAATCTTCACGATGACCTCCACGGCCTTTTGCATGACCTGGATGGAGACGAACTCGTAAGGGCCATGGAAGTTGACTCCGCCGGCGAAGATATTCGGGCAGGGCAAGCCACGGAACGACAGCTGCGCGCCGTCGGTGCCGCCACGGATAGGCTCCACCTTCGGCCTGACGCCGCTCTCTTGCATGGCCTTGAGCACGATGTCGATGACATACATGTTGGGGTCTATCTTCTCCTTCATGTTGTAGTACTGGTCCTTGATGTCTATCGTCACGGTGCCCTCGCCATACTTGGCGTTCATCTCTTCCGCGATGTGCTCCATGAAGTCCTTGCGCTGCTCAAACTTCTTGCGGTCGTGGTCGCGTATGATGTAGGAGAGCTTGGCCTCCTCGCAATGGCTGTTGATGGAGAGCAAGTGGTAGAAGCCCTCGTAGCCCTCGGTGGTCTCAGGTATGTCGGTGTCTGGTATGTGGCTGTTGAACTCGCAGGCCAGGCGCGAGGCATTGATCATCTTGCCCTTGGCGTAGCCCGTGTGCACGCTCACGCCCTTGATGGTAACCTTGGCGCCGGCGGCGTTGAAGTTCTCGTATTCCAAGTCGCCGATGTCGCCACCGTCCATGGTGTAAGCCCATTGGCAACCAAACTTCTCCACGTCGAAGTGGTGGGCGCCCATGCCAATCTCCTCGTCGGGGTTGAAACCCACGCGGATGTCGCCATGCTTAATCTCAGGATGATCCTTCAAGTAGCACATGGCCTGCACTATCTCTGCGATGCCAGCCTTGTCGTCGGCGCCAAGGAGCGTGGTGCCATCGGTCACGATAAGGTCCTCGCCCTTGTGCTGCAGCAGCTCCGGGAACTTCTTGGGAGAGGAGACGATGCCGGGAGAGAGCTCTATGTCGCCCCCGTCGTAGTTATTCACGACGCGCGCCTTGATATTGGCGCCGCTCGCGTCGAGGGCCGTGTCGTAGTGGGAGATGAAGCCTATCGTGGGCGCGTCTTTCTTGGTGTTGCCGGGCAGGGTGGCATAGATGTAACCCATGTCGTCCATTTCCACGTCTTGCAACCCCTCGCGCTCCAGCTCTTCCTTCAGGTATTTGGCGAAGATGAGCTGCTTGGAGGTACTGGGCACGGTCGAAGAGTCTTCTGCCGACTGCGTGTCAAACTTTGTGTAATTGATGAATCTTTCTACTATATCCATATTTCGCGTAAGTCGCTTGATTATACTATTGCAAAAGTAGTGGTTTTTATAAACAAGCCGAACAAATATGGCTTAATTATTATTAAAACCACATATTTATATTATAAGGCCATTGCCCATGGCGGAGGGCGAAAGGACCTCTACGGTGAAACGGCGACGAGGGTGCGATGAAGCCGCGACGGCTTTTCAGCGGGAAGCCTAACGGCCACGAGCCACATGCCGGCGGCAAGGCACATTTATCGGAAAAACAATGCGTTTCAGCACAAAGCCGCAGCTATGTTTTAACAGGAACCACTTAACTTCTTGATTGCCAAAAGAAAATAAAAAAGTTGGAAAAAAGAAGATAAAACGTCTCCGACTTATCAAACTTTTTACTACTTTTGCAATCGGAAACGAACAAAAACAGACAACTTCGGGAAAGAGGAAAAAGCATAAAGTTATCCAAAATGGAAAACTTTTGCTTCTTAAATTAAGAAAAAGTTTCCCGTTTTTGTGCATGAAAAATATTACAAGACAGCCATGATCCAAGTTAGAAAGCGCGACGGCAAGGTAGTTCCGTTCGACTTGACAAAGATTCAAGTCGCCATTTTGAAAGACCTCAAGGCCATAGGTCACGAGGGCGACATCGATAAAATATCACGCGAATACGCCGACAAGGTGTTTGCACTGTGCGAGAAGAAATATCTTCCGACGACAGACATCTTCGAGATAGAAAACATCCAGGACACCGTAGTGGAGGTGCTTGCCAAGGAAGGCGAGACACGCGCCGTGATAGCCTATTGCGAGTATCGCTACCAGCACAAGCTGGAGCGCGAACAACGCGTGAAGAAAGCCTACGAGGACAAGCTGATGGCCAAAAACGTGGTCAACCAAAACGCCAACATCGACGAGTATTCAGGTGGTGGACGCTCGGGAGAGGCCGCCAACGTGTATGAGAAGCAATACGCGCTCGACCATTGCATGTCAGACTTGGCTTGCAGAAACCACGAGAACAACGAGGTCTACATACATGACCTCAACAAATATGCCATTGGCTTCCACAACTGCCTGTCCATTCCTTTCGACGACCTGCTGTCAAAGGGTTTCCACACTCGCCAAGGCGACGTGCGCCCGGCTGGCTCGCTCAACACGGCAATGCAGCTCGTGGCCGTCATCTTCCAGCTTCAGAGCCTCGACCAGTTCGGCGGCGTGTCGGCCACGCATCTCGACTGGACAATGGTGCCGTATTTCCGCAAGTCGTTCTTCAAACATTACATCACGGCTTGGGCAAAAGACCAAAAGGAATTTGCCGACACCGACTTTCTCACCCTCTACGATGAGACCTACCAAGACAGCGTGGGCGTGACAAGGTCGGCCTTCGAACACTGGGCCGACACCGTGAAGGAAAGCTTCTCAAAGGCCACACGACTGACAAAGGAAGACTTCAAGCTCGCCAACAAGGACAAGTTTGACCCGAAATACTACAACGCGGCGCTGTGCGACACCATCCAGGAGTTGCACCAGGCCGTGGAGGCCATGTACCACAACCTCAACACGCTGCAAAGCCGCTCGGGCGACCAACTGCCGTTCACATCAATCAACTACGGCACTTGCACGCTGGAGGAGGGCCGCCTCGTGACGCGCGCCCTGCTGCTCGGCTCGCTCGAGGGCATCGGCTTCCACCACAACACGCCGATATTCCCATGCGGAATATTCCAATACATGAAAGGCGTGAACGACAAGCCCGGAACACCCAACTACGACCTCAAGCAGCTCGCGATGCGCTCTACGTCGCAACGCTTGTACCCCAACTACGCCAACGTGAACTGGAGCGGAAACGAGGGATTCGACATCAACGACCCGCGCACCTACTTCTCGACAATGGGATGCCGCACGGCAAACGGATGGGACGTGAACGGACTGGGCCAGCTGAAGGACGGACGCGGCAACATCTGCCCCACGACCATCATAATGCCTACCCTCGCAATGGAAGCGGGAAGAGACGTGGAGAAGTTCATGAAGCTGCTCGACAAGAAGATTCATGAGGCAAAGGACACGCTCATAGAGCGATTCAACTGGATTTGCTCGCAAGACCCAAAGACAGCGCCGTTCATGTGGGACAACCACACCATGGCCGGATACATTCCAGAAGAAGGCATACGCTCGGCCATGAAACACGGCACGCTCGCAATGGGCCAGCTCGGATTGGCCGAGACACTGCAGCTGCTCATAGGGTGCAACCACACCAAGCCCAAGGGCATGGCATTGGCAAAGCGCATAGAGTCGCTGTTCAAGAAGAGGTGCGCAGAGTTCAAGGAAGAATACAAGCTCAACTTCGGCGTCTACTACACGCCGGCGGAGAACCTCTGCTACACCGCCATGAAGAAGTTCAAGGCAAAGTACGGCGTGATAAAGAACGTGTCGGACCGCGACTATTTCACCAACTCCGTACACGTGCCCGTATGGGAGCACATGACCCCGTTCGAGAAGATTGACATAGAGAGCCAGCTTACCGGATATTCTTCAGCGGGCTGCATCACATACGTGGAACTGCCGTCAACCACGAAGCACAACGTTGAGGCATTGGAGAAAATCATCGACTATGCCATGGACAAGGACATCCCGTATTTCGCCATCAACGTGCCCAACGACACGTGCATGGACTGTGGCTACACCGACGAGATTAACGACACGTGCCCCATCTGCGGCTCAAGCAACATCAGGCGCCTGCGCCGCGTAACGGGATACTTGACGACCGACTACCACAACTTCAACCTTGGAAAGCAAGCTGAAGTGAAAGACCGCGTGAAGCACCTGCGCTCATTCGCCAACGATACGCAAAAATGTGGCGGAAGCACCGGAAGCTCGCTTTCGGAAAAGAACAAGAAAGTGGCCGCGCCTTTCCAGGACATGTAAGCCACGGAACCAACTGAGTGAAGAATAAGCATGCGATTTCACGACATAACAACTTGTGACGTCAACAATGGCGAGGGCTTCCGCGTTACTCTGTGGGTGGCAGGATGCACGCACCATTGCCAAGGATGCCAGAATCCGGAGACGTGGGACTTCAAGGGAGGGCAACCCTTCGGCAAGGAGGCGCACGATTACCTCTTCTCCGAACTCTCAAAGCCATATATTCAAGGGGTTACATTCTCCGGCGGCGATCCCTTGTGTTCAGCCGGCGAGGTGACAGCGTTGGCAAAGGAGATAAAGGAAAAGTTGCCAGGCAAGGACATTTGGCTCTACACGGGCTTCACCATCGAGCAAATAGAGGCCAACGACAAGCTCAAGCAGATACTGCCATACGTCGACGTGATTGTTGACGGCGAATACGTGAAAGCCCTCAGAGACGTGACTCTCGCCTTCAGGGGCTCGCGCAACCAACGGATAATTTCGATTAAAAACGGAAAAACTGTTAAAAGGTAACAGTTCCCAACAAAAAAAACAAGAATTATTTACGATATTCAAAATTTTTGCTTAATTTTGCAGCATCATCGTGAGATGACATCCATTTAAGTTTCATTAGGTTAGTAGTTTGATAGATTTTTTTAAGGTAAAACGGGATTTATGTCAGCTTCAAAAATTCTGACATAAATCTAACAAAAGGCAGTGCAAGTGATTGTATTGCCTTTTTTCATCTTAACATGCGAAACCACACAAAACAAACATGATATTTATATTAAAAATCATAATAAAAAGGAAAAACCGCACATAATTGACCTATTCTTAGTAAATTTGCAGCTAAAAAGTAAATTAACGCAATGAAAAAACTGTTTTCGAAGGTCGTTATCATCATGGCAGCCGTGTTTTCGCTAACCTCCTGCCTGAGTGACAACAATGAAATCGACACGACATATTACACCGACACAGCAATCACTTCGTTCTCGCTTGGAACGCTCAACTTGACCAACCACACCAAGGCGAAAGACGGCGTAACGGACTCTACATACACCACGACTTTCTCGGCAAGCAGCTATAATTTTGACATAGACCAATACGCGAAGACAATCAACAATACCGACTCACTGCCCAAAGGCACGGACTTGAAGCACGTCCTCGCCACCATAAACACCACAAATAGCGGCACGTTGCTGCTCGTGCTGAAGTCGAAAGACAACAAGGACAGTCTCGTATACTATTCGTCGTCAGACTCCATAGACTTTACGAATCCCGTGCGAGTCCGCGTATACAACATGATTGCTTCCGCATACCGCGAGTACACAATAAAAGTGAACGCGCACAATGAAAGCGAGAATGAGTTTAGCTGGAAGGCGACATCCATTGACAACTACACAGGGCTGGAGAGCCGCCGATTCGCAAGCGAGGATGGCCAGCTGTTCCTCACCGGCCTTCACGATGGCATGACCGACGTGTTCGGGAAAGACGTCACGTCGTGGAAGAAGGTGGACAAGGCACTCGCCAAGGACGAGAACGTGATTGGCACGACGAAGAAGTACCGCTACGGCATAATCGACGGCAAACTAATGCGTGCCGCTATCAATGGAGGGGAATGGACAGAGGAGACGCTTGACGACGACGCGTCGCTGCTCCCGAACGAGAGCGTGAGCTTCATCGCGGCTCCGATGAACAATGACCCATCCGTCTACAACCTTCTCGTCATGGGAAACAGCAACGGAAAGACCGTGATCTGGAGCAAGGTGGAAGACGATGGCGACAAAACGCAAACGTGGATGTATTATAATGAGGATGAGTACCAACAGAAAAGGTTGCCTTACCTTGAAAACATGAAAGCCGTGTTGTACGGCGACAGCATAATAGCCACAGGCGGAGACTTCTCGCAAGTCTACACAAGCCCCGACTGGGGACTCACCTGGAACAAGAGCACGCTCTTCAAGTTGCCGACCGATTTCGGAAGCTCCGCGGCTAAGTTCGACATGACCGTGGACAAGGACAACTACATCTACATCTCGCGCGACGGCGCGGCAACGGTGTGGTCGGGCCGCCTCTCACAGTTAGGGTGGAAAGAAGACCGGAAAACGTTCACGAAGGGCGCGGCAAGGCGCAAATAGATGAATGGACAAGTCGTCAATGAGCACCTGGGCTAAGACAATGGCAATAGCGGCAATGACAATGTTGTCGCTAACGTGCGCGGCACAAGACGATCCTGAATATCGTCATGAGGTTGGCGTGGGAGCGGGCATGGCTGGGTATCTCGGCGACTACAACGGAAGCCTGACGCGCGGCATGCAACCAGCAGCGAGCACCATGTGGCGATATAACATAGACCCTTGGATGGCTTTGAGGCTGAACATGGGTTATGAGAAGATGAAAGGGTCTTCGAGAAATGTTGACACGTGGTATCCCGAGACCGCCCAAGGCGAATACACGTTCGGCAACAGTCTCTACGACATATCCATTGTCTACGAGTACAACTTCCTGCCGTTCGGCACAGGACGCGATTACAGGGGAGCAAAGCGCTTCACGCCTTTCGTCCTCGGCGGATTGGGACTGGGAGTGTGCAAGACCACGGAAAAGACAAGGACGGCGATGGAGCTGCCAATAGGCATAGGAGTGAAGTACAAGATAAGCGAGAGGGTCAACCTCGGCCTCGAATGGGCCGTCAATTTCACGACAAGCGACTGGCTCGACGGCGTGAAAGACCCATACGGCATAGAGAGCAGCGGAATGTTCAAGAACACGGACGCCTTCCACAGGTTGCAACTGTCGCTGACCTACAGCTTCTCGCCAAAATGCATTAACTGTAACAAAGAGTAACAACATACTAAGAGCATGACTTCGTGCAGTAACCATCAATCCAATACGGCTAACGCCCCGGTTCCCGAGAGCATCGCCATCATCATGGACGGTAACGGCCGTTGGGCTACAGAGAAAGGCAAGGACCGCTCGTTTGGCCATCAAGCCGGTGTAGAAACCGTTAGGCGCATAACGTCTGAATGTGTGCGGCTGGGAGTAAAATATCTCACGCTCTACACATTCTCCACGGAGAATTGGAACAGGCCACAGCCTGAGATACACGCCTTGATGGGTCTCGTGCTGACAAGTTTGGAGGACGAGATTTTCATGAAGAACAACGTGCGTTTCCGCGTCATCGGAGACTTGAAGCGCCTTCCGGTGGAAGTGCAGGAAAAACTGCGCGAGACTGAAGAGCACACTCGCGACAACACGGCAATGACAATGGTGGTGGCATTGAGCTACTCATCGCGCTGGGAGATAACAGAAGCCGTGAAAGACATCGCAAAGGAGTGGAAAGACACGGGCAAGCCAATTGAGGACATCAACGAGGACACCGTGACACGGCATCTGCAAACCAACTTCATGCCTGACCCAGACCTGCTGATACGCACCGGAGGAGAATATCGCATAAGCAACTACCTGCTATGGCAAATAGCCTACACGGAACTGTATTTCACGCCCGTGTATTGGCCAGACTTCTCGGAAGAAGACCTGCACAAGGCCATTGAGAGTTACCAAAAGAGGCAACGAAGGTTCGGCAAGACCGAGTCGCAAGTTGACCCCACATTAAATAAATAAGGAAATAAGAACAAGGAAGAATTTGGGAGAAAAACTGACGACATCGCGACATAAACGAGCCACAGCTTTCCTGTCTTCAACCCGCAACAAGTAATAAATGCACTACAACAAGAAGAAAGTAGCAGCTGCAATCATCGCCATGGCATGCAGCCTTGGCATAGAGGCACAAGAACGCATCGTACACCCCGACATCACTTACGCCGGCACGCCACGCAATTTGGTCATCGGAGGCTTTTCAGTCTCTGGCATGGATGGCTATGAGGACTATATGCTTACGGGCATATCAGGACTCACGGTCGGACAGCACATAGCCGTACCTGGCACCGATATAACCGATGCCGTGAAACGATATTGGAAACACGGTCTGTTCTCTGACGTGCAAATTTCCGCCGACTCCATCGTTGGCGACAAGATATTCCTGCATATCGCCTTAAAGCCAAGGCCAAGGGTGTCTACAATCAATTATTATGGATTGAAGAAGACTGAGCGAGAGGACATGGAAAAGAAACTCGGCATATTGAAAGGCGGACAAATAACGCCTAACATGATTGACCGCGCGAAAATCCTCGCAAAGAAATATTTTGATGACAAGGGCTATAAGAACGCTGACATTGAGATAAACCAAAAAGACGACCTCTCAAAGAAAAACCAAGTCATCCTCGACATCGTGATAGACAAGAAGTCGAAGATGAAGGTACGCAACATCTTCCTTGAAGGCAACGAGCAGCTCAAGTCTTCACGCATCAAGGGCGGACTGTTCAGGAAAGGCGCGTTCGCCAAGACCCACGAGGCTGGCAAGCTGTCTTCTTTCCTCAAGCCGAAGAAGTTTACGCCTGAGCGTTGGAAAGAAGACAAGGAAAAACTCATCGAGAAATACAACGAGTTGGGTTATCGCGATGCCGCAATCCTTGGCGACAGCGTTTGGAACAACGACCCGAAGCACGTGAACGTGTGGATTAAGGTATCGGAAGGACAGAAATATCATATCAGGAAGATCCATTGGGTGGGTAATACCGTTTACACTACCGACTACCTGCAACGCGTTTTGGGCATGAACCCTGGCGACGTGTACAACCAGAAGCTCCTCGACAAGCGATTGAAGAGCGACGACGACGCCGTGGGCAACCTTTATTACAACAACGGCTACGTGTTCTCAAACATAGACCCTGTGGAGCAAAACATCGAGGGAGACTCCATCGACCTCGAGATGCGAGTGCAAGAAGGCCCACAGGCTCACCTGTCACACGTGCGCATCTACGGTAACAACCGTCTTTACGAGAACGTGGTGCGTCGTGAGTTGCGCACAAAACCTGGCGACCTCTTCTCAAAGGACGCCATCATGAGGTCGTATCGTGAGATAGCGAGCATGGGACACTTCGACCCAGAGAAGATCAATCCGGACGTGAAGCCTGACTACGAGTCGGGAACAGTGGACTTGAACTGGATGCTTGAACAGAAGTCGAACGACCAGATAGAATTCTCGCTCGGTTGGGGACAGACTGGCATCATTGGCCGTATCGGATTAACACTCAACAATTTCTCAATGGCAAACTTGTTCCGCAAGAACAAGGAGCACCGCGGCATTCTGCCTATCGGTGATGGAGAGAAGCTGTCGATAAGCGCGCAGACCAACGGTACTTACTACCAGAGCTACAACGCCTCCTACTCCACCAACTGGTTCGGCGGTAAGCGACCAAACCAGTTCTCTATTGGTTTATACTATTCAAAGCAGACGGACATCAACAGTAACTACTGGAACCAGTCGGCGTACAACAACTATTATTATAATATGTACGGCTACAACTCGTACGGTTATAATTATTCCAACTACGAGAACTATTACGACCCGAACAAGTACATCCAGATGTTCGGCGCTTCGCTTGGTTGGGGTAAACGCCTGCGCTGGCCTGACGATTACTTCACGCTCTCGGTGCAAGCTGCATACACACGCTACATGCTGAAAAACTGGCGTTACTTCTACCTCATGACAAACGGTAATGCCAACAACCTCAACTTCAGCATCTCGCTGAGCCGCGCCTCTACCGACAACCAGCTCTACCCAAGAACGGGTTCCGAGTTCAGCGCGAGCGTGACCCTCACTCCGCCATGGTCGCTGTGGGACGGCAAAGACTACAAGCATCTCGCCACCAATCCCAACTCGCCAACTTACGTCAACGAGCAAAAGAAGAAATACACATGGATTGAGTATCACAAGTGGTCATTCAAGTCGAAGACTTACACCGCTCTCAGCAACGGACAGAAGTGCTTCGTGCTCATGACAAGGGCTGACTTGGGCCTGCTCGGCAGCTACAACAAGTATAAGGAGTCGCCATTCGAAACGTTCTACATGGGTGGCGACGGCATGAGCGGCTACTCGTCATACGCTGGCGAGGAGACCATCGGACTGCGTGGATACGAGAATGGTTCAATAGCTTACAATGGCTATGCATACGACCGCTTTACCTTAGAGCTTCGTTATCCGTTCCTTCTCGGCAACACCACCATATATGGCCTCACGTTCCTTGAGGGCGGTAACGCCTGGAGCAAGATACGACAGTTCAACCCGTTTGACATGAAACGCTCTGCAGGCGTGGGTGTGCGCATCTACCTGCCTATGGTGGGACTCATGGGTATCGACTGGGGCTACGGCTTCGACAAGGACAACGTGAACAACCGCAAGGGCGGCTCTCAATTCCACTTCGTGCTGGGACAGGAGTTCTAAACGCGTCTGAGACCGACGGTCTAAACGTTTCATCATGTAGAGCGTAACAAAAGATACAAATCATTCGTCTAAAAGAATAAACATAACAAAAATGAAGAACAAAAACATTTTCAAGTGTATTGCGCTTATGGCGATGATGCTTGCGTTGCCACTTATAGGCCACGCGCAGAAATTCGCTCTCATAGATATGGAATATATCCTGAAGAACATTCCAGCCTACGAGCGTGCCAACGAACAGTTGAACCAAGCCACAAAGAAATGGCAGGCTGAGGTGGAGGCCCTCAACACGGAAGCCTCTACCATGTACAAGAACTACCAAAACGAGCTCGTATTCCTATCAAAGGAACAAAAGAAAGCCAAGCAAGAGGAGATAATGAACAAGGAAAAGGCCGCGGCAGAGCTCAAGCAGAAGTATTTCTCGCCTGAGGGAGAGTTGTACAAGAAGCGTGAGAGCCTCATGCAGCCCATACAAGAGGAAATCTACAACGCCGTTAAGGAAATAGCTGACCTCAGGGGATATAGCCTCGTGCTCGACCGCGCGTCGGACACTGCCATAATCTTCGGCTCACCCAAGATAGACATCTCCGATGAGGTGTTGCGCAAGCTCGGTTACTCGCCTCGCTAAAGCGACACTCGGCGCCATGCCAAGAATAGAATAAAAAACTATAAACAAAAAACACAAACAACAATGAAAAAACTTTTATTATTCATCATGCTGATGGCACCGCTTGCCACTTTCGCACAGAAGTTTGGCAAGGTAAACACACAGACCATCATGCAAGCGTTGCCCGACATCGCAAAGGTTAACGGCGAGCTTCAGGCACAGCAGAAGACTTACGAGAACGACCTTAAGGGCATGCAAGACGAGCTCACACGCCAAAACGAGGCTTACGAGAAGGGTAAGAGCACTATGAACCCAACTCAACAGAAGCAGAAGGAGCAGGAGCTTCAGACTCTTTACCAAAAGATTCAGCAGACTTACCAGGACAACTCACAGGCTCTGCAAAAGAAGCAGCAAGATCTCATGCAGCCTATCGTGACAAAGGTGCGCAATGCCATTGACGCAGTGGGTAAGGCCGGTGGCTACACGTTCATCTTCGAGGATGGCGTGGCTGTCTACACAGGCACTAACGTCGAGGATGTCACATCCAAGGTGCAGGCCGAGATTTCCAAGATGAAGTAAACAATACCTTTGGGAACAAACAAGGGGCGGCAGTGCAATGCCGCCCTCATATTTTCAGACTTTTAACCAACCATGAAGAAACTCGTCCTCTTTTTCATCGCCACGGCAACAATGCTTTCAGCCAACGCCCAATCAGAGAACACGATGCCTGAGCAAGCAACCATGACCGTCAACAAAGATGGCCAGCAACCTGCCATTCGCTTCGGTTATCTCAGTTGTGACAGCGTGCTACATTCCATGCCGGAATACAACGCGGCAATGAAAAACCTCAAAGAGCTGAAAGCGAAATATGACAGTGAAATGAAGCGCGTGGAAGATGAGTTCAACAACAAGTACGAGCTCTTCCTCGAGGGACAAAGCGACTTCGCGCCATCAATAAGGCAAAAGCGTCAAGCCGAACTGCAAGAGCTCATGGAGAAAAACATGGCTTTCAAGGAAGAGGCGCGCCGCCTTCTTGAAAAAGCCAAGCTTGAAGCCCTCACACCACTGAAAAAGACCATACAGGCGACAATCACCCGCATTGGCCAGCAAAGAGGTCTCGCCTTTGTCGTGAACACCGATGGAGGCAACATGCCCTACCTCAGCACAATAATGGGCGAAGACATTACGGAAGAGGTCATAAAGGCCTCAAGATGATAGTATGCAAGATAAAAATACTATTCTTTTCCCACAAGGGTCAGGACCGATTGGTGTCTTCGACTCTGGCTACGGAGGCTTGACCATCCTTCACGGTATCAGGCAGACGTTGCCTCAATACGACTATATTTATCTTGGCGACAACGCCAGGGCTCCCTATGGCCCAAGGTCTTTCGACGTGGTATATGAGTTCACAAGGCAGGCCGTGGAACGATTGTTTTCCATGGGTTGCCAACTCGTCATCATAGGATGCAACACCGCGTCGGCAAAGGCGCTACGCTCTATCCAACAAAACGACCTGCCCAACTGGGACCCAAGAAGACGCGTGCTCGGCGTCATAAGGCCAACGGCTGAAATCATAGGAGACATCACAAGAAACAATCATGTCGGACTGCTCGCAACCGAGGGAACGGTGAAGAGCCAAAGCTACGACATGGAGATACATAAGTTGTGGCCCGACATCAAGGTCACGGGACAGGCTTGCCCATTCTGGGTGCCATTGGTGGAATATAACGAGGCCGACTCGCCTGGTGCCGACTACTTCGTGAAAAAACGAATAGACCAACTCCTTAGAAAAGATCCGGAAATAGACTCCATAATCCTCGGCTGCACCCATTTCCCGTTGCTCATGCCGAAGATTCTAAAATACACTCCACCGGGCATAACCATTGTGCCACAAGGTGAATACGTGGCAAGCAAATTGAAAGACTATCTAAGAAGGCATCCTGAGATGGAGACTCTGCTCACAAAAGGCGGTGACGTGAAATACTTCTCAACGGAAAACGCGTCTAAGTTCATGGAATCAGCCTCCATCTTCCTCCACGAGAGGATTAAAGCGACACATATAGATTTATAAAACCAAACAGTAAATAATAAAACATGCAAGAAACAAGACAAAACAAGATAGCGCGACTGCTTCAAAAGGAGCTCGCTGAGATTTTCCAAGGCCAAACTCGCCAAACCCACGGCATTCTCGTGAGCGTGACGCGTGTTAGGGTAAGTCCAGACCTTAGCATCTGCACCGCTTACCTCAGCATCTTCCCGCCTGAAAAGGCGAAAGACCTTCTCGACAACATCCGCAAGAACGAGAAGACCATACGCTACGACCTTGGAAAGCGTGTGCACAACCAGCTGCGCATCATACCTGAGTTACGGTTCTTCCAGGACGACAGCCTCGACTATATCGAGCATATTGACAGCCTGCTGAAAAAGTAACAACACTCTCTAAGACAAAAACTATCACCAACGGTGAACTTCCCATTTTTCATAGCGCGGCGTTACCTCTTCTCCAAGAAGAAGACCCACGCCATAAACGTCATTTCCATAATCTCTGTCATTGGCGTGGCTGTGGCAACCATGGCTCTCGTCATCGTCATGTCGGTGTTCAACGGCTTCCACGACCTTGTGGCCAGTTTCTTCACCAACTTCGACCCACAGCTCAAGGTGGTTCCTGTAACGGGAAAGTCGGTTGCTGCCGATGATCCTGCGCTATACAAGATCAAGAAACTGCCGCAGATTGATGTCGCCACGGAGACTTTCGAGGACATGGCCCTTGCCGTCTACAAAGGCAGGCAAGCCATGGTTACGATAAAAGGCGTGGACGACAACTTCGCCGACCTTACGCATATCACCGACATCCTCTACGGCGACGGGCAATTCAAGCTCCACACGGCCAACCTCGAATATGGCACGCCGGGCATTCGGCTTGCCAACAACTTGGGCCTTGGCGCCAGATGGGACAACTACCTGCGCATCTACGCGCCACAACGTCAGGGACAGCTCGACATGAGCAACATGGAAGGTGGATTCGTGCTCGACTCTTTGCTTTCCAGTGGAGTCGTCTTCACGGTGAACAACAGCAAATACGACAAGGGCTATATACTCACTTCTCTCGGCTTCGCGAGAAGGCTTTTCGATGCCCAGGGCGAACTGACGGCCTTGGAACTGCGACTGAAACCTGGCTCCAACTTCGATGCCGTGAAGAGCGACATACAGGACATAGCCGGAAAACGTTTCAAGGTGGAGGACAGGTATGAGCAACAAGCCGACACGTTCAAGATCATGGAGATTGAAAAGCTCATGGCCTATATCTTCCTGACGTTCATCCTCGTAGTGGCTTGCTTCAACATCATCGGCTCACTGTCCATGCTCATCATCGACAAGAAGGACGATGTGGCTACCTTGCGCAACCTCGGCGCCACCGACAAGCAGATTACCAGGGTCTTCCTCTTCGAGGGCAGAATGATATCTGTCATTGGCGCGCTCATCGGCATTGGCGTCGGACTGCTCCTGTGCTTGCTCCAGCAACAGTATGGCTTGGTCAGCATGGGCAGTGGCGACAACTTCGTGGTCAACGCCTATCCCGTCAGCGTTCACTATTCCGACGTGTTCATCATCTTCCTCACCGTCATCGCCGCTGGTTGGTTGGCGGTGTATTACCCCGTAAGGGCACTGAGCAAACGCTTATTGAGTTAACGAGACAATCAAATGCGGCATAAGCCTTTAGGATAGACTTATGCTTTTAGACAAACACATTCCACACATTTTTTAATACGAAGAAACGGCTGGTAGCTCACGATGGAGCCGCCAGCCGTTTTTCCGTGGTTTTAGCCTTGTCGCTTAAAAGTCGAGCTCATTCAAGTTCTTGTCCACGGCCATACCCTTAGGAGCCTGTTGCTTCACCGTGAACGATCGCACGGCCTTGAAATGCAATTCGCAGAGTGTCTCGTCGCCATTGAGCGTGGCCTGGTTGCCCACGTTGGCGAATGTTGGGTACAGCACTTGTGAGCCATCGCTGTGGTGTCTGTCATAAGTCATGTTGCGCATGTCCTTTGCAGCCACTGCCTCGGCCTTCACGAACCTCATGTCTTGCGGACGATAAGGAAGCACGAAGTTGAACGCGTTGACCGATTGCATGCCATGACCTTTAACCTTCACCGTGACGTCATCGCCAGCCTTGTATGCCTTTTTGTCGTACTCATAAGAGAACTTGCCAGCCAAAGGCGTGTTGTGGCCATCATCATAGACGCCTCCGTCGAGCTTTGTCGTCACGTTGGATATGTCATAAGCGTCTATCAAGCCATTGTTGTTAACGTCGCCCACGGAGATATAACCGTCAAAGTCGGAGTCGCCTTTCTTCAAGCCAGTATAGTTCATGTACGAAGTCAAGTCGTTGTCGTCAATCTTGCCATCGTTGTTGATGTCACCAGGGATTAGCGTCTTGGTTCCCGGCACCTTGAAGACATAGAGTTCACGTCCCGAACCGAAGCCGCCTACGGCGTCAAGCACCTTCACCTTGACATAGCGAGCCTCAGGATGTGATGTCAGCTTCACCTCCTTAGTCTGGGAGTTACGCGCCCACGTCTGCTCACCAATTTCCGTCCACGTCTTGCCATCGCGGCTCACCTGTATGTCGGCGCGCGTTATCGTGCCGTTGCCGGCGTCGGCACGCGGCAGATACTGAATCTTGTCGAGCGTGCTGGTGCCGTGAAGGTCTACCGTGAAATCAAACGGCACCGCCTTGCTATAATAATATGTGTGCCAGATGTCGCCCGTAGTGGCGAAGTCGAAGAGGTGCTCTATGCCGAAGCCTTCCATGTCCTTCGCCGTCGATGTGGCGGTGAGGCCATGGAGCGCGAATTCCAATGGGTTCACGGCCGTGCGCACGTGCAGCGGTGTCCACTCACCTACTCCACTGGCGTTGACCGCACGCACCTTGAAGTCATAGTCGGTCTGTGGCGTGAGGTCGTTAAAGGTCAACTCGTTGCCGCGTATCGTGGAATAGTTCTCGCCCTGGAACTCCACCTCATAATAATCGGCGTTGTCCACGCTCTTCCATTTCGGCGTTACGGAATATGGTTGCACGTCGGCCTTGAGCAGCTGTGGCGCGGCAAGTGTGCCCGTGCTCTTCTTCAGCCCGTTGTCCTTGGCCAACTTCACGAATCCCTTCACGGTCAGCGCCACGTCGTTTGCCGTGATGTCGGTCTTGGCTATGCGAACGGTAATGCATGGTGTCTTCTTCACGCTGAACGACGCGCTCGGCGAGCCTGGCGTTGAGAAGCGGTTAAGCTCAGGAGCCTCATCATAGCTCCACGTGTTCTCACCCGAAGCCGCCTCGCTCAATGCCACTTTCTTTCCGCCTATCGTGGCTGTCACCTTTGAAGGCTTGGCGTCGCAATTGATGAGGAGCGTAGTGCCCTGCTGGGTGGTCTGCCCGTCAAACTTGCCTTGCGTCTTGCTGATGTGTATGTCTAATTCGCCCTTTGCATTCAAGTCTGACGTGACGAGCGTGGTGGCGGATTCGCCCTTGAGATAGCCCTCCGTCACGCCGTCGTCATCATAGAGTGTGAACGACGACTGGCCGTCAGGATAAATCTCGAACACGCGTGTCGACTTGTCTATCTGCGACGGATTGTTGTTGGCGTTGTTCATCGGGATTATTGCCCCGGCCTTTACAAACAGCGGCAACTTCCACAACGGCGCGTCATAATCATTGAGTATGCGTCCGCCATCATAGGTCGCGCCCGTGAAGTAGTCGTACCATGTGCCCTTTGGCAGGTAGATGCCGTTTCGCTTGTCGTTGCCTTGCTTGTCTGCAGCCGTGTTCTGGTATATTGGTGCCACGAGCAGCGATGGGCCATACATGTACTGGTAGCGTGTGGCCGTGCCCAGGGTGTAATCGGATGGGTCGTCGAGGAACATGGCCCTGATGAGCGGCTTGCCTGTCACTGCCTCATGTGCGCAAGAATAGCTATACGGCAAAATCATCGACTTCAGCTTCAGGTATGAGCGGTTTATGCTCGTCGCCGGCTCGCCAAGGGCGCTGGGGTATTTCGGGTTGGCGCCCCATCCGTCCATGTTGAGCTGCATTGGCGAGAACGCCTTCCACTGGAAGTCGCGGATATTCACAATCTGGTTCTTGCCACCGAATATGCCGTCCATGTCGCTCGTGATGTTGCCCATGCCCGACAGTCCCGCGCCTATATACGTGGGAATGTGGAAACGAATGTATTCCCACTCGCCACCAGTCTGGTCGCCCGACCACACGCCGCCGTAGCGCTGCGTGCCGGCCCATCCGTCGAGCGTGATGATAAACGGGCGCGCGTTGTTGCCATAGTAAGGCATCACGCCCGCCACGTCGGCAATGCCATTAAGGCCAAACGAGTAGCCGGCGCCTACCCACGCCACGTCGGTCTTCAGCACGCGCACGCCTGCGTCGCGCACCTCTTTCACGATGTCACGTTGAAGCAAGGCCGGTATGGAGTCTATCGGGTGAAGGTTCGACTGTGTCCACAAGCCTATCTCCACGCCGTTCTTGCGGGCATAGTCGCCAAAGCTCTTCAGGTTGGCAATGTTGCCGTCGAGCGTCGAGGTCTGGCCGTAGCCGGCGCCGTAGCCGTCGTTTGGCAGCACCCATCCCAATGGCAGGTCGTTATTTTTGTACCTGTCCACCACGGCGCGGGCGGAGAACTGATAGTTGTTCTTCTCCCCGTTCAGGCTTTCCTTTATGCCGCCGTTGTCTTTCTGGCTCTCCTTGTATCGTTTGCCATCCTCAAAGAGTATGCCCTTGGCGTCGGTCGTCTCTTTCCAATAGTCGCGGTTGTAGGCGTTGAGGTGTCCCTCATAGAAGGCGAACTTGGGCAGGAGCACGGGATTGCCCGTAAGCTGGTAGTAGTCGCGCAGCAAGGCCGTGGGCGTGCTGTCCACCATGAGGAACATGTCAAGGTACGACGTGTCATGGGTTAACGTCACGGTCGACTTGTCGGTGCTTCCGAAGTCGTATTCTCCCGGCTTGAAGGTATAGGGCATGGCCGCGTAACCCTTCGTTGACCAATAGAACGGAGCGGGAGATGCCACGCCGCCATCAGTCCAGCTGTTGGTGTTCACTATCTCTATGCGCTTGCCGCGGTGCGAGAAACGCCCGTTCTGCACGCCTCCGCCATAGAAATACTCGTCGTCGTGGTTTCTGAGGCTGAACGTGGTGCGGCCTTTCCCGAAGTCGACTTCCTTGGTCTCCTCTGCCACCACCTTGCCGTTTCTCAGGTCGGTGACGCTCATCAAGCCCGAGTGGCGGTCGAAGCTGACCTTTATCTCGGCCGTGGCCACGGCCACCGTATTGTCGTCCTCGGTCACCTCCAGCGCGCCCACGTCGTGTCGGGGCGTGTCTACAAGGATCTTGGCTGGTGGATTGCTCTTTGGGTCACGTATTATGCCGCCGTCGGGGTCTTGAAACACGCGGAAGATGTTCTTGCCATAGAAATCGAGGGTCAGCAACTTGCCGTTGCCATACAATACCTCTACCGTGGTCGGGTTTATCTGCCGTATGCCCGTGACGGGCACGTTTGCCGCCTGCGACACACCGCTTGCCATCAACACGGAAAGCAAGGTTGCAAGATGTTTTTTCTTAGTCATCATTGGTTATTCTAAACAGTATATTTGAATTTCAAAATTACAAAAGCTTTTCGAGATAGCAGCAAAAGCCATGAGCCAATTAAGGTTAAATGTGTTAAAGATGTATAACACTGCGGCAAAAAAATGTGCACGTTTACAAAAAACCATTAACTTCGCTTGTGAAAAAGGATAAAATAGAGATACACAACTATCATTTTATAAATAAAAGCCAAAGCTAATGCAAAAATTTGTTTACAACATTGGTTGTGTCGGCATTGCCATGATATGTGGCATGCCTGTTACCGCCTTTGCAAGCGACGGTCACTCGCAACCAAAGAACTTGGCACTTCAAACTACAAATCAAGACCACACCGTCACAGGCGTGGTGCTCGACGAAAGTGGGCAGCCTGTCATCGGTGCTACCATTGTGTCAAAGACTAACCCAAAAATCTTGTCGACGACGGATGTCAACGGCCAGTTCTCAATCAATGTCAAGAATTCCGACGACGTGCTCGTCTTTACCTACATCGGTTGCCAAAAGAAGGAGGTGCCCTTGAAAGGCAAGCGCGTGCTGTCTGTGGAGATGAAGGAAGACGCCAAGACGCTGAGCGATGTCGTCGTGACGGCCTTCGGCGCCACCCAGAAGAAGGAGACCGTGGTGGGATCCATCCAGCAGGTCAAGCCTGAGAACCTCCGCGTGCCGGGCTCTAACATCTCCAACGCTTTCGCGGGCCGCCTTGCCGGTGTCATAGCCACGCAGAGCAGCGGACAGCCTGGAGCCAACGGTTCCAACTTCTACATCCGCGGCATATCCACCATCAGCGGTGCCACGTCGCCTCTGATTGTCATGGACGGCATGGAGATAAGCCAAGACGACCTCAACCACCTCGACCCTGACGTCATCGAGAGCTTCTCCATACTGAAAGACGCCTCGGCCACCGCCATGTATGGCACGCGAGGTGCCAACGGCGTGCTCATCATCACGACAAAGAGCGGTGCCGACCTGGAGAAACCGAAGATAACGTTCCGCGTGGAGGGCAACATCACCACGCCTACCTCGAAGCCTAAGTTCGTCAACGGTGCCGACTTCATGCAGCTCTACAACGAGGCCGTGAGAAACGAGGGCACGGGAAGCACTCTCTACACCGACGAGCAGATTGCCAACACGCGCGACCACGTCAACAAATACGTGTTCCCGGACGTCGACTGGTACAACGAGATATTCAAGAACGCCTCGTTCAACCAAAAGGCCAACATGAACATACGTGGCGGCACGAAGAAGATCGTCTACTTCATGAACCTCAACCTGAGCAACGAGACGGGCATGCTGAAAAACCGCAGCAAGGACTTCTACTCTTACAACAACAACATCGACTACCTGCGCCTGGCTTTCCAGAACAACATCGACTTCAACATGTCGAAGTCGTCGAAGATATCCCTGCACCTCTATGCCGGACTCGACAAGATGCACGGCCCGGCAGTGGGCAACAACGACATCTCCACCACGCTGAACAACATCTATTCGCAGGTGGTGAACGCCAACCCGGTGCTCTTCCCTATCATGTATGAGGATCAAAGCAACGACGGGTGGACACACTGGGGCTACAAGCAGCTGGCCAACGGCGGCAACACCAACCCTCTGGCCCAGCTTGTCAACGGCTACCAAGACTCGTTTGCCAGCACCATCACGGCAAACCTGAACTTCGACCAGAAGCTCGACTTCATCACCAAGGGCCTGGCCTTCCACGCCATGATATCGTTCAAGAACTGGTCGAAGAGCGTCAACAACCGCTACATGAACTTCAACCGCTACACCATGCAGAGCTACACCAAGGGCGAGGATGGATCGTATAGCTATACCACCGTACCCGTGGGTGACCCCACCCAGCCAGTGCTCAGCAACAACGGCTCCAACGCCGGTGACCGCCGCTACTACGGACAGGCTTATTTCGACTACAACCACACCTTTGGGGCGCACACCGTTTCGGGCATGCTGCTGTGGAACATCAACCAGTACGACAACAACATGTTCCAGACCAGCGTGCTGGCCTCTTTGCCATCACGCAAGATGGGCTTCGCGGCCCGCGCCACATACGACTACTTGCACCGTTACCTAATCGAGTTCAACGCCGGCTACAACGGTTCCGAGCAGTTCGCCAAGGGCCACCGTTGGGGCTTCTTCCCCTCTGTCGGCCTCGGCTATGTGTTGAGCGAGGAGAACTTCTGGAAGCCGCTGAGAAACGTCGTGTCCAACTTCAAGCTCCGCGGCACCTACGGCCTCGTGGGTAACGACCAATACGGATACGAGCGATTCATCTATCAAGAGGTGGTTTCGCTGACGGGCAACGGTTACTACACCACTGGCATACCCGGCAACCAGCAGTCTTACACTGGCCCGGGATGGACGCGCCTCGGCAACGACAACGTGTCGTGGGAGGTGGGCCACAAGCTCGACCTCGGCTTCGACTTGCAGCTGTTCAACGACCTCAACGTCACCTTCGACTGGTTCCGCGAGCGCCGTTCCAACATCTTCCAGCAGAAGCTGTCCATACCTAACTATCTCGGCACCGCCAACACCAAGATATACGGCAACCTGGCCGAGGTGGTAAACCACGGCGTGGACCTCGCCGTGAGCTACAACAAGGTCATCAACAAGAACTTCGCCATACAGTTCCAAGGCACGTTCACCTACAACGACAACAAGGTGACGGTCTACGACGAGGCACCGGGCAAGCGCGAGGCCATGATGACCAAAGGCAAGAACGTGTCAACCGCATGGGGTTATGTCGACGACGGATTGTTCATCGACTACGCCGACATTGCCAACAGCCCGAAATCCACGTTGGGCAACATAGCCATCGCCCCTGGCGATGTCAAGTATGTTGACCAGCCAGACGCCGACGGCAACTATGATGGTAAGATAACGAGCGACGACAGGGTGCCTCTGGGTGTCACCACGCCTAAGATTATCTATGGCTTCGGCCCGTCAATCACCTTCAAGAAATGGGATTTCTCGTTCTTCTTCCAGGGACGCGGCAACGTGGCCTTGATCTTGAGCGACATCCAGCCCTTTGGCACCAACACACGCCGTGGCGTGCTCGACTTCGTGGCGCAAGACCGCTGGAACCCCGACAACCAGGATCCAAGGGCCAAGTACCCTCGCCTGACTGAGACGTTCAACAACAACAACACGGCCACGTCTACTTACTGGCTCCGCAACGGACGCTTCCTCAAACTGAGAAACGCCGAGATAGGATACAGCTTCAAGCACTGCCGCGTCTACTGCAACGGCACCAACCTCCTCACCTTCTCACCGTTCAAGCTCTGGGACCCGGAGATGGGAGGCGGAAACTTCACATCAAAGTATCCTACGCAAATCACGGTAAACGTGGGTTGCCAAATCACCATCAATTAATTTCCGAATCATGAAAATACTCAAGAAATCAATAATAGGCTGCCTCTTGCTCGCGGGAATGACGATGTCGTCATGCGACTTCCTCGACGTCGTGCCAAAGGAGAACGCCACGGGAGAGGACATGACGAAAGATCGCCAGGCCGCCCTCAACTATCTTTACTCTTGCTACGGCTACCTGCCCCAGCCCAACAACGGCACAAGCTCCCTCGACCTGCTGACGGGCGACGAGGTGGTCACGGCCTTCGAGCATGAGACGTTCGCCGCATTCCCTAAGGGAAACTACACGGCCTCGAGCCCTGTCATCTCATATTGGAACACGCTCTACCAAGGCATACGCCAGTGTCTCTCCTTCGAGGAGGAGCTCAACAAGGGCGGCAACTTCTCCGGACTGGAAGACAAGGACCGCACCGACTACAAGGCGCAAGTGAAGTTCCTCTTGGGCTACTACGACTTCCTGCTCACGCGATGCTATGGACCTATCATCCTCGTGACCACGAAGCCTGACGCCAAGACGAACCCTGAGAACTATCTGCCGCGCACTTCCTACGACGTGTGTGTCGACTCCATCGTCAACTATTTCGACCAAGCTGCCAAGGGACTTCCCGCTACCCGCACGGGCACGCAGTCGAGCGAGTTTGGACTGGCCACGAGCGTGGCGGCCAAGGCCATGAAAGCCAAGACGCTGCTCTATGCCGCCTCTCCGCTTTTCAACGGCAACAGCAAGTTCTACGCCAATTTCAAGGGCAAGGACGGCAACGCACTCATGCCGCTCACCTACGACGCCAACAAGTGGGCCAAGGCCCGCGACGCCTATAAGGAGGCCATCGACGCCGCCGAAGCCGCCGGCTACCATCTCTATACACGTGGCGACTACAAGCTTTCTACCAACGGCTACCCCGCCAACCCGTATGTACGCGCCCTGCGCTATATCAACACCGACTATGAGCAGGAGGGCGAGACGGCAGGCGCCAACTGCGAGGTCATCTTCGCCGACTCGCGTGGTGAGGGTGCCTACGGCTTGCAAAACAAGAGCATGCCGTTCAACTGGAAGAACGGCGACAACTCGTGGAACGGCATCTCCCCGACAGTGGCCATGCTGAGCCGCTTCTACACCAAGAACGGCCTGCCGATGGACGAGGACAAGACCCTGGATTATTCGCGGCCTTGGTCGCTCGTGACCGTCGACTCAGCCCACATGGACGAGGCTTGCCTTGGTCGCCAGACCATGCGCTTCGACCTGGACCGTGAGCCTCGCTTCTATTCGTGGATTGCCTTCCAAAACGGTTTCTACGAGATTCTAAGCGCGAGCAACAACGGTGCCTACACCGACGACGCCAACTATAAGAATTTCTCCGACGGCTCACACGGCAAGCTCGTTACCAGCTTCGTCGTGGGAGGCAACTGCAGCCGTGGCAAAAACGCCAACAACCTGCGCTCCAACAACTATGCGCCATCGGGCTTCCTCAACAAGAAGTTCGTGGATCCTGACATTGCGAAGAAGGCCAGCGGACTGAGCGACTATCACGAGCGCCCATGGCCGATAATCCGCCTCGCCGAGCTTTACTTGGGCTATGCCGAGTGCTGCGTGGAGACGGGCGACCTGCCCACGGCGCGCAAATACATCGACAAGGTTCGCGCACGCGCCGGCATTCCGTCGGTGGAAGTGGCTTGGGCCAACTTCTCTAAAGACCCGTCGAAGGCCAACACGCAAGACGGCTTGCGCGAGATCGTGCGCAACGAGCGCATGAACGAGTTTTACCTGGAGAACCAAAACTTTTGGGACATGCGCCGCTGGCTCCTCGCCGAGAAGTATTTCAACGTGAAAGCACAAGGCATGAACATCGAGGCGACCACTCTCTCTGGCTTCGCCAAGCTCAGCAACATCGTGTTTGAGCGCAAGTTCACCTCGCCGGCCAACTATCTCATGCCTATCCCGACCGACGACATCAACAAGAACACGCATATCGTCCAGAACCCGGGGTATTAACCTTAACCTCACAAAAATCAGAATCAATGAAGAAAATTGTTTATAGCTTATTGGCCGCCTCGCTCCTCGCTGGCCTCACGGCGTGCTCCGACGACGACAAGACCGTGCCCAGCTCCGTCTTCGACCAAGGCAGCGTGACCTCAGTAGCCAAACCCGGTGAGGTGGTCTTCCACTGGACTAAGCCTTCCGACCCCGACTACTATTACGTGAAGGTGAAATACGATGACCCGCAGAAGGGCGTGGTGGTGAAAGACGCCAGCGCCTATGCCGACTCCATCGTCATCGACGGCCTCTATGCCAAATACGGGGCCTTGAATTACCAGTTCTCCTTCGTGAGCCGCGACGGTGGCGAGACAGCGCCGTTCACGGTGAGCGCGCAGGCTGGTGCCGTGAAGCCCACCGTCAAGGACGCGGGCCTGGGAGACGCCATCACCCTGACGGGTGCCGACCTCTGGACCGACGACCAGGAGAGCTCGGAAGGCCCGCTCAAGGACCTCGTGGACGGAAACGCGAGCACCTACTTCCACATGAGCTGGTCCAACCCATCGCCATTCCCCCACTACATCGTTGTCGACTTGAAGAAAGAGGTCTACGGCGTGACGTTCTCTTACATCTGCCGTAACCAGAACAACAAGGACAACCCGAAGCAAATCACCGTCCTCGGCTCGGAAGAGTTCGGCCAGACTACCGACGACCTGTCAAAGGCCTTCCAGCTCGACGTGATGTCGGGTCTGCCGGGCGACAAGGCGGCTTCTTACGAGTCGTCGCACATCATAAGCAGTAAGCCTTTCCGCTACCTGTGGCTCCGCATCGACTCTTCTACGTCGGGAAGCAACTGGGTGGCGCTCGCCGAATTGTCGGTGACAGAGGTGAAGACCACCATCTACGACCCGGAAAACGAGTAGCGTCAGGATAAACATCCCATGTCATACCAATGCTCACGCCGAGCATTCTGAACTCTTGTAGGAGAAAAACGAAAGCAGGGAAAAAACCTCTTCGTTTTCCTCCTACTTTGGTTTTCATGTGCCCTACTGCTCATTTAGTTTCTGGGGAAGCGGAAAAAATAGGATACCCTTATCGCTATCGTAGTAGATGTCAGCCAAAGAGTTACCGAACGTTAAATCTTGGAAAAACGGACAAAACAGACCTATTTCATCTTGGAAAAACGGACAAAATATACTATTTTTGCCTTGGAAAAACGGACAAAACAGACCTATTCCCCCTTGGAAAAACGGACAAAGACATGATTAAACGTAAGATAGATAGCTATTTAGAGCACTTTGTGGAAATCAACTTCATCGAAAGTCCTAATTTGGTTAGCGTTTTTAGCAAGGCAACAAGTGGGCAAGGTTACTTATCTTCCTATCTACATGACCATGTTCATCCAAAAGGAGCAGCAACTCCCGACCAACTATAAAATAGATTTGTCGGGATTGCTGTGTGACCAAGGCTATCTGGGATGCCAAGGGCAACATCTCTTTCTACTCTTATTTCTATGAACCTTTATTGGCATTTTACCAAGTGATAACCTTATCTACTATTTCTTGTTGCTCCAAGCTACTTCTTCGCAGATAGATACGTGTCGTTTCGATGCTTTCATGCCCCATAAGGTCTGCAAGCAGGGCAATGTCGTTGAACTTCTCCAAGAAATTCTTGGCATAACGATGGCGGAACGAGTGAGGGTACACCACTTTCTCATTCAAGCCATACTTCACCGCATAGTTCTTCAACTGCTGTGATATGCCTCTTGTCGTGATGCGCTCGCCAAAGCGATTGAGAAAGAGATAGCCACTTGTACGGTTGAGTGTCTGCAACCACTTTTCTGTTTCCGTGCGCAATGTCTTGGGGATATAGATACGCCGTATCTTGCCACCCTTGGTGTAGATGTCATAATAGCCTACTTGCACGTGCTCAACCTTGATTTGCACAAGTTCGCTCACTCTGGCACCTGTCGCAGCTAAGAAACGCACCACAAAGTACCACTCCAAGTTGTCTTCCTTCTTCAACTTGTTCTTCAAGAAGGTGTAGTCGGCATTGCTGATGACATTCTCCAAGTACGAACGCTGCTGTACCTTGACCGACTTCAAGCGGAGTTTCGTCTTGCCCACAAATACAAGGTACTTGTTCAACGCCTGAATACGGAGGTTCACCGTCTTTGGTTTGTAAGTCTCAATCAAGTAGGTCTTGTAAACCAACAAGTTTCTCTTGTTCAACTCTTTGTGTCGAGAGCCAAACTCCTTTACGGCATACAGATATGCCGAAATCGTGTTCTTAGCCATATTGCCTTGGCTTAGGAACTCTTCAAATTTGTCTAATTCCATTTCTATTCGTTTATTAGTGAAACATAAAGTTGTCCATATAAATAGGCATGGATTTGTTCTATGAGTTCCTATTATGAGAAGATGCTTGCCACAGGGGAGGTGAAGTGTATTGATGAGGAGATACCGTTTGAGATACCGCAGGGGTGGGAATGGTGCAGACTTAATGACTTGGCTTTATATCGAAAAGGCCCTTTTGGAAGTAGTTTGACAAAATCTATGTTTGTAGCCAAAAGTACTCAAAGTATTAAGGTCTATGAGCAGAAGAACGCAATACAAAAAGATTGTACTCTTGGCGATTATTATATCAGCAAAGAAAAGTTTGAAACAATGCAAAGCTTTGTTGTTAAGCCAAATGACATTATAGTAAGTTGTGCAGGGACAATCGGAGAAACTTATCTTTTACCATCTGATGCTCCTGTCGGCATCATCAATCAAGCGTTGATGAGGGTTACGCTTTTTGATTTGAACATGGTTGAATACTGGCAAATATACTTTGCTTATATGCTTTTGAATGAGGCACAAATGAAAGGCTCTGGTTCAGCCATTAAGAATATTCCACCATTTGAATATTTAAAAGCAGTACTCGTGCCTATTCCTCCTTTATCTGAACAAAATAGATTGGTTGAAAGATACAATATACTTTTGTCTCTAATCGGCAAATATGAATTAGAAGCAAATAAGTTGAATTGTCTTAATCAAAAAGTCTATGATAAATTAAAGAAATCAGTATTACAGGAAGCCATACGGGGAAAACTTGTTCCACAACTTGCTGAGGAAGGTTCTGCCAAAGATTTTTTAGAGCAGATAAAGTTAGAGAAACAGAAACTCGTCAAAGAAGGCAAGCTAAAGAAGTTTGCCCTCAACGATTCTGTTATATTCCGTGGTGACGATAACAAGTATTATACCATTGACAAAAAAGAGAAAATATGTATCGATGATGAAATGCCATTTGATATTCCTGGCACATGGCAATGGTGTCGTTTGGGAACACTGTTCTCACATTGCACAGGGAAAGCATTAAATGCGTCAAATCTGAAAGGGTCATTAATGACTTACATTACCACTTCAAATCTATATTGGAATAGATTTGAACTCGACAATCTTAAGCGGATGCGTTTTACAGATGAAGAAATAGAAAAATGCACTGCTACATTTGGAGATTTACTTGTCTGTGAAGGTGGAGACATTGGGCGTGCCGCAATATGGAACTATCCGTATGATATAAGAATCCAAAATCATATACACAAACTTCGTGCTTATAAGCAACTTTGTACAAAGTTCTTCTTTTGGGTGTTTTATTTCTATAAGGCAACAGGACGAATAGGTGGTAAAGGTATTGGAATACAAGGGCTTTCTTCTAAAGCCTTAGATAATATTCTTATACCTTTACCCCCATTAAAAGAGCAACAACGCATTGTTGCTCAAATAGAAAAACTATTTGAGCAACTGCATTAATTGCTCTATCTTTTCAACAATGCGTTGTTGTTCTCTCAAAGGAGGAATGGGAAACAACGCATTGTTACCTTTTTTACTTCCTAATCTTGGCATCTTTATTCCATAGGAATCACTATTTGCATAATCTACAAAGAAAGGACTCATCAGATAAGCTTGTGCATATTTATTGTAAATATGTCCGAAGTCAAATGCAAGTATTTCAGTTGTGCACGCTCCGTCTTCATCGGCAACTATTACTTTGTTTAAATATGGCCTCAGCTTACTATATAACACATTTCCTTTGTAAAACAAGTGTTTGTCGCTTTTTGACAAAAGATCTTTCATTCGTTTTTTTTGTAAAAGCCTACCGCTATCCTTTTCTATATCTTCTAAGTCAAGTATCCAAGAATCCATGTCTAACATACTCGAAGATATTGTTTGACTTTTGCTAAAATCAACAATTGCACCTAGTCGTGCCCATACCCAGCTGTTTGGTATTTCAAAAGGAACCTCATCTTCAATACAGACAATCTTTTTCCCAATCTTCTCATAGTACCTGCTATCGCCACCACGGAAAATGACAGAATCAATAAGGGAAGACTTCTTTAGTTTGCCCTCCTTTACGAGTTTCTGTTTTTCCACCTTTATCTGTTCAAGCAGTTCTTGCGCTGTACCTTCTTCAGCTATTTGAGGCACAAGCTTTCCTTGAATTGCCTCTTGTAGAATAGACTTGGGTAATTGTTTAGCCAAATAATTATCCAGTTCTATTTTCTTTTCTAAAAGTTGATTTAATCTCTTTTTCAGATGTTCCATAATTATGCTGTTTTGAATATAGTGTGGGACATCTTCTCATAATAGGAATTGTTCTCACCACGGTAGATAATGGATGCGTTCTTGTCACGCTTGATTTTCTTCTCCTTGATCAAGCGTTCTTTCTCCTGACGAATCTTATCAAGTAAAACGCTTGCAGGTTCAAAATTTTCAGGTTTATCAACAACCTCCTTTTTGAACCATTCTCTGCCAGCACCAGACTTTAAGTATTTTTCCCTTTGCAATGCGGCTTCTTTAGAATAATGCATTTCCCAATAATATAATTGTTTGGGCTTATGCGTTTTTGTGTAATCTGCACCTGTTCCATTGCAATGTTGTTGGTAGCGTCTCAAAAGATTATCCGTAAATCCTTTATAAAAACTGCCATCTTCACACTCAATTACATATGTAAACCAACACTCCTTACCTTTATCCCTTGGTACTGGGTTCGTCATTAGGGTCTTGCCTGCCTGTCGGCAGACAGGCGGTACAAGTTTTCCCTGTATCGCCCATTGTAATATGCTGTTCTTTAATTGTTTTCCGTTCATAACATAAGTTTTA
>OIYQ01000102.1_pt1 | contig 32715 bp, 23 predicted proteins | sample 1588311 | NCBI WGS metagenome assembly OIYQ01 (sample SAMN03283244) | human gut metagenome | biome: human-associated habitat; material: feces | host: Homo sapiens | place: Peru | collected 2012
ATGCCCTCCACCTGCGGGACTTCGACGTACTGGGTGCCGAAGATGGTGTTGTTCTGGCAGATGTGGATGTAGCTGGCGTCCTTGTCGTAGTCGATAGCGTTTACATCCGGGATATAAGTGAAGTTTTTATCTTTGCTGGACGCCACGATCTTGGCCTCACCGAACTTGGCGGCCTCCTTGGCAGCCAGACCCGAGAAGTTGCCGGACACGATGTAGTCTGCCTTGCCGGTGGTCATAAAGTTCAGCGGCACCATGGCAAACTGCTGAGTAGCGCCGCCCTGAAAGAAGCCCACCTTGTAGTTATCCGGGATATTCATCACCCGGCGCAGAGAAGCCTCGGTGTCCTTGATGATGGCGTCGAACCACTTGCTGCGGTGGCTCATCTCCATGACGCTCTGGCCGCTGTCGCCGTATTCCAGCAGCTCGGCCTGTGCCTGCCGCAGCACCTTTTCGGGCAGCATGCTGGGGCCTGCGCTGAAGTTATATACTCGTGCCATAATGAACCTCTCCTTTTCCTGTGATACACCTATCACGCAGCACCGCCGTTTTTGCGGTGCGTCTGTTGCTTTCCGTAGCCGTAGTATACCGGTTTTTCTATGCCGAAAACAAGAGCATCTTTGCACAAAGATATGGCCCCTGCACCCCGCCTGATGGCACAAAGCATACAAATGTACGCCGTGCGGGGACAAAATATAAGACAATTGTAAAAGATATGCACGATCCCTTGGTTTCATGCGGATTTTCCACCCTTGCACCTTTGGCAGAAATGCGGTATACTGGGAATACTAAGACAAATGTAAAATAAAACTCCCTCAGTCAAAACCGGGAAGCGTCCTCGCCCTCTCAGGCGCTTACGCGCCAGCTCTCCCAAAGGGAGAGCCCTTGGCATAGCGGGAAAGTTTCCGGTCAACCCATAAAGTGCCCGGTTTCGCCAGAGCCTCTCCCTTTGGGAGAGGTGGCACGGCGCAAGCCGTGACGGAGAGGGCGAGCCCGCTAAAAATAATATTTACGGAGGTACAACAGATGTACGGCTTACCGGATACCCTGCGGCCGCTTTCGGCGGCGGAAGAACAGGTGATGCTTGCCGTGTGGGCGTGCCCGGGCGCGGCGGCGCGGCGGGACATCAGCCAGAAGCTCAAGGCTACCGGCTGGGCGGCGGCTACGGTGCTGAATTTTCTTTACCGGTTGGAGGAAAAAGGCTGGGTCAGGTCGGCAAAGCAGGGCAACTGCAACGTGTATGTGCCGCTGGTCACCCGGCGGGCTTACGGCGTGTACTGTATGCGGCAACGGCTGGACACCCTGTTTGACGGCGACCTTGCCGCCGCCGTCCATGCGCTGGTAAGCGAGAGCGGCTGCTCTCAGAGCGCCTTGGAGCAGGCCATCCGGGTGCTGGAGGAGAAGCATCAGGAGACCGAGGAGTACGACCTGTACGACCCCTACGGCTGAATTGTTTCATATTTTTTTACAAAATGTTGGTTGACAGCGAAATATCCGTTCTGTAATATAAAAGCTATTGAAAAATGAGAAACTGATATGGACGAACAGGAAAGGAGCAGCCAGACACATGGATCATTTGCAGAATGTATTAAGCTACTTCGACCAGCAGCGGCCCCTTTGTGCAGAGCATGACCGCATCCCCAAGGACCTCTACCGGGAGTTCGGGGTCAAGGCGGGCTTGCGCGATGAGACCGGCAAGGGCGTGCTGGCAGGTCTGACCAACATCTCGGACATCCGGGCGTTCCAGTATGTGGACGGGGTCAAGCACCCGGCAGACGGTCAGCTGCTGTACCGCGGCTATGACGTAAAAGACCTCATCAACGGCAGCCGCGGCAGCCGCTTTGCCTTTGAGGAAGCGGGCTATCTGCTGCTGTTTGGCCAGCTGCCCACCCCGGAGCAGCTGGAGCAGTTCTGCGCGGTGCTGGGCGAGTGCCGCACCATGCCCACCAACTTTACCCGCGATGTCATTATGAAGGCGCCCAGCCACGATATCATGAACAGCATGGCGCGCAGCGTGCTGACGCTGGCGTCCTACGACCCCAAGGCGGCGGACTTGGATACCGCCAACGTGCTGCGCCAGAGCATCCAGCTGGCGGGCATCTTCCCCATGCTGGCGGTGTACAGCTACCACGCCTATAACCACTACGAAAAAGACGCCAGTATGTATATCCACCGCCCGGACCCCAGCCTTTCCACCGCAGAGAACTTTTTGCGGATGCTGCGCCCGGATATGCAGTACACCCCGCTGGAAGCCCGCGTGCTGGACGTGGCGCTGCTGCTGCACGCCGAGCACGGCGGCGGCAACAACTCCACCTTTACCACCCGCGTGGTCACCTCCTCCGGCACCGACACCTACTCGGCCATGGCGGCGGCGCTGTGCTCCCTCAAGGGCCCGCGCCACGGCGGTGCCAACCTGATGGTCATGCACATGATGCAGAACATCCGGGACAACCTCTACGACCTCGAGGACGACGAGGAGCTGGAAGCCTACCTGAAAAAGCTGCTCCATGGCGAAGCCTTCGACCGTAAGGGTCTGATCTACGGTATGGGTCACGCCGTCTACTCCCTCAGCGACCCGCGCGAGGTGGTGTTCAAGGGCTATGTGGAGCAGCTGGCCCACGAAAAGGGCCGGGATAAGGAACTTTCCCTCTACACCCGCATCGAGCGCATGGCACCCCAGCTGATCGCGCAGGAGCGCAAGATCTTCAAGGGCGTCAGCCCCAACGTGGACTTTTACAGCGGCTTTGTGTACGAGATGCTGGGCATCCCCATGGAGCTGTACACCCCGCTGTTTGCCGTGGCGCGCGTCATGGGCTGGAGCGCCCACCGCATCGAGGAGCTGCTCAGCGCCAACAAGATCATCCGCCCGGCCTACAAGAGCCTTGGCGGCACCCACGATTATATCCCGCGCAGCCAGCGGGCATAAAAGGAACTCCCCGCCGCACAGTAACGATTATGAAAGAAAGACACCGGACAGCCTTGCAGGCCGCCGGTGTCTTTTTTATAAAAATATTTTTATTTGATGCAGCTTGCGCAGGGGGTATAGCCTGCGGCAATGGCTTCGTCATAGCTGGAAAAGAGGACTTGGTTCTTTTCCGCGGGCAGGTTGGGGCAGGTGGGCAGATGGAACTTTTTGCTGTTCACGTTGCCAATGTAAGCCTGCTGCGCCGTGCTGGAGGACGACGGGTCGGTGGGGTTCAGCTGGCTGTCCGGCACAAAGCGCTCGGTGCCCACGGTGAAGTTCTGGCCGTCGCTGCCAATGGTGATGGTGCCTTGCAGGTCGGTGCGGTAGACGTCCACCTTTGCGTCCCGCAGGATGCTCAAGGTTTCCTCGTGGGGGTGGCCGTACTTGTTGCCCGTGCCGCAGGAGATGACGCCCATTTCCGGCAGAACAGCGTTCAGAAACAGGTAGCCGGTGCTGGTGCTGGAGCCGTGGTGCCCTACCTGCAAAACATCGGCTTTCAGGTTGGCGCCGCTGTTCACAAGGTCAGTCTCGGCGGTCTTTTCCATGTCGCCGGTCAGCAGATAGCTGGTGTTGCCGTAGTCGATGCGCAGCACCAGCGAGGTGTTGTTGGTCTCGCTGTACCCGGTCACCGGGCCCAGCAGGGTAACGGTGGCGCTGCCCAACGACCAGACGGTGCCCACGGAGGGCACTTCCAGCTGCAAGCCCTGCTGCCGGGTGTATTTGACAAAATCGTTGAAGCATTTGGTGGAGGCTTCCGTCACCGGGCTGTAAGCGTGCTGTGCCGGGAACTTTGCCATTACGGCGGCAAGGCCGCCCACATGGTCCTCGTGGGCGTGGGAGCAGAACACATATTGCAGCTGCTCCACCCCCTGCTTTTGCAGGTAGGATACCACCAGACTGCCATCGTCCACGTTGCCGCCGTCGTAGAGCATGAACTGTCCGTCACACTCCACCAGTACGCTCAGCGCCTGCCCTACGTCAATGAAGTGCATCTCGAAGGGCTGGCTTGTCCCGGTGGAGGGCTTGACAATATGTCCGCCATTGCTGTCACAGGCGGTAAGCCCCAGCGCCAGCACAGCAGCCAGCGCCAGCGCAGCCAGCCGCAGGAACAGGCGGCGGGGGAATAAAGTTACTTTTTCTTCTTTCCAGTTTTCCACGTTGCATTCTCTTTCTGTTGAATATTTTTGGGCTTATGGCCGGGCGCAGAGTTGGGCGCAAAGCGTGCGCCCGGGCTGGGCTGACGGCCTGCCGGAGCGGCAGCACGGGCGTTTTTGCCGGTGCTGCGTCCCTTCTGGTTGGAATGTACGGTATAGGTGCCATCGTTGTGGATGGTCACCTCGGCGCTCTCTGCCCGGCGGGCGGTGCGCTGCACGGCGCGGCGGCCTGCGGCGGGCACCAGCAGGGGGATCAGGTCCTCCCGGTGGGTCAGCTGCAAGGCCTTGACCACCTTTTCGGCGTTGCGGGGCTCGTAGTATTGCAGCAGTGCGCGCTGCAAAGCCTTGCCCTCGGGGGTCTTTTCCACAAACACCGGCTTGAGGGTGTAGGGGTCAAGGCCGGTATAGAACATACAGGTGCTCACGGTGCCGGGGGTGGGGTAGAAGTCCTGCACCTGCTCCGGGCGCATGTGGTTCTTATAAAGGTACTCGGCCAGATAGACCGCATCCTTCAGGGTGCTGCCCGGGTGGCTGGACATGAGGTAGGGCACCAAATACTGCTTTTTGCCCGCCTTCTTGCTCAGCTCGTAGAACTTATCCTTGAACTTGTTGAAGGTCTCGATGGGGGGCTTGCCCATGTAGGCAAGGGTATTGGGGGCGCAGTGCTCCGGGGCGACCTTCAGCTGGCCGGACACATGGTACTCCACCAGCTCTTTAAAGAAGGTATCGTCCGGGTCAGCCATCAGGTAGTCGAACCGGATGCCGCTGCGGATGAACACCTTTTTCACGCCCGGCAGCTCCCGCACCCGGCGCAGAATTTTAAGGTAGTCGCTGTGATCCACGATCATGTGGGAGCAGGTGGTGGGGGCAAGGCAGTGCTTGCCGCCGGTGCACATGCCGCGCAGCATCTGCTCGCGGCAGGAGGGGAAGCGGAAGTTTGCGGTGGGGCCGCCCACATCGTGGATGTAGCCCTTGAAATCCGGCTCGTGGGTCATGCGCTCGGCTTCCTCCACGATGCTGTCGGCGCTGCGGCTGGTGACACGCCGCCCCTGATGCAGCTGGATGGCGCAGAAGTTGCAGCCGCCGAAGCAGCCGCGGTTCTGGATGATGGAGAACTGCACCTCGCGGATGGCGGGCACGCCGCCCATGCTCTCGTAGATGGGGTGATAGCGGCGGGTGTAGGGCAGGGCGTAGACCTTGTCCAGCTCTCCGCGCACCAGCGGCTTTGCGGGGATGTTCTGCACCAGATACTTTTCGCTCTGCTTCTGCACGATGATCTGACCGCTGACCACGTCCTGATTGTCCATCTGGATGCGGCAGGCCTTGGCGTAGGCGGTCTTATCGCTGGCCACCTTTTTAAAACCGGCGCACTCCACATACCGCTGGGGCAGGTGGTCGAAATCGGTCAGGTAGCAGGTGCCGTTCACGTCCGTGATGCTTTCCACTGGCTCTCCGGCGGCCAGACGGCGGGCAATCTCCACGGTCTGGTGCTCGCCCATGCCAAAGCTGATGAGATCCGCGCCGGAGTCCTCGGCGATGCTGGGCAGCACGGTGTCCAGCCAGTAATCGTAGTGGGCAAACCGGCGCAGGCTGGCTTCCAGACCGCCTAAGATCACCGGCAGGTCGGGGTAAGCCTGCTTTGCAAGCTTGGTATACACGGTGGCGCTGCGGTCCGGGCGGGCACCGGCCTTGCCGCCGGGGGAGTATTCGTCCTCGGCGCGGGGAATTTTTGCCACAGAATAGTGGCTGACCATGCTGTCCACGTTGCCGCCGCCGATGAAAAAGCCATATTTGGGCTTGCCGAACCGCTTGAAATCCTCGCAGTCGGTGTAGCGGGGTTGCGCCAGCACGCCCACCTTGTAGCCCTCGGCTTCCAGCAGGCGGCTGATGATGGCAGTGCCAAAGCTGGGGTGGTCCACATAGGCGTCACCGCCCACCACCACAAAATCCAGCTGCTCCCAGCCCCGGGCTTCCATGTCCGCCCGGCTGATGGGAAGAAATTCAGTGTAGATCTGGGGAGTAGAATGTTCCATAGTGCTCCTTTTATTGTTAAACCCTCTCAGTCAACGCCTTGCGGCGTTGCCAGCTCCCCCGATGGGGGAGCTTTTTTGCATCTTTTCATCCAGTTTTTCTTTGAAGGCAGACGATATCTTACCCACTCATAAAGCTCGCCCTTCGGGAGAGCTGGCGCGTCAGCGCCTGAGAGGGTCAGTCCTCCGGTTGGTTCATCTGCATTTCCAGCCACTGCTGGCGGCTGATGAGCACGGCGCGGGGCTTTGCGCCCTCGTAGGGGCCGATGATGCTCTTTTGCTCCATCTCGTCCATGATGCGGGCGGCGCGGGCGTAGCCCAGCTTGCAGCGGCGCTGCAACAGGCTGGTGGAGGCCTGACCGGCGTCGATGACCACATCCACGGCCTGCTTGAACATGGGGTCGGAGCCTGCGTCCTCCTCGGCATCGGCACCGCCGCCACCCTTTTTGCCGTCCTGAATGGCGTGCTTTTCCATGGCTTCGATCATGGCCTCGTCGTACTGCACGGTGGCGCTGGACTTGATAAAGTCCAGCACACGGCTGATCTCCTCATCCCGCACAAAGGTGCCCTGGATACGGGTTGGTTTGGGTGCGCCCACGGGCATAAAGAGCATATCGCCCTGACCCAGCAGCTTTTCTGCACCGGCACCGTCCAGAATGGTGCGGCTGTCCACCTGACTGGACACCGCAAAGGCGATGCGGCTGGGGATGTTGGCCTTGATCAGGCCGGTGATCACGTCCACGCTGGGGCGCTGGGTGGCAACGATCAGGTGCATACCGGCGGCACGGGCTTTCTGGGCGATGCGGCAGATGGAATCTTCCACGTCCTTGCCCACCACCATCATCAGATCGGCCAGCTCGTCGATGATAATGGCGATGTAGGGCATCTTTTCCAGATCCGGCTGCTCGGCAGCCAGCTTGTTGAAGGACTTGATGTCGCGCACGTTGTTCTCCGCAAACAGGCGGTAGCGGCGCTCCATCTCCTGCACCGCGCTGCCCAGTGCACCGGCGGCCTTGCGGGGCTCGGTGACAACGGGCATCAGCAGGTGGGGGATGCCGTTATACTCGGCCAGCTCCACCACCTTGGGGTCGATGAGCAGCAGCTTCACGTCCTCCGGGCTGGAGCGGAACAGCAGGCTCATGATGATGCTGTTCACGCACACGGATTTACCGCTGCCGGTGCTGCCCGCGATGAGCAGGTGGGGCATCTTGCACAGGTCGGTCACCTGCGCCACACCGGCAATGTCCTTGCCAAGGGCGATGCCCAGCGGCGAGGTCATGCGCAGAAAGCTCTGGCTCTCAAAGATGCTGCGGATGGAAACGGCGGTCTTTTTGTGGTTGGGCACCTCGATGCCCACGGCAGGCTTGCCGGGGATGGGTGCTTCCATGCGGACATCGGCCACGGCAAGGTTCAGGGCGATATCATCGGCCAGCGAGGTGATGCGGCTGATCTTCACGCCCGCCATGGGCTGCAGCTCGTACCGGGTAACGGAGGGCCCGCGGGAGATATCCAGCACCCGGGTGCGCACGCCGAAGCTTTCCAGCGTATCCACCAGCTTCTGGGCGTTGGCCTTCAGCTCCTCCTGTGCGCCGGGGTCGCTCTCCTCCTGCGTTTTTTCAAACAGCTCGATGGGCGGGTACTGGTACTCGTAGCTGTCCACCGGCTCGGCTTCCTCGGTGGGGGCGGTGGCGGCTGCCTGCTCGGAGACGGCGGGCTTTTCCATGGCCGCTGCCACCAGCGAGTTGATGTCCTTTTCCTCCACCGGTTCGGCGGTGATGCTGATCCAGCCGTCCTCGTCCGGCGCAGAGCGGAACGCCACGGCGTTCTCGGCGCTCACCCGGGGCACGGCGGGCTGGATGGGCGCAGCTTCCGACTGCGGCGGCATCTGCGGCTGCACCACCGGCGCTGTCGGCTGGACGATGGGAGCATCAAAAACAGGGGCATGGGAAGGCTCTTCCGGCTGCGGGGCGTCCTTGGCAAAGAAATCTGCCGCAGCGGTGACCACCGGGTCTGCCACGATGGGCGGCGGCGTGGGCTTGGGCGCAGGGCGCAGCGGGTCCTGCCCGAAGGTGCCGCCCGGCCCGACGATCAGCGGCTCAATGGGCTCGCTGCCGCCTTCGGAAAGGGCGGTGTGATCGGGGCCAAGGTCTACGTCAAAGGCAGCGCGGGGACGCGCAACACTGACCCGCACCGGGGTGATGGTCGGCGCGGCGGGCTCCGGCTGAGCAGGGGCGGCGGGAGCGGCTTCGGGGTCTGCCGCGTCTGCTTCCATCTCCTGCGTTACCTTGTGTCCCCAGCGCAGCACGCCGGACATCCAGTCCGGTACCCCCAGATGCAGCCCGGCGGGCTCGTCCTCCTCGTCCAGCGGCTCATCTTCGACTTCGTCGTATTCCTCGTCGATCTCCCGCTCGGCCTGCCGGATGGCGGCACGCTCGGCGCGGCGGGCGGCGCTCTGCTCTGCAAAGGCAGAGCCGCGGGCGCGGATGCCGCCGGTGACGGCGCACAGCCAGACCCAGACCTCGGCGGGAGTGATATCAAAAATGTACAGGCTGCCGCACAGCAAAAGTACGATCATAATGAGGTTTGCCGCCGGGCGTCCGCACAGTAAAAGCAGCACGCCGCCCAGCACAAAGCCCATTGCGCCGCCGGACAGCCATGCGCTGACACCGTTGGCGTAGCAGGCGGAGAGCATTTGCAGCGCCGACAGCCCCTGCGGCTGGATATCGGAAAACACGATGACCGTGCCGCAGACAAAGATAAGCCCCAGCACCAGCTTGAGGATGCGGGACAGCAGCTCCTCGCCCCGGGTGTACAAAACGGCCAGACAGCACACGGCTGCACCCAGCACAAAGCTGCCGCAGCCGAACAGCCCGAACAGCACATTGTGGAGCACCCGCCATGCGGAATCGCCCTGCACAAAGGCCAGCACCATCAGCAGCAGGCCGCCGAATAGGGTGCCAAGCCCTGCCGGAAGCCTCTGTTCTGCCTTTTTACGGCGGGCAGCAGTACGCCGTTTCGTTGATTTTCGCTTTTTTGTTGCCATTCTACTCTGTTCCCCAACTTCCCATAGACACAATAATTGATTCTACTATTGTACCACGCAAGGGCAAAAATGGCAAACCATAATGTTGTTTTTATTGAGGAAAATGGAACGAACCCAGCCCCTCTCGTGAAAAGGCAGTTCCGAAACGCCTGCAGGCGTTTCGGAACTGCAAATAAAAAAATAATTCCGCTGAATATGCGCAAAGCGAACGCGGAGCGCAGTTCAAATCGTCCGGCGGGGGAAGCCGCAAAGCTTCACCCCCGCTCGATCTCCCCGTACAGCCACGCCAGCGCGTCCGAAAGACCGCCCAATTCATCGATCAGCTTTTCCTTTACGGCGCGGCGTCCGTCCAGCACCGTGCCCATGTCCATGACCAGTTCCCCGGTGTGGAGCATCAGCTGGGTGTAGCGCTTTTCCGGCATACCGCTGTGGGCGGCCACAAAGCCGGTGATGCGCTGCTGCATCTGCTCAAAGCAGTGCATGGTCTGCGGCACGCCTAAGATCAGCCCGGAGTGCCGCACCGGATGCACCGTCATGGTGGCGGTGGGCACAATAAAGCTGTGCCGCGCGCTGACCGCCAGCGGGATGCCGATGGAGTGCCCGCCGCCCAGCACCAGCGTGGCGCTGGGCTTGGAGATGCTGGCGATCAGTTCCGCCAGCGCAAGCCCGGTTTCCACATCGCCGCCCACCGTGTTCAGCAGCACCAGCAGCCCCTCAATGCGGGGGTCCTCCTGCACCGCCACCAGCTGCGGGATGACATGCTCGTACTTGGTGGTCTTTTGCCCCTGCGGTGCTTCGGTGTGCCCTTCGATCTGGCCGATGACGGTCAGGCAGTGGATGACATGACCGCCCCGGCTCAGGGTGACCGTGCCCAGATCCTCGATGTCCTCTTTTTCCATCCGGTGCTGCTCTGCGGGGGTGTCTTTTGCTGTATCCATGCGCGTTCTCCTTCCGTAGCGGGGTCTTTGTGGGGTCAGTATCCCCCGGCAGCCGGGGAAGTATACAGGAGAAAAGAAACAAGAAACTTTGTGAATTTTTTGCTTTTTTACAAATAGGTATTTGACATTCGCCTTTCATGCTGTATACTTTAAATAATATAACAGGATAAAACGGAACATCTCTCTGCGCGCAAAGAAGCCCCTTGCATGGCGGCGCGCTGGCGCTGGCGGCTTATTCTGCAGAAGGCGGTTTGAAAGACGGAGAGCTGGACCGGCTCTTCCTGCGGATGTTCTTCATCTCTGCCGCCGGCGTCGTGTCCCTGTCAGTGCTGGCGTACTTCGGGCTGTATCGCTGGCTGCTGTAAAGGAAATGGAGGGATAGCCATGACTGAAAATCGTGAGGCATTGCTTTACCTGCTGCGAATCGCTGGATTTCTTTTTGCCGTATGCTGCGTCTGGATGATCTATGCCAGACAAAAAAAGAAAATGATGCGACTGAAAGCTGCCAATACATACTCCGCCGTCGTCCTTCTGCATAAGCGTCATGCCGGAAATATGGACTACTCCAGCATCAATGCGATCCTGCACATCGATGGCCTTCACGCAGAGACGTTTCTCTATGCACTGGGGGTCCCTGCTGTGTATCTCTCTCCCGGAAAACATGTCATCGAAGTGGAAGCCCATTGGTCGAGGCATATCCGCGGCAGACGCATGAAAGAATTTCAGGCAGGCCCTAGTACCATCACTGTCTCCGTCGAGTCGGGAGAGTACTGGTCGCTGGAGTACTGCATCTCTAAAAATAGTTTCATTTTTGAACGTTGTGATCCGAAGCAGTTGTTTTTAAAAAGAGCCGTGTAAAGGAAACGCTGACTCTGTGATAGGGTCAGCGTTTTTTTATATGCGACATGCTTCCCCTTTTGGAAGCCAGCATAAAAGTTCCTCTAAAAAGGCATATTTTGAAAGAAAAATACCAAAGGTATAACCGATTGGCATGAACTATAGACAATGAAAAAACAGATGGATATAATGGAATCAGAAAGGATGAAGAAGGAAACACCTTTCAGACCGGTCAAAATCACTTGAAATGAGTGTAAAACTTCTAATTTCAGATTATTTCCTCGTGCAGCCGCTGAATGCAGAAAGGAGACTATCATGAACAAGATGTATGATGCAGTGATGAAAATGGAAACTTTACTCGATGCGTATGAAGCGCTCATCGGCGATATGACAAATTTCCTGAATGACAATGGGATCGATATCACAGGTGATCCATCGGAACATCCGGCACTGATGCTCTACGCAGAAGCCGGACGGATCTACGGCCGTCTGCTCCATACGAGAAAGCTGGAAGACCTGCTCCGTATGGAAGGAGAGTACCGCCTCATGACCTCTATGGTCGCTGAGATGAAGGCGGGCGCCTGGATGACCACCTCCCATCACGAAAAAATGGCCAAAGCCGGTTGATTTCGTGAGGAAGCGAATATGGAAACGAGAAAAAGTCGTGCTTCGAAGAAGAAGCACGACTTTTTACGTGGAGTCATAGGTCGGATGATGATGGAGCAGGGGGATTTCACGATAGTATTTTTCATAACAAGACAAAGCAAAAGGAGGGACAAGATGCCTGCGTATCTTGTCCCTCCTTCTATTTCTCTTAGACTACATCTTTTTTAAAATAGGGGGATGTCATCCAGTTTCCGGTCTGCATATCCGACAAAATGGAGCGAAGGAGATCATATTCGCCTTCCATGATGCAGAGCGGATCCATATTTTTCATCTGTGGGAGAGACGTATAGATGCGCAGCGCTTCTTTGTACAGCATCAGCTCGGGAGCTTTGCCATTGATATCGATCCCTGCCTCTTCGAAGTAGGCTCGGTACTGAGCCAGCAGCTGCTCGAAGTTTTGAATCATTTTTTCACGCTTCATTGTGGTGTCGTATAAACTGCTCATGGTGGGTTCCTCCTTCTCTGCTGCAGCAGGTGCATAGAAAGCAGAAACTTCATGAGCTACTCTGCGCAAGCTCTGCGAACCGAGATCCTTCTGTCCGTACATGTTCTCCTGTTTGTCACATGAGTGTCTGCTTTCAGAATTCTTGTGATTTCATTATAAAAAATAAGAGTGCCCTCGTCTATAGCATATGCCTATGCGTTATAACTTCTGTTTTCGGAGCGGAAATATGCCAAACTTATTGTTTTCTGCTTTTGGTTCCTAGTCCCGAAGATTAAAAGGAGGATGAGTAGCTAGGGATTAGGGATTAGAAGCAAGCGGTGATTGAAATAGCGCAGTTATTCTGCAAGGAAGATTTCCAGACAACGCGTACGCAGAAGACGGTTCGAAGCGCAATCAAAATTCGCAGCGTTTTTATGTTTTTATGCGCCGCACCACCAATTCACCAGTCCCTAGTCCCTAGTCCCCAGTGACTAGTCACTAGTCACTATCTCCCTCACAGGTCTTTGATCTTGATCATTCGTTCCGAATCACGGACATCGCTGTAGAACTGCAGGAACTTTTTTGAGACGACAGAGAGGGGGCGGCCTTTGACGCGGACGACGGTCTTGTAGAGATCCGTATGGACACCGGTGATGGCCTTCGCGATAAGCCCATCGGCCAACTTTTCGCGTGGCTCCATCGGGACGATACTGACGCCGCAGTCATCCTCTGCCCAGCGGAGTGCAGTGGTACGCGTGGTGCAGATGGATAGGATCTGCGGACGGATGGATTTTTCTGCGAAAATCTTCGACATCATGAGATGACATCCGGTGGAAAGACAGAGCGGGCAGTCGGAGAGATCTTCGAGCGTCGGCGCTGCGATCCCTTTCAGGAAATGGGAATCCTCCGCGGTCACGCAGACGATTTTTTCCTTGCGTCGGAAAAGGACGTCAAAGTTATTCTGATGAATGGGCGGGACGGAAAGGATCCCGAGCTCTGCGATGCCGGAGAGAAGCTGCTGCGACTGCTCCGTGATGCCGCCTTCGTGGATCTCATAATTGATGAGAGGGAAGAGGCGATGGAAGGGCTCGAGACATTCCTTGATGAAGACAGCGGCTCTGGAATTGGCGACTGTGAAGCGCAGCGTCCCCTTGCTGCCGTCGCTGACGTCCCCGATTTCATTCTTGGCCATATCTTCCAGCGAGCAGATGTATTTTGCTTTGTGGTAGAGGATGCGGCCTGCATCCGTCAGTATGAGGTGCTTGCTGCCGCGGGTCGTGATGATCAGCTTCGTGCCGAAGTAATTTTCCAGAGACTTCACCTGTTTCGAGAGCGCCGGCTGCGCGATGTGAATGTATTCGGAGGCAGCAGTCATACTGCCCGCTTCGACGATGGCAAGGAAGTTTCTGTAATTATCGATTTCCATATAAATCTCCTTTGCATTCAGATCATGTCTGCCAGGATAGGAAGTGAATGCATCTGGGAATAATGGCTCTTTTATTATATAAGAAATAACCAATATGTGCAATCACAAATACTAATAAATGGCAAATGTGAGGGGAGTCGCTTTTATTGTCTGCTTTGCATGACTTTCATTCCTGCAAACGCCAATGATTTGCTTCGGATAACTAAAATTCCTATCAGATATTTTTAATTTTTACTCAAATTTTGTATCATATAGCCAAGTTAAATCCCATGTCTGCCAGGACAGGAAAAATGCCGCAAGGCAAATTTTAAAAGGAGTGATGGAAATGTTAGAAAGACACACAACCCCATTTGACAGAATTTTCACCCATCGGCTTGATGCAGCCAGCCAGTACCTTCATGATAAGGAACAGACTCGTCAGTTCACTGATACCATTCAGGGCAATGAACTCTCTCCGTCTCAGCTTGAGACACTGCACAGAAGAAGACTGAGCTTCATCGGTCATCTTCATTAAAATACACATGGGCGCAGGACAGATCGCCTACAGCCCTTCATCTTCCCCTTGTTTGAAAGCTGTCTATAAAACTATGTATTTCATCCTGTTACCTTCCTCAGCTTGAATGCAAGATAGCTTGCCTAAAGGACCCGTTCAGCGGCGGGTCCTTTTTTTATGTAGACTGGCTGGGGGAGAGCGAGAGAGGAGAAATGCGAAATGGTGGTGCGGTGCATAAAAATAGGGAAGCGTCGCGGAGGTTTGAAACTAGGGAAACACTGATTCTGCGATTTAATCAGCGTTTCCCTAGCTATAGAACCCGCCGGATCTCTTTCAGGCGCCTCCTGGAGCCATCCTACTTGCATATGCAAACAATTCCTATTCCTGCGAGGCATAAAGAGGGCAGTCATGCGAACTCTCATCCGAATTGGAATGAGAGGCGAAGTAGTGCTCATTAAAATTCCTATCATATATTTTTAATTTTCGCACATAAATGCTATGCTTTCCCTGTCAGTTGTTCTTGCTGTTTTTTCAGAAAGGAGGTTCACGTGACAGAACAAAAAGGGAACACCGGATTGGACCTGTTGCCACTCATGAAGGAATGGGATAAAAATTACTATTTCCGCTTCATAGAGACAGATCAATCAAATTTCGGACTCATCAGTACCTATGGTCACTATGAAGATTGGCAGCCGGTCAGCATTGTGTATCCCGAAAAAGAATCCCGCTTCATAAAAAAGGGGAAAACGTAATGAGAATTTTGAAGAGCAACTCTCCACATACATTTCTTAGAAGGATATAGGGAAACGCTGATTAAATCACAGAATCAGATTTCATATGGGTTTTTATACATAGCGTCGTCGACATCCTCCTTAAATAGCTCGCTATTCGCGTCGAATGTCTCCTCGCTCTTTATAAAAATCCAAGAATGAAATCCGATAACGATTGAATCAGTGTTTCCCTAGATTCCTTCCCCAAATTCACACCCATAGGAGGATGTAAGAACGTTATGGATTTCTTAATCGCGATGGATCCAGCAGTGAAATGTCTGCTGCTTCTGCTTGTCGTCGCTATTCTTTTCGTCACCGAAAAGATTCCGCTGGCGGTCACTTCGATCGCTTCTGCTGTTTGCTGCTGGCTGCTCGGGCTGGTACCGCTGAAGGAAGTATTCCTTGGCCTCGCTGATTCTACCGTCGTACTTTTCGGCGGCATGTTCGTCGTCGGGGCTGCGATGTTCTATACGGGCCTGGCGCAGGATATCGGCGCCCGTATCGTCAAAGTCTTCGGCACCAGTGAGACGAAGCTGATGATCGGCGTCATGATCATCGCAGCTGTCATGTCGGCATTCCTCTCGAATACCGGTACCACAGCCTGCCTCATTCCAGTCATCATCGGCGTCTGCAAAGAAGCCAATCTGTCGCCATCCCGTATCCTCATGCCGCTGGCATTCGCTGCTGGCCTCGGCGGTACCTGCACACTGATCGGTACGCCGCCAAACATCATTGCAAACGTGGCTCTGAAAACCGCTGGTATGCCTGAGCTGCAGTTCTCCTTCTTTGAATATGCATATATCGGTATTCCGATCACCGTTTGCGGCATCATCTATATGCTGCTCATCGGTCGTCACATCCTTCCGGAAGTGAAGGTGGATGACTCCTTCGCAAAGACGGCAGAAGTCGAACAGGAGATCGAAGCGAACGAAACCACCAAGACCAAGAAGATCATCTGCGGTGTCATCATGCTCGGCGTCATCGTCACCATGGCGACGGACCTTGTTCCGCTGGAAATCGCAGCTGTCATCGGCGCACTCCTCTGCGTTGTTACCGGCTGCCTTACAGAACGTCAGGCCTATGACTCCATTGACTGGGTCACCATTTTCCTCTTCGCCGGCATGATCCCGATGGCTACTGCCATGAATACCTCCGGCGCAGGCAAGATGATCGCGTCCTTCACTGTCGCAGCTATGGGCGGTAACCCGTCTCCTTATCTCATCACCGCTGTTCTTTTCGTCCTCGCAGTCATCCTGACCCAGTTCATGAGTAACACCGCCTCCAAGGCTCTGCTTTGCCCGGTAGGTATCGCTCTGGCTACCCAGGTCGGCGCTTCCCCGAGAGCAGTCCTCATGGCGATCCTGATCGCGTCCTCTTGTGCCTTTGCTACCCCTGTCGGCACTCCGCCAAACACCTTGGTACTTGGACCAGGCAAGTATTCCTTCATGGACTATGTCAAATCCGGTTCCGGCCTCGTGGTGGTCTGCCTGATCGTATCTGTCATCGTCATCCCGATCGTATGGCCATTCTTCCCGAACTAATAAAGATATATTAGTAAAATATAATAATAAGAAATAATCTCCTCCTTTTATGCCCGCTGGATATGACTCATCCGGCGGGCTTTTTCTTTTTGGGGGAAGTTGGTTGGTTGTTGTCTTGGCACTAGTGACTGGGATTCTCTGGTATCGTCATCCCGAGCGTAGCCGAGGGATCTTTACTGCACTGTGGGAATCAGCGTGTATGCGCTGAGGGGAAACGATGTCCTGGTGCTGCCTCACATCAGGCAATGAACGTTCTGCAATATAGATTTCTCGGCTACGCTCGAAATGACGACGGCGCGAAGCGCTGTCAAAATTGCGGCGAAGCCGCCACCGCCATTTCGTATTTCTAATTTCTAATTCAACTCGAGCCCTGAACCCTGAACCCTGAACCCTAAATTCCCTTGCCTATTTCTCTTCCAGCTTTTATAATGAAGAAAATGGGTTGATGTATCCTACAGTCTTTCAAGGAGGCGTTTGAATGAATCGTCAATGGATGAAAGCAGGAGCTGCCCTTCTCACTTTGGCAGCATTGGGAGTCACGGCTGGCTGCGGGGGAGCGCCCGCAAAGAGCAGCCCGGAGAAAGTAGCGGCATCAGGAGCCGCGGAACGGACACTGAAGGTCGCCTGCATCGCGACATATCCGCCCTTTGTCTATAAGGATAAAGAAGATAAGATCATCGGCTTCGATGTGGATATCACGAATGCGGTCGCCAAAGAAATGGGGGCGAAGACCGAGTACAAGAGCATGCCTTTTGACCAGATCGTGCAGGCGGTCGCAGACAATAAGGCTGACATCGCCGTAGCAGCCTGTGATATGACGCAGGATCGCGCAGATAAGGTGAATTTCTCCTCGATTTACTACAATAAGGAAAGCGTGTCTATCCTGTCTCGTAAGGATGATGAACGCATCCACGGCTCGCAGGATCTTGTCGGCAAGACGGTCGCTGTCGAAAAAGGCACCGTCTATGTGACGACGGCCAAGCAGCTCGGCGCGACAGTGAAGGAGTATGACTATCATGACCAGCTCATTCAGGCCGTGGAAAGCAAGGAGGCTGATGCGCTTATCCTCGATAAGCCTGTCGCTCTCTTCTACATGACGCATGGGGCAGCGGACAAGCTCCGCGCTGCCGGCATCATTTCCGGCAGCGGCGGCTTCGTCATGTTGCTCAATAAGAAGGACCCTGCGCTGCAGAAAGAAGTGAATGAAGCACTGGGCAAGCTCATGAATAATGGAGAATATGATAAGATTTATGACAAATGGTTCGCGGATACGAATTTCGAAAAAGAACCGGATGTGAAGAAATAGGTAAGCGTGAAAAGGATTCTCTCATGACGAGGGAATCCTTTTTTGCTGGGCTTAGGGTTAGCCCGTGGGCGTGCTGTCTCTTGATTGTGTGAGAAAGAGGTTCAGCGGGTTCTATAGGTTCAAGAGGTTCAAAGGGGTTGGTGCGGCGCATAAAAAGCAGAGGCGCCGCGAGGGTTTGAAAATAGCGGTTTTCTCGTATCGCAAACCTAATCCCTAGCTACTAATCCCTGGCTACCAGTCACAAGTCACAAGTCACTAGCTGCTAGCCACTCATCCCTGCTTTCAAGCTTTTTGGGGTAGCCATTCCTCGTATCGTCATCCCGAGCGCAGCCGAGGGATCTTTCTTGCACTGCGGTCAGTATCACATAAGCACTGGCAGGGAAACGATGCCTTGTTGCTGCGTGTTTTTGCGTTCACATAGGCGTCGTTTGTCGGTCTGCAAGGAAGATTTCTCGCTGCGCTCGAAATGACGATACGGAAGTCTGATGTTTCCAAGTCTCCTAGTCTTTTAGTCACCAGTCACAAGTCCCTAGTCCCTAGTCATTTATCCTGTTTTTCAAATTGGCGGAGAAGCCGCCACCTTCCTCATTCCGCAGTCCAGATTTTCTGGAACCCCGAACCCTATTCATTTCCCCATTGTAATCCCTGCCTAAATCGAATATAATGAAATAAGTTATCAATTGTATACGAAGAAATACGCATACAAGTTTACAATATATCATGAGGTGATCAAATGAGTGAATTACTTCGCGTGGAGAATCTCCACGTATCTGTAGGCGGGAAAGAGCTCCTTCACGGCATTAACCTCACCGTGAATCAGGGAGAAGTCCATGTCATTATGGGTGTCAATGGGGCAGGCAAGTCGACGCTGCTTCACGCCATCATGGGAAATCCTGTTTATCAGATCACTGAGGGTCATATATACTTCGAAGGAGAGGACATCACACAGCTTTCCGTCGATAAGAGAGCGAAGCTCGGTATCTTTCTGTCTTTCCAGAACCCGATCTCGGTCGCCGGCATCACGATGGAAAATTTCATCCGTACCGCGAAAACGACGATTTCCGGGAAGCAGCAGCGCCTTTTCCCTTTCAAGCGTCTCATGCGCCAGCGCATGGAAGACCTCGCCATGGATCCGTCTTACGCAGACCGCTACCTGAATGACGGCTTCTCCGGCGGAGAACGCAAGAAGAGCGAGATCCTGCAGCTTAGGATCCTCGATCCGAAGCTCGCGATGCTCGATGAAACAGACTCGGGACTCGATGTCGATGCTGTCCGCATCGTATCGAAGAATATCTCTGCGTATCATAAGGAAGGAAATGCGATCCTTCTCATCACCCATCTGAACCAGATCCTGAAATTTATCCAGCCGGAATTCGTCCACGTCCTGATCGATGGCAGGATCGTGAAGGAAGGCGGACCGGAGCTCGTGGATGAGATCGAGACCAATGGCTTCGATGTCTATCGCAGCGAGGTGTGACTATGGCAGAAGAGAAAGTCAGAAGCCAGGTCGAAGATATCAATCGCAGCATCTATGACGTCAAGGACAAGGTGGAATTTTCCTATAAAGCAGAGACAGGTCTTACGGAAGAGATCATCCGCGAGATCTCGGCCAAAAAGGAAGAACCGGAATGGATGCTCGAGAAACGGTTAAAGGCTCTTGCGATTTACGATCAGCTCGACTTCCCGCCGTGGGGACCGGATATTTCCGAGCTGGATATGCAGCACATCGATACCTATGTGCGTCCGAAGACGGACATGAAAGCGAGCTGGGAGGATCTTCCCGAGAATATCCGTGACACCTTTGACCGTCTCGGCATCCCGGAAGCGGAGAAGAAATCGCTCGCCGGTGTCGGCGCGCAGTACGACTCGGAAGTGGTCTATCACAATATCCAGAAAGAGCTGGAAGAGCAGGGCGTCATCTACGTCGACTTTGAGACGGCTGTGAAGAAATACCCGGAGCTCATCAAGCCGTACTTCGGGAAGCTGATCACACCGAATTATCATAAATTTGCGGCACTGCACTATGCCGTCTGGTCCGGCGGCTCCTTCGTCTATGTGCCGAAGGGCGTCCATGTGAAGATGCCGCTCCAGAGTTATTTCCGTCTGAATGCACCGGGCGCAGGACAGTTCGAGCATACGCTCATCATCGTCGAAGAGGGGGCGGACTGCCACTTCATCGAAGGCTGCTCGGCACCTCGTTACAATGTGGCCAATCTCCACGCCGGTGCTGTCGAGCTGTATGTGAAAAAAGGCGCGACGCTGCGCTACTCGACCATTGAAAACTGGTCGAAGAACATGTACAACTTGAACACGAAGAAGTCTCTCATCGATGAAGACGGACACATGATCTGGGTATCCGGCTCCTTCGGCTCTCATACCTCCTGCCTGTATCCGGATACGGTTCTCCGGGGCGACCGTGCGACCTGTGAATTCACCGGCATCACCTTTGCCGGAAAGGGACAGTATCTCGATACCGGCTCGAAGGTCGAAGCCCTCGGGAAGGATACCTCCCTCACCGTGAATTCGAAATCGATCTCCAAGGGCGGCGGCACGGCCATCTACCGGGGCGTCGTCTACATCGGACCGAAAGCCACGGGGACGAAAGGCTCTATTAGCTGCGAATCCCTGATGCTCGACAATGAGTCCCGCTCGGATACGATCCCGGATATCATCATCGAGAATGATGATATCGATCTCGGGCATGAAGCCAAGATCGGCCGCATCCCGGATGAAGATATTTACTACCTCATGAGCCGCGGCCTCTCCGAAGAAGACGCCAAAGCCATGCTGGTTCGCGGCTTTGCAGAGCCGATTTCCAAAGAACTGCCGCTGGAATATGCGGTAGAAATGAACCGCCTCATCGATCTTGAATTCGAAGGCGCGATTGGTTAAGGAGGGCATCATGGAAGAAATCAGAGTCAACCGTCTGCCGCTTCTCACCTATCGGTATCTGCATACGAATGATACGCCGCTTTCCTTTGAAACGCCGAAAGAGAAAGGCAGCTTTACCTTCTCCGACATGACCCATGTCAAAGAAGGCGGCGCGCTTCCCGAAGATTTCGATGGCGCATCGAAGGAGACGGTGCTCACTGCAGAAAAAGGCAGTCACTATACCATCACCATCCCTCAAGGGAAGGATGCTCGTCTCGTCATCGATGTCCAGGCGGAAGAGGGCGCGTCGGCAGCCTTTCTTTTCCGGCTCGAAAAGGGGGCGTCCCTTTCCCTCACATGGAAGCTCACGGGCGGAGACAGGGAAGGGACCTGCGTCCTTGCTGCGTACTATGAGCTTGCGGAGGATGCAAGGCTCCACGTATCGCGCCTGGAAAGCGGCCTCACCAAGACCATTATCTATGACCAGCGTCACAGCGTACTCGCCGCTCGTGCCCGTGCCGACTTTTATGCGGCCGAGCTCGGCGGAGAGAAGATCATCGTTCACAGCTATGGAAAGCTCTCCGGCGATGCGTCCGAGATGAATGAAAGAGCCATCTATGCCGGCCGCGGGAGGCAGCATCTCGACTTCTTCTACCACATCGATCATGTGGGAAAGAAGACGAAGGCAGAGATCGACCTCAAAGGCGCACTGGCGGATGAATCGAAGAAGATTTTCCGTGGTACGCTCGACTTCAAGCGTGGCTGCGCCGGATCCGTGGGCGATGAAGGCGACTTCGCCATCCAGCTCGATCCGAAGACGAAAAACATTTCCCTCCCGCTTCTCCTCTGTACCGAGGATGACGTACAGGGCAATCATGCGTCGAGCGCCGGGCAGCTTGACCAGAATACCATCTACTTCCTGATGAGCCGCGGCTTCACACTGGAAGAAGCCCGCCGCATCGTGGTCGAAGCCCTGATCCGTCCCATCATCGACGGTATGGATGAGGCACTTCGGGAAGAAGTGCTGAATGCGGTCAGAATGAAATTAGATAGAGAATAAAAGGTCGAACAGGTTCCATGGGTTCAAAAGGTTCAAGGGGGTCCCCATGTTAGGGGAGCAGCGTATTCTCATACATAAAAAATTTCTCGGCGCTTCCATTTTCTGATGCGCCGCACCATCCCCGTTGAGCCTGCTGAACCTATGGAACCTTTTGAACCCGCAACAGATCACTATACATTTGGAGGGATCATGAACAGCGAACTTATTCGAAATGATTTTCCTATTTTGAAAACCAAGGTCGGCGGCCATCAGATCGTCTACTTTGATAATGCTGCCACCACGCAGCGCCCGCTCCCCGTCGTCAATGCGGTGCTGGACTATACCACCCATGAAAATGGGAATCCGCACAGAGGCGCGCACATCTTTGCGATTTCCGCCTCGGAAGCCTACGACACCTCGAAGGAGGTCGTCCGTGACTTCATCCACGCCAGAAGCGAAAAGGAGATCATCTACACCAGAAATACCAGCGAATCCTTGAACCTCGTAGCCCGTTCCTACGGGGAGACACATCTCAAGGCAGGCGACCATATCCTGATCACCATCGCAGAACACCACTCAAACCTTGTCACCTGGCAGCGCGTCGCCCAAAAGACAGGGGCGACACTCGACTATATCTACGTCGACAAGGAAACCGGCCATTTCCCGGAAGAAGAGCTGAAAAAGATCGACGATCCGAGAGTGAAGCTCTTCGCCTTCGCCGAAGTCTCGAATGTCCTTGGCATCGACTTTGATCCGAAGCCGCTCATCCAGAGAGCCCATGCGCATGGGGCGATCGTCGTCTTAGACGGCGCGCAGTCCACGCCGCATAAGCCTGTCGACGTACAGGACTTAGACTGCGACTTCTTCGCCTTCTCCGGACATAAAATGTGCTCCATGGGCGGTATCGGCGTCCTCTATGGCAAGGAAGAGCTCTTGAACGACATGGAACCATTCCTGATGGGCGGCGACATGATCGAGGATGTCCATGAGCAGGAAACCACCTACGCCGAGCTTCCTGCCAAATTCGAAGCCGGCACACAGTATGTCGAAGGCGCTGTCAGCCTTGTCGCAGCCATCCGTTATGTACAGGCCATCGGCTTTGACGAGATCCGCGCACAGGAAAAACGCCTCGTCACCCGTTGTCTGGAAGGCATGAAGAAGCTCCCCTTCATTCACATCATCGGACCGACGGATCCGGAAGAAAAAGAAGGGCTCGTCGCTTTCGAAGTCGAAGGCGTCCATCCGCATGACGTCGCACAGATCCTCTCTGCGGAAGGCATCTGCATCCGCACCGGACACCACTGCGCCCAGCCGCTTCACATCTACCTTGGCATCAATGCTTCCTGTCGTGCCAGCTTCTATTTCTACAACACGGAAGAAGAAGTGGACTACTTCCTCGAAAAGCTCAAGGATGTCCGGAAAGTCATGGGGTATGACGACTGATGGAACTCAAACAGCTTTATACTGACCTCATCCTCGAATACAACAAGGATAAGAGCAACAAACGCAAGATTGAATGTCCGACCGTCCATGAGCACGGACATAACCCGAGCTGCGGCGATGACATCGATATCGAGGTCAAGATCAAGGACGGCGTCATCGAAGACCTCGCCTACACCGGCAGCGGCTGCGCTATCAGCCAGGCCTCGACCGCGATGATGGCTGAACTCCTGCAGGGGAGAACCGTCCCGGAAGCCCTTCGCCTCTGCCGCCTCTTTCTCGATATGATCCGCGGCAAAGTGACGGATGAAAGCGAGCTCGAAGAGCTCGAAGCCGCTATCACGCTGAAGGATATTTCCAAGATGCCCGTCCGCGTCAAGTGCGCGACCTTAGGCTGGCATACGCTCGAAATGGCGCTCGAAAAAATAGAAAAAGAACTCACGAAGTAAGACAGAGCCCCCGACCGCATAGCGGTGCGGGGGCTTTTTGTGCCGAAAAGGAGTGGAAAGGGAAAAGATTCCTCATCCTATCATCTAAACTCATTATTGTCCTAAATCTAATATAGAAATTTGACAATACGAGATTTATGATTCATAATAAAACACATAAAAACAATAATAATGCACTTCAGATAGTTTAATATAATGAGAACCTGCAGGTCCGAAGCCGGGCTTGTTTTCAGGTTTTCATTTTTTATTTTCTATCAGTGGTTTTTACGCAGTCGTCGATAGGGGCTGTTCAGGGTCTATGAAATCGTCTGCGTTATTTATAAGAGAGAAGGATATATATGAAGAAGGATGTCAAATGTTTGCTCTCAGCACTCGTCTTTGCCGGAATTTCATGGGGGGGGATACGGAATAGCGTCTGCTGCTGGTGAAGCAGTGTATGAGCTGAATCCGGTCGTCGTGACGGCAACGAGAACGGAGAAGATGGATGTGGATGTGCCGGCCACTACGACGGTCATTACGGCGAAGGATATTCAAGATAAAGGCTATGTCAGCGTTTTTGATGCACTTGAACATACCGTAGGGGTCGATAGTTATAACTATAGTGCCGGTGGTGGTGATGACCTCGGTGGATCCCAGAGCCGTTTCTATATTCGTGGGATGGATAAAGGGACATTGGTTCTCGTCAATGGTGCGCCGATCAATGTGATGAATTACAGCTCAACAGAAGGCGTTCCTGTCGATGCGGTAGAAAAGATCGAAGTGATCAAGGGTTCGAATTCTGTACTTTATGGTGCGGAAGCTATGGGTGGTGTCGTAAACATCATTACGAAGCATGGCGGAAAACCGAGTGCATCGATTTCCGCAAAATATGGTAATTATAATTCCGGTTATCAGGTGGGAATGACCGGTGAAAGGTATACCGCTTATTTTACTCGTGATTTTGAAGATGAATTTGACGATGCAGCCAAAATTTTCCCTAACTCTAAATATAACTGGACAAATGGAAAGGGGAGAAAGAGCAGCCTTTATTTGTCGACGCAGCTGAATGATCGCTTGACGCTGGACTGGTCTCATGTGGATAGAAATAAAAAGAGATCGGCCTTCAAAGTCATTGGTGGAAAGAAAACGGATAAATATTATAGTTATGGTATTTACGATTATGATACGCAGCGGAATAACATCAATTTGATCTATAATGACAAAGACCATGAGTTTAAATCTGTTCTGGCGTATAACAGCAGAAGAATTGATACGAAGCAATATAAAAATGGTCAAGCACCTGCGGTGCGTGGCACGAATTATGATGTGTACGGGATCACTTTTGATAATCAGAAAACATGGCATTTCAATAACGGGAAGGACAACCTGACTAGTGGAGCCACCTTTAAGAGAGAACACTACAAAGCACTGGCTACACCGTCTGATCGTATTCATCGAGATGCTTACAGTATTTATTCTTCTTATGAACATCAGTTCAGCGATAAACTTTCTACCATCATTGGTGCGCGTGGTGAGTTTGTCAAAGGAAATGGCTGGGATAAAGAGCAGAATGTATTCCTTCCGCAGTGGCAGATGCTTTACAAGCTGAATGATAGCTGGAGCTTGTACTCCAATATTGGGAAATCCTTCGATATGCCGTCGATCAATTCCAAATTCTATTCGAAGAAGACAAAAGCGATCGATTATCAGCCACAGGAAGGCTGGTCTTATGAAATCGGCTCAAAATATGTTAAGGACAAGGATAGCGTAAAGATCGCCCTCTTCCATATGAATATTGATAATTACTTCAAGTGGGTCACGGAAGACAAGCTCATTGCTGGTGGCGATAAGTACACCAGTGTTCAGATCAATGGAGGCGAGTTCAAAAATACAGGTCTGGAAGCTGAATGGACGCATAAGATCAATGAGAACTGGCAGTATAATCTGGGGGTAAGCTGGTCGGATCCAAAGCTGAAGAGCAAATGGGTAAAGGGCCATGAAAATGAATGGATGCAGGAGGCGGCGAAACTGCAGACCAATGCCGGAGTACAGTATTCCGATAAAAAATGGACGGCCAATCTGAACCTGTTCTTTACAGGAGAAAGAGAATACTCCTATTATACAAATAAAGGGGATTCGGCTAAGACGTACGGCTATGACCACGCCGTTCCGAACAGAGTCAATCTGACGTCTTCTATTTCATATGCTCCCAATGATAGTCATCGCATCACACTGAATATGTACAATTTGCTTGATCGGCACAACAACTGCATCAATGAAAATGAAAACTATGATCTTCCATTCAACTGGACACTGACCTATAAATATTCTTTCTGATCGCAGTGAACACAAAAGCGGCTGACAGCCAAAGGCTGCCGCCGCTTTTTATTTGATGAGCCAAAAGGAAGCTATGTGGAAAAGATTTCTTTTTACGATACTTGCCGCACTGGCATCGATCCTTCTTCCTGCCTGCTCGGTCACGCCCGCGCCGCAAAGCGAGACGCGAAGCATGATGGACGATGCCGGGCGCACTATATCCGCGCCCATCCATCCCACGCGCATCGTTTCGCTCACGTATGGGACGGATGAGATACTGACGGCGCTTCTTTCCCCTGGGCGTATTGCCGCCTATTCGAAGTATGCGGGAGATGACGGGATCAGTTTCCTCACTAAGGACGAGGTCAGCCGGGTCGGGCGTACGGTCGATATGGAGCCGGAGCATATTTTGGCGCTTGCGCCGGATCTGGTGATCGCTTCGACGTCTACGCCCATGCAGACGGTCGAGGTACTCACACGCTCTGGTGTCCCTGTCTATGTTTCCGCCATCCCGACGACGGTAGAGGAAATGAAGGGAAAGGTGCGCGGCGTCGCGAAAGCAGTTCACGAAGAGGAGAAGGGGGAAGCGCTGGTTTCTGACATGGAGTCGAAGCTGGCCGCTCTTGCGTCTAAGCTCTCGGCGGTTTCACCGGATAAGGAGCGGGTGGCTCTCGGCATGTCATTCCGCGGGATCCTGGGCAAGAAAGGGACACTTTTTTCGGATGTCCTGCGTCTCGCGCATGTGAAGGATGGGGCAGCGGTGTATGAGGTGCCGAAGGGGGCGGATGCATACCTTTCTTTGGAGATTCTCCCGAAGATCGATCCGGATGTGATCCTTCTTCCCACCTGGCGGGTGAAGGCGGGGGATGATACGAAGGCCTTCGAGGAAGGACTTCTGTCAAATCCTGCACTTCGCGAGGTGAGGGCGGTCAAAGAGAGGCGGCTCGTGCCTTTTTCGGAGAAGTACAAGTACGTCATGAGCCAGCATGTCGTGGACGCAGTGGAAGCGGCGGCGCGGGCGGTGTATCCGGAAGTGTTTGTGACTAGTGACTAGGGGCTAGGACATTTCACCTCTTCTCGCATTTCGCCCGTTTGCATTTTTGCTTGACTGATGAATGGGATGATTGAATGAGGTATAAGGAGACTCACCTATGACACCCAAAATCATTTATATGACGAATGTTGATCGTCGCTATTTCATGATGCGCCGTGCGCTTGACGAATTGATCGCAGATGGAGAGATGCCCGCATCCTCACAGGTCGTAAAGACGGAGGATGGCTCTGTGTGGAGTGCATCGTGGGAAGAAAAACTACGCGGGAGCGCACTGGTCATGATCCGTTTCATGGGAAATACGATCCGTACGAAGTTTTGGACGGCGTGTATGCATTTTCTCTCGCGGGAAGGGATCCCGTATTACATGGATGCGGCTGGATCGGCAGAGGAGGAGTGCGTAGAGCGGGTCGCAGCAAAGGACATCGCGGCTATGAAGGCGTACTCGTTCTATGGGGGTCTGACGAATTACAAGAATCTGTGGCTCTATGTGCGTTCCCTTTTTGATCAGGGGATGCCTGATGCGGAGCCGCCGTCTCCGATCTGCTGGGCGGGGATCTATCATCCGGGGATGGCGAAGAAATTCATGACGGATCTTTCCCTGTATGAGGAGGCTTTCCTGCAGGCGGGGCGTCCGACGCTGGGACTTCTCTTCTATCGGGATGAGTGGATCTGGGATGACCTGCATTACCAGAAGGCATTCATAGAGGAGGCGGAGCGGCAGGGGCTGAATGTCATCGCAGTCTTCACGAATGGTCTGCCGGATCCGAAGCTGGGGATGCCGACGATCCATGAGGTGTTTGAGAAGTATTTCATGAAGGAGGGAAAGCCTCTCGTCGATGTCATCGTGAATGTGATGAAGTTCTCCTTTACGACGTCGGGGTCGATTTCCATCAAGGCGCTGGAAGAAATGGGTGTCCCTGTGCTGGAGGCCTACTCTCTGATCGCTCCGAAGGAGGAGTGGGAGGCATCGCCGGAGGGGATGAATGCGATGGAGATCTCCATCTCGGTCACGATGCCGGAGTTTGATGGGATCATCCACGGGATGCCGATCGCTGCGAAGCATGTGAAGGAGGATGGGGAGGTGGAGTACCTGCCCATCCCCGAGCGTATGCGTGCGATGGTCTCGCGGGCGGGGGCATGGGCGAGACTGCACAGGAAACCGAATGCGGAGAAGAAGATCGCGATCATTTTTCACAATTACCCGCCGAAGAATTCGAACATCGGGAGTGCGTATGGTCTGGACAGCATCGAGAGCGTGCGTCGTCTGCTCGGCTTCATGAAGGAGGCAGGCTATCAGGTCGATTTCATCCCGGAGGACACGGAGGCCTTCATGAAGCGGCTGACGGCGCAGGCGACGAATGACCGCTCGATGCTGACAGAGGAGCAGGAGGCGGCGTGTCAGAAGGTCCCGAAGAAGCTCTACTGTGATCTCTTTGCTACCTTCCCCGAAGAGACGCGGCGGCAGATGGAGAAGGACTGGGGAGAGGCGCCTGGCAGGGTCATGACGACGGAGTCGGGCGATATTCTGGTACCGGGGCTGATGGACGGGCATATTTTCCTCACGGTGCAGGCGCCGCGCGGGTATGGCTTTGATGCGTCGAAAATCTATCACGATCCTTTTATAGCACCGACGCATCAGTATCTGGCATACTATCAGTGGATCCGTGATGTATGGGGAGCTGATGCTGTGGTCCATGTGGGGACGCATGGAAATCTGGAATGGCTTCCGGGGAAAAGTGCGGGGATGGATAGAGGAAGCTATCCTGATCTGGCTCTGGGAAGCCTGCCGAATATCTATCCCTACCATATGACGATCACAGGAGAGGGGATCCAGGCGAAGCGGCGCGGCGGTGCATGTCTTGTGGATCATTTGCCTGCACCGATGGAAGAGGCAGGGACGTATGAGGAGCTGGCTGAGCTGGAGCAGGCGATGGATGAGTACGCGCATTTTGAGAAATCGGAACCGGAAACGGCGAAGCGGCTGGTACCACGGATCCGTGAGCTTGCGGAGAAAGCAAGTCTGGACGGTGAGGTGCCGTATACGGAAGAGGATTTGGCAGGGTATCTTTCGCGCCTTCACTGCTATATCGAGGATCTTAAAAATAGCGAGTGCCATGTCGGACTGCACATTCTGGGAGAGATGCCGAAGGGGGAAACGCTCATCCATGAAATATTGGCTCTTCTTCGTCTGCCGAATGGTGACATCCCCTCGATCTGTGAGCTGCTGGCTGAGGAGGAGGGGACATCCGTAGATACGCTGTTGGGACAGGCACAGACACTGTATCCGAATGGTCTCACCGGGGGCGAGTGGATGGCGCGCCTACAGAGGAAGGCAGAGGGTCTGGTCCGCAAGCTGGCAGACATGCATTTCGACAAAGAGAAGGCGAAGGCACTGGGGACAGAGAGAGAGCAGCCGCTGCTTCGTTTCGTTTGTGAGGAGGTATATCCGCGTCTTGCAGAGACAAAAAAGGAAATGGAGCATACCCTTCGCGGGCTTTCTGCCCGTTACATTGTGCCGGGGATCTCCGGTTCTCCGCACGCGGGCGGTGTCTCTCTTCTGCCGGCAGGGGTGAATTTCTACGGCATCGATCCGCGGCGTCTGCCGACAAGGACGGCATGGGAGGTGGGGAAAGAGCTCGGAGATCAGGTCATCTCGCAATATATCGAGAGCGAAGGCCGATATCCGGAAAGCGTCGGCATGGTCTTCTGGTCGGGCGCGAATATGCGAAGTCACGGGCAGTGCATCGCGGAATTTCTCTATCTCATGGGCATCCGGCCTATCTGGGAGCCGGGAAGCCTCTATGTGAAGCGTATGGAGCCCATCCCCCTGTCGGAGCTCAAGCGTCCGCGCATCGATGTGACGGCGCGCATCAGCGGTCTTTTCCGTGATACCATGCCCTCTGTCGTCTCACTGATGGACAGGGCGGTGCTGCTCGCCGCTTCTCTTGCGGAGAATGACGAGGATAATTACGTCAGGAAACATATTTCTGAGGACAGCCGGATCATGGAAGAAAAAGGCTCGCCCAAGGAAGAGGCGTGGCGGGAAGCTGCGTACCGCATCTTCGGGGATGCCCCGGGGACATATGGTGCAGGCGTTGCGGCGCTTCTGGAGGAGAAAAATTGGGACAGCCTCGATGACCTCGCGAATGTTTTCATCCGATGGGGCGGTCATGCCTATGGATCAAAGTCAAATGGCAGCTACAAGCCCGAACTCTTCCGTGAGCGTCTTGCGCATATGGAAGTCACCATCAAGAATGAGGATAACCATGAGACGAATATGATGTCATCTGACGACTACAATGCTTACCACGGGGGCCTCATCGCAGCGGTCAGAAGCTGTTCGGGGAAGAAACCGCATGCCTACGAAGGGGACAGCAGCGATCGGAGCCGTATCAAGGTACGCACTGTCGAAGCGGCAGCGAAGCGCATCTTCCGCACGGAGACTGTGAATCCGAAATTCATCGAAGGTCTTATGCAGCATGGCTACAAAGGTGCGGCAGATCTTTCAAATCGCGTCGCCGTCAGTTTCCAGTGGGATGCGACGAGCGATGTCATGGAGGACTGGATGTATGAGAAGCTCTCCGCCGCCTATGCCCTGGATCCCAAGGTGCAGGACTGGATGAAGCGTGTGAATCCATGGGCGCTTAGCCGCATCACCGAGACGCTCCTTGAGGCAGCGCGGCGAGGTCTGTGGCAGGCCAAAGAGGAGACTGTGGATGCTCTCGAGAAGCTGTATCTTGAGGTCGAAGGAGAGATCGAGGAGGAATAAGGAAACGCTGATTAAATCACAGAATCAGATTTCATATGGATTTTTATACATAGCGTCGTCGACATTCTCCTTAAATAGCTCGCTATTCGCGTCGAATGTCTCCTTGCTCTGTATAAAAATCCAAGAATGAAATCCGATAACGATTTAATCAGTGTTTCCTAAGAAAACGCTGATCTGATCGCAAAACGATCGGATCAGCGTTTTTTTCACGGAATGGTGTTGTCTGTTCCATTTCACAAAATATAGAGATCCTCATAAGCGGGGCGCATCACATATGTTCCCGTCTTATCAATGAGCCCCCATTTGCCTTTGACCTTGACGCCGGCGAGACCGGAGGAGAAGGGGGTGACGTCGGAAAAGGTGTCGTCATGAGGGAAGGCTTCATGACCCGCAGGCGTGAGGAAGCTCCAGCCGTTCTTTGTCTTGACGGGAAGGAGGCCTTCTCCTGCTTTCGATACAGCGAGGTAGAGGGGGGCGGTGAGGCGTACTCCGTCATTGCCCGCGATGCCCCATTTGTCCTCTTCCTTATAACCGAAAAGACCACTGCCCAAGGATCGGATCTCCTTATAGGAGAATGGCAGAAGCTCGTGACCGTCTTCCATGGAGAGGAGGCCCCATTTCTTGTTTTCGCCTTTGGCGAGAAGTACGCCGTCTTCCTCATCGGGGAGGAGACCGGTATAGATGGTATGAGCGATGTAGGTACCTTTGCGGTCGACCCAGCCATAGCGGCCGTCTTTCGAAAGGAGGATGCCTTTTCTTCCGGCGGAGAAGACGCGGTCATTGGCGGGGCTGGCGATGACTTTCCCGTTCTTGTCGATATAGCCGCGTTTGACCGTGATGGAGGGGACAGTCTCGTAGTCGTACTGGCCGGGATACCAGATGGGCACGCCGATGCCCCATCCCCAGCCCCATGGGTGATGGTGATGGCGTAAGGCGAGCCAGTCGCCCCATCCCCAGCCGATGCCTATGGAGATAGGAGGAAGGCTGCGGACGGTGTGCGTCTCCACCTCGCCTTCTCTGACTTCGGCAAGACCGTCCCTGAAGGGGAAAAGCTGGTCGTAGTCTGCCATGAAGGCGATGGTGCCGTCAGGTCTGGCATAGCCGTTGCCGTCGATGGTCTTGACACCGGAGAGTCCTTCGGAGAAGAGGGTCAGCACAGCCTTGAACTGCGGCTTTGCAGTGACGTGTCCTTCGGTATCGATGAATCCCCAGAGCTTGCTGTCGTCCCTGATAGCCGCGTAGCCTTCGCTGAAGGCCGGCGAGACGGCTTTGTAAACGGGAGGGATGATTTCCTTGCCCGCTCTATCTATGTAGCCCCAGAGATTCTTCTGGTTTTTGACGGCCAGTCGTCCCTCTTGGAAGGCAGCACCGGTATCCTTGTAGATCGGGGAGACGATATAGCGGCCCGTCATGTCGATGACGCCCCAGCGTCCTTTTTCTTTGACGGCGGCGAGACCGTCTTCGAAGAAGCGCGCTTCCTGATAGATAGGCTTCACTTCTCTTCCATCGAGCGAAAGATAGCCATAGGTCGCGCCCCGCTTTACGATCGCCATGCCGTTCTCGAAGTCGGAGACTTGATCGTAGGCGGCACGAGAGATCAGCGATCCATCCTTTTTATAGAAGGAGATCTTCTTGTCCTTCCCACGGACGGCGAGGGCGCCTTCTTTCCAGATGGAGCGGCTTTCGTAGGAGATCGGGATGACTTCCTTTCCTGTGCGGGTGAAAAATCCGCAAAGCCCGCCTTTTTCTGCTTCGATGAGATCATCGCGGCCTTCTTCTGAGGTGAGGTCTTCCGCCTGCTCGTCTGCGTATCTGAGCGAGAGGCCGAGGCGGTCATAGGAAATCGGAATCACGACCTTGCCCGCAGCATTCACCGCGCCCCACACGCCGTTCTCTTTGACTGCGGCCGTGAAGGGGAGAGAGTCGTTGGCAGAAATCGTAGTCGCTGCCAAAAGGGCAGCGAGCGTCAGGAGCAGTGTACGTTTTTTCATAGAGAGCACCTCCGGAAAGATGATAGATTCTATCCTCATTATAGTCAAAGAACGAGGGGCTGTAAATTGAAAGCCAAAAGGGCTGTGAAGAAATGAGGATTCATTTCTTCACAGCCCTTTTTTGCTTTCATTTGGTTCAAGGTTCAAGGTTCAAGGTTCAGGGCTCTCGTGGCGGCTTCGCCGCCTTTTTTAGAAGATGGTATTCTCGTATCGCAGC
>OIYQ01000106.1_pt1 | contig 32217 bp, 26 predicted proteins | sample 1588311 | NCBI WGS metagenome assembly OIYQ01 (sample SAMN03283244) | human gut metagenome | biome: human-associated habitat; material: feces | host: Homo sapiens | place: Peru | collected 2012
CCGGTCACTCCTATGAGAGCTGCAAGTCCCCCGCGGCAGATGGAACGCGAAAATGAGATGATCGTTATTTCACATCGCCTTTTTTGTGGTGTCAGATATGAGACTAGGAGACATGAGACTTTTGCGGTTTCTTGTATCGTCATCAAAAGCGCTGCCATGTGGCGTATCTTCTGGTGAGAACGGGGTATGATTTCTACAAGCGCGGTAAAACATCACACCTTATTTCCTTTAGCGGTTGAGAAAATAGCCAATGCTCAGTATACTAAGAGCAAAGGCAGGCGAATGATAATAAAATCGCAGAGTCCGATTTGGCATGTGTTTTCATGCCATGCTTCGTCATAACCATCCTTACATAGCTCGCTATTCTGAGCGGCTTATTCCTCGCCCTGCATGAAAATACAAGAGCCAAGGCGGACAACGATTGAATCCGTATTTTCCTTTAAACACCTGCTAAACTCGTGACCAGAAAGGATGAAAACCATGCCATTTCAAATCATTCGAAACGATATTACAAAAATGAAAGTCGATGCTATCGTGAATGCCGCCTGCCCGACACTTTTGGGCGGGGGCGGGGTGGATGGCGCGATCCATCAGGCGGCGGGGCCGGAGCTCCTCGCGGAGTGCCGGACGCTCCATGGCTGCCAGACGGGGGAGGCGAAGATCACGTCAGCCTATCATCTGCCTTGCAGATGGGTGATTCATACCGTAGGGCCTGTCTGGCATGGCGGCAACCATGGGGAACGGGAGCTTCTAGCCTCTTGCTATAGCAAATCTTTGGCGTTGGCGGTGGAGTATCGTTTGGAGTCCATCGCATTTCCGCTGATTTCTTCCGGGGCTTACGGATATCCGAAAGAGGAAGCGCTTGAGGTGGCGGTGGATACCATCAGAGCCTTCCTGAAGGATCATAATCTGGATGTGTACCTGGTGATTTTCCAAAAGTCTGATTATCAGCTTTCGAAAGGGCTTGTGGAGGATATTTCTGCTTTCCTGAAAGAGGCGTGGAAGGGAAAAGGGGATCCGCATGCCCGTGAGGAAGAGCGTCTGGACTCCGTGGCTGGTGAATTGGAAAGTTTGTTCCTGGAGGGCCGCTATCCGGAGGGCGGGCTTCCTCCTTGTCCATGGGAAGAATCGAGGCGCCTTAAGAAGCCTGGGATTCAGGGGAGGATCGAACGGGTAGAGCTGCAGATCGAGCGGGTGAACTATAACGAAACTCATCTTGGGGATTTCTTTGTAGACTCGAAGCGAGAGGAGCCATTTTTCTCTGAGTTAGAAGAAAGTTTTTCTCATATGGTACTGCGTAAAATCGATGAGAAGGGCATGACGGATCCGGAATGTTATAAGAAAGCCAATTTGGATCGGAAGCTTTTTTCTAAGATTCGGTCCCATGCGGATTATCAACCCTCTCGGGCAACGGCGCTCGCTCTGGGGATCGCCTTGGAACTCCCCCTCTCTGAATTGCAGGAGCTTTTGGGAAAGGCAGGGTATACCTTGTCTCATGCCCGAAAAGGCGACCTGATCGTAGAGTATTTCGTGAAAAAGGGAATCTATGATATCTACCAGATCAATCAGGTGCTTTTTGATTTCGACGAACCGCTTATATAGTGAGAAGTGGCGGTGCGATATTTGAAAGCGCCGCCTTTTTAGGAAATATGGCATTGTCCTATGACGCGCTGATGGATTACCGTTATTTTACCAGTCACCAGTCACGGGTCACTAGCAACCAGAAGATTCATTTGTCGCTTTCCAAGCGACCATTTCAAAAGAATAAAGGGATATACTAAGACTGTAAAAGAGTCACTGACGAAGTGATATCTGGCAGTCTTTTTATTTTGCATCAGTGACCAGTATTGCAATTTGTCAACTTCTGGACTTAATTGGAAGTGAGAAGTGAGAAAGCAGGAAGGGGCGCACAATTCATATAGCGACCCAATACCCCCTTCATTATGTAAGGCAGCTTGTTCATCATTTATATAAAACTCCGCGGCGCTTCCCAATTTTATGCGCCGTACCTTCACTCCTCACTCCTCACTTGATTCGGAAGCGCCGTGGAGTATAGATGGCGATGCCCGAAGGAAGGCGGGATAACAGGTTTCCCGTTTTTGTTTCCTGACATCGTCCGCTTGACCGCGAATGACAAAGATTTCTCGCTTCGCTCGAAATGACGATACGAGAGAAAAGTGACGGTGAGATATGATGAGAAAATGGTTATTACTGGTATTGCTTTTGCTATGTCCCTTGTTTCAAAGTGTGGATGCCTTTTGGCTCGTATCTTATCAGACGGGAGAACGGTATCAATATGCAGGGGATGGCATGTATTTTGATGAAATGAGAGGACAGTATGTGAATATTCCCATCGTGGAGTTTATGGGAGATCAGGCACTTTCTGCCAATGGGGTCCTCTATGAGGTGGAGATGACGCCGCAAGAACAGATCGCGATGATGAAAGCCATGTCGAGGCAGCGATAATTGGAAATGGGGGAGAATATATGGATTTAAATCAGCAAGTCGCCATAGCGAACGCGGTCATGCGGATTGTTTGTGGAGATAGCCGTTCCTATTATGTGGGACGTCCTGTAGAAGAGATGAATCCTTTGATCAAGGCAACGTTTGATTGGGGTGGAAAGCAAGGGTGGTCAGCCGAACAGATTCCGCAGTATTTCGGTGATTCGTTCCTGGCATATTTTAGTGGGATATTAGGCATCCGGTATCGATGTGCGTCTCTTTGGTTGCATCGTGCCTACAAAAAAGAGGATGCCGATTACATGGATGTTGCTATACGGTCTTTGATAGAGGGGACTGGATTCATTCCTGAAGAAACTTCTCATATATTCTCTGCCATGATAGAAGCCTTTCCTTCGGAGAAGTTTGAGGCTCTTTTTGTGGCAGATAATTCAGCGAGGGAAATTATGAATCGATGCGATGCTGATTTGGAGGCGCTTTCTAACTATCATCCTTTGCCAGAACTGCGTGATTTCTTCATTTCTCGTTTACAGGGGGAATTTGAAATGCTCAATGCTCTTCCTGTATTTCGAAAAGAAGGATGCTGGTTTTGGATCGGTTTGGCAGGAATTGTGGGATTCATTCTCTACCTGATCTTTTAGCATAGGTGAATTAAGGAGAAGAAGGCAATGCAAAAAATTATGGTCATTATGTTATTTTGGCTCCTTATGCCATTTTACTCTTGGGCTATTTCTTTAGAGGAGATACAGAGTCATCCAGAACGATATGTAAAGATGGATGAGAGTCGATCTTGTATCAATTATATAGATGCTGAATCAATCCACTCTTTACGATGCGATCCACCTTATTATACGTTATTAGGAGATGTGTATTATGTGGGCCGTAGTGATAATCTAATTTTTAAAGTGACAGAAGTTTTTTGTTATGATTACCAAAGAAGTAGAAGAGAATTAGAGAAGTCCATCCAATTAAGAGATAGGAACATCTCTTATGATCAACTCAATAAGGCAATTTTCGAAGAGTTAATACAAAATACTGGTATAGTTGGCAGTGCGATCAGTAACAAAGCCTATAATACAGCAGGGACATTTCTTCAGGACGTACCTACCAATAAATTTAGAAATAACAAAATTAGATTAAACGCTCCCAATTCTCACGATGCAGACTATATGTTTTATAGATATTATGGCCAGCACTTTTTGTATTAGTAAAGTAGAGGGGAGCAGAAATGACATTTATCGGAATCTTGGCTTTCTCTGTGGTATGTTCCATATTGAAGAAACAAATCGAAAGCTTTCTTTTTGCTTTCCCTTTTATGATGATTGCAGCCTACTTCTTCTTTTCCGGTGGTCCATTCTGGATTGCCGCTGGAATAGCGACTTCTACCCTTTTAGGAGGGCCTCGACCAGACGAAGACAGTTTTTTTGTCTTTTGCCGCTATCCTATGTTTAATGCAAAATATGGTTTTATCTTTGATATTATAGGAGCGATTTGCATTATAGTTGGCTTGATCAAGGTGTTTTAAAAAACTCCATGGGCTTCTTCACAAGAAGCCCATGGGGTTTTTATATGGATGGAAAACATTCATTGACAGACGAAAATCGAATACTCTATAATAGAAAACATTTATTTTATGAAAAAGGCGCGGAACGTCTATACGCGCCTTTTTGGCGCATGGATTCATATTTGACTAGCCATGCCGGCTAATCTATAATATGAATGATAGATTAGCCGGAGGTGGGACTTATGGATTATATTCATCGTCATATAGAGAAAAAAATAAAAGAAGCCCAGTCCATGTTCAAAGCGGTATTGGTCACAGGGGCGCGGCAGGTGGGGAAGTCTACTTTGCTCAAGCATATATCCGCAGATTTACCGTATCTGACGTTTGATGATCCGATGCTTTTGAATCAGGCTAAAATGGAACCGGGGCTGTTTTTTAGAAATCATCCCTATCCGCTGATTTTGGATGAGGTGCAATATATACAGGAACTATTTCCCTATATCAAAATGGCCTGTGATGAAACCGATCAGAAAGGGTTATTTTCTTTGACGGGATCTCAATCCTTCCATCTGATGAAGCATGTGTCGGAATCTTTGGCAGGGCGTATTGCTATTTTTGAGCTGGCAGGACTTTCCATGCGGGAAATCATGGGGATTTCCTTTGACAGGCCGTTTATCCCGACGGAGGAATACATCAAGGAACGAGGAAAGACGGTCAAGCCGTATCAGAATATCTGGTACTATATTCATCGAGGGAGCTATCCTGCTTTATACGAAAATGAAATGGACTGGCAGTTGTTTTATTCCTCCTATGTGCAGACCTATCTCAGCCGGGATGTCAATGATTTGACGAAAGTCAAAGACCATATGAAATTCATGCGCTTCCTGACGGCGATGGCTGTGCGAAGCGGGCAGCTCCTGAATTACGCGAAAGTGGCAGAACAGGCCGATATTTCTGCGGCGACGGCCAAGGAGTGGACATCCATTCTCGAAGCATCCGGCCTGATTTACATCTTGCAGCCGTTTTCGAATTCCGCTTTGACGCGGGCCATCAAAACGCCGAAGCTCTACTTCAGAGATACGGGACTCGTTTGTTTCCTGACGAAGTATCAGACCGCCGAGACAGCGATGAATGGTGCGCTGGCAGGGCAGCTTTTTGAAACTTTTGTCGTTTCAGAAATACTAAAATCTTTCTCTCATGCAGGGATCGATTATCGAATGAATGTGACCTACTATCGAGGGAAAGATAAATCAGAAAGCCGGGAATCAGAAATCGACCTGATGCTGGAAGAGGGGGATACCATTTATCCCATCGAAATCAAGATGTCTGCCAATCCGAAACTCACCATGACAAATACCTTCGATGTGATTGATAAAATCAAAGGCAGGAAGCGTGGGCTCGGGGTGGTGCTTTGCATGTACGATAAGCCTTTGTGGCTGAATGAAAGAACCATTGCCTTACCAGTAGAATATGTGTGATGATATAGGAAAACACTGATTAAATCGTTGTCAGATTTTACTCTTGAATTTTTATGCATAGCTTCGCCATAACCCGCCTTAAATAGTCCGCTATTCGCAGCGGCTTATTCCTCGCCTCTCATGAGTAGAGGCGCGTTTTATTTTGTCAATCAAAAAATGCTTGCGTGCTAAAACGCACTGTGCCATAATAAATACATAAACAATTTCAAAGCAGTCTTCTATAGAGAAGGGAGCGATGGGAATGACAGACATGATGAGAATCGTGACGATCGGCGCGCTCCTGCACGATATAGGCAAGGCCATCATCAGGGCCGGCGGAGAGAGGAAGACCCACTCTCAGCTTGGCGCTGATTTTTTGCGCCCTTTTTGTGACATATCGGAGGCAGGAGAAGCGGTGGTGCGCTGCGTGCGCTATCACCATGGGAGGGATCTTAGCGGGGCGCATCTATCCCCGGATGATCTCGCCTATATCGTCTACGAAGCGGATAATCTCGCCGCAGGCATCGACCGGCGGGATAGGGATGACGGGACGGCGGCTTTCGGATTCGACCCAGAGCTGACGCTGGAGAATGTATTCAATGTCTTCGACGGGGTGAAGAGAAAGTCCTATTTCCCTTTGCAGTCTCTGAATGCAGTGCTTTCGATGAATATGCCGGTCGCTGACAGGCCGCTTGCCAGTCGCGGGAAATATGCAGGGATCGTGGAGACGCTCTCGGCGAATTTCAAAGAGATACCGCCGCAGGAGATGAAGGGAAATGAGCTGCTCCGCATTCTGGAGGATACGCTCTCCTATGTGCCTTCAAGTACGGCGAAGGGGGAAGTCTGTGACATTTCTCTTTTCGACCATGTGAAGATCACCGCCGCGGTTGCGTCCTCTCTTCTTCGATATATGCAGCAGCACGGGATCGCAGATTATAAAAATTTCTGCTACACGCGTGGTCTGGAAAACCGCAAGAAGGATACGCTGCTTTTCATTTCTGCTGACTTCTCCGGCATCCAGAAATTCATCTACCGCGTGCAGACGAAGGGCGCGATGCGCATGCTGCGCGGGCGCTCCTTCTATCTGGCGATGGTGATGGAGCACATCATCGATGAAATCCTGGAAAAGCTCTCGCTGTCCCGGGCGAATCTCATTTACTCCGGCGGCGGGCATTTCTACATGATGGCGGACAACTCGGAGGAGACGAAGAAGATACTGGAAGAAGCCTTCCGCTCTGTGAATGACCGGCTGCTTCATGACTACGGCACGTCGCTCTATGTGGCGGCAGGCTGGGTGCCTTTCTCGGCAGAAGAGTTGCTCCCCGGGAGGGAGAAGAAGGACAATATTTTCCGCCGTGTGAACCGCGTCATTGCGGAGAAGAAGCAGAGCCGCTACAGCGCCAGTGCGATTGCGGACATGATCGACGAAGACAGCGCACTGAATACGATCGAGCCCGGCATGCGAGAGTGTGCGCTCTGCCACCGATCGCTGGATGCTTCGAAGCTCGAGGACTATGCTGTCCCCGGGAAAGAGGATGAAAAAATACAGGTCTGCCCGACGTGTAATGGCATGTACCTTCTAGGGAAGGACATCATCGATGACAAGCCTGTCTTTGCGATCTTGCATGCACCCATCGAAGGGGCGCTGCCCCTGCCATCTCCCTTTGGAGCGAAGTACCTGAAAGCAGTCACGCCGGAAGAGGAGTGGAAGCTCGAGAAGAAGGGGCTGCTCTACCGCGTGTATGCCCGCAATGCATCGGCCACGTCGTCTCTGATCGGGACGCGCCTGTGGGTGGGGGACTACGCGGCAAAAGAAGACGGCAGCACGCTGGACTTTGGCGACCTCGCCAAGCGGTCTGGCGGGAAAGAGGAAGATACCGGGATCAATCGCTTGGGCGTGCTCCGTGCGGACGTGGACTGGCTGGGGGCCGTCTTTGCGGCAGGCCTTCCCACGCAGTATGCGACATTCTCTCGCTACGCCGCGCTGTCAAGAAGCCTCTCCATGTTCTTCACGAAGGGGATCGTAGATATTTGCGAGAAGAAACTCCCCGCGGGCGAGAAACCCTTCTACCTCTTCGGCGAGAAAGGAGGAAATCGACTGGTCCACGTCGTCTATTCCGGCGGCGACGATCTTTTCCTCGTCGGTGCGTGGGATGACCTCTTAGAGCTTTCCGTCGATCTTCGGAAAGCCTTTGCTGCCTATACGAATGGCATGCTCTCCTTCTCCGCCGGCCTTGGCCTCTTTTCTCCCACCTATCCCGTGATCCGGATGGCGGAGGACAGCGGGGCGCTGGAGGATAGGGCGAAGAAAGAGCCGGGGAAAGACAGCGTAGCTCTCTTTGGAGAGAGCGAGGCCGCTGTACCGGTCTTTTCATGGGAAGAATTAGAAAAGGAAGTGGCAGGAGAAAAATTGCATTTCCTCCTGCAGCATATGATCCTCACCGGGATCAACGACAGCGAAGCGCCGCAAGGACGATGCCCGGCAGGGAAATCTCTCCTTTACCGGCTTCTGGAGCTGCTGGTGAAGCGGCCCTTCAACCTGGCGCGATTTGCCTATACCCTCGCCCGGCTGGAGCCGACAGGAAAGACCATCACGGCAGAAGAAAAAGCCAATTACGAAGACATACGGAAGAATCTGTTCCAGTGGGGGCGCTCCTCGGGCAAAGAAAGACTCGAAGTGGAAACGGCTCTTCGGCTGGTCATTTATCGCATGAGAGAGAAAGAAAAATAAGGAGGCAGCTATGGAAGACTATGTGAATCAAGCGCAGCAGGTGATGAGCCGGATCGCGAAGGATGGGCTCACCACCTCGCAGCTCCGTTTATTTCTATCGGCAGTGAATGCCGTCAACGGAAAAGTAGAGCAGTACAAGAACCGCACGGAGGGGGCTGCTCCGACGAAGCTTTCCCCAGAGCTTGCCATGCAGGTGAAGTTCCTGAAAGTGAAGCTGGCCTACCAGATCGGACGCGCTGAAAGCAAGAGAGGAAATCCGATCAAAGACTTTGAGAGGGAAGCGCAGCTGATGAGACGCATCGATGCCATCGGGGATGACATCCGGAAGTATGAAGATTTCGCATTGTACATGGAAGCACTCGTGGCATTCCACAAATTCTATGGAGGCAAGGACTAGTATGGGACAGGTACAACTCTTAGGGAAACTCATCATCAAAGCCACGCTCACGGTCGAGACGGGGCTTCACATCGGCGGATCGAATGACTACGCCCCCATCGGTGCGGTGGATAGTGTCTTCGTGAGAGATACGATGACGCACCAGCCTATCATTCCCGGAAGCTCGGTGAAGGGAAAGATGCGTACCCTGCTCGCGAAAGCAAGGAATGGACAGCGGCTGCTGGAAGCACCGGATAAAGATGAAGAAGTCGTGCTGCGTCTTTTCGGCTCGGCAGAGAAGAGCCACATCCTTCTCTCCCGCCTGCAGTTCGCGGACTCCTTCGTCAGTCAGAAAGCGCTCTCGCGCTTTTCCGCGTTGGATACTGATACCTATCTGGGCGAAGTGAAGTTTGAAAATACCATCAACCGCGGGACGGGCGTGGCGAACCCGCGCCAGATCGAGCGCGTGCCGCGAGGGATGAGCTTCGATTTCCAGCTGGTGTACAACATCGAGGACGAAGCGGAAATGGAAGAAGATCTCACCGTCCTCGCTGACGGTTTCCGCCTGCTGCAGCTCGACTATCTGGGCGGGCATGGCTCCCGCGGCTATGGCCGTGTGTCTTTCTCAGGATTCACCACCTTGAAGATCGATGCGAGGACAGGAGAGAAGACAGATTGCCAGGAACTTACCCGTATATTCGAGGGGACAAAGCTATGAGGAGCTTCTACATCTTGCCGCTCCATTTCACGACGCCGGTCCACTTCGGCAGTGCGGGATATGGGGGCGGCCTTGAAATGGCAGGCATGACCTGCCTGGCGGACACGCTTTTCAGTGCGCTTTGCGTCGAGGCAGTCCGGCTCGGCGGGGATGCGCTGGCTGCGCTCATAGCCAAAGCAGAGAGAGGAGACATCGCATTCTCCGACCTGCTTCCCTGCCGGTGGGAAGCGGGAGAGTGGCAGTGGTACTTGCCAAAGCCCGTACTTTCCATGCCAGTGAAAACAGAAGAGCGGCAGACGCTCGGAGAGGCGAGGGCAGCCTCCTCTTTCCGCAAGAAAAGCAAGAAGCGCGCTTTTCTGCGTGCATCGGAGCTTTCCCTTTATATCGATGACCTGCGATTTGGTGAAAATTCGCTGGAAGAGGAGCCGACCTTTGCTTCGCTTTCCGTGGATACCCACTACAATGGAAGACTCGAGCGTCCCTATGCGGCGGGGAGTTTCTCCTTTGCAGAAAATGCGGGGCTCTACGTCCTCGTGCGGCTTGCGGATGAGAAAGACCTTCCATCAGTGCTTGCCCTTTTCCACCTGCTCGGGTTTTCCGGCATCGGTGGACGCCGCTCGAGCGGTATGGGAAAATTCGAACTCGGCGCAGATCCCATCCTGGTCTCCAAGAGCGCCGAGGAAGAGGATACCGGCGCCCTCTATGAGCTTTTGATGGATACGCAGGCGGCCACGCAGATGACGATTTCCTGTCTCCTGCCGAAGAAAGAGGAAATCGAAGCAGGCATAGAGGTCAAGGGACTCTGGATGAAGCGGAGCGGGCTCACCTGGACACCCGGGATGGAGAGCGCCGTGAAAGAGAAGAGCATCTACATGCTTGCCGCGGGGAGTACGCTCTCTTGCCGCCTCGCCGGACGCATCGCGGATGTGGCGACGCCAGCCGTGGGACATCCGGTTTACCGCTATGGGAAAGGATTCTTTCTGGGGGTGCCGACATGAGTATGCGTTATTGGAAAGTCACGCTGGGCGTTTACTCGCCCACCTTCATCGGCAGCGGGACAACATACAAGAAGGACAGCTATATCTATGACCGCCAGAATAATAAAGTGTACTTTCTGGATGAAGGAAAGTGGGCGGTATTTCTCGGACAGCATGGCCTCATCGATGACTTCGCGCAGGCGCTCACCCGTGAACTGCAGCGCTTCGACCTTTTCCGCTATCTGGGAAATCAGTCCCAGCTGCGGCGGACGTATGGCAGCGTCTGGAATGTGATCCATGCCATGCAGGATGACGGCGTCATCCGCACGGAAGAGGAGTACTACGCCGCCGATCGGAATGGCAGGGTGAATGACATCGCCGGATTCATCCGTGATGCAGAAGGAAATCCCTACGTCCCGGGGTCATCGCTGAAAGGGGCTTTTCGCACGGCGATCCTGACGAGCGTGATCCGTAAGAACCAGCGCCTGTATCAGAGTGATTGGATGAATCTCAAACAGGCAGCGGGGAAAAAGGGCGAGATGGGACGTGCCATGGACGCTCTTGAGAAGAAGCTCGCCATCCCGCTGAATCAGGAAGGAAAGCGCGACATGGTGGACAGCTATTTCCGTGGGCTGACCGTCAGTGATGCGATATGGGAAGAAGGAAATCTTTGCGTTGCCGCCAAGTGCGACCTCAGCGTCGATGCCGATGATACGCATCAGGTGGCACTCTTCCGTGAATGCCTCGACTACGGCACGAAGCTTACCTTCACGCTGGGGATCGATGACGACCCGCGCGCGATGGGCCATTTCGGCATACGGGACTTCCAGAGCCTGCTTTGCGTGCTGCGGGACTTTGTCGATTTCCAGTATGAGATCCTCGCTCATCCCTTTGCGCAGAATGCAGAGCGCGATGTAGACCGCGGACTCGGGGATATCAAGAAGCACAAGTATGCCGACCTTCTCTTAGGCGGCGGGACGGGCTTTCTTTCCAAGACGCTCGTCTATGCACTGGCACCCCGCCGGGAGGATGCCGTCTACGTGACGCGAAAACTGATGGAAGCCTCTTTCCGGAATGGCAAGCACTTCCGTGATAAAGTCATTTCGCCGCACACACTGAAACTTGTGTGTGCAGATGGTAATTGCTACCTCATGGGGCTTTGCTATCTGGAAGGAGAGGAAATCTGATGCTGAGACAGGCAGAAATCGAACTCACCCTTCCCGAAGGGGAAAAGCTGAACCAGTCCATGGGATCCATCCTCCATGGCGCGCTCATGGGCGTCATTTCCCCCGAGTGGGCGGCGGCCATGCACGAAGAGAAGGTGCGCCCCTACAGCCAGTACGTCACTTTGAAAGAAGGGAAGCTCTACTGGCGCATTCAGACCCTCACCGAAGAAGCCTTCGACGAGATCCTCGTGCCGCTCATGAAAGAGAGCCAGCTCACCCTGAAGCAGCGCGGCTATCCGGTGGGGCTCTCTCACTTCCGTATCGCAAGACAGGAAACCTTCGCAGACATCGAAGAGCGCTGCTGGAGCGGGCGGCGCATCCACCATATCGATATGGATTTCCTGACATCGACCTCTTTCAAGACGAATGGTACCTATGCCATCTTCCCCGATCCCCGCCTCCTCTTCGTGAGCCTCGTCCGGAAATGGAATGCCTTCAGCGATGCTTCCATCATCGATGAGCCGGACCTTATAGCCCACCTTGCGAGCCAGCTGGACATCTCCGACTACCACCTTCACATGCATCCCTTCTCCGTCGAAGGTCGCCGCATCCGCGCCTTCCGCGGAAATGTGACCTACGGCTTCTTCAAAAATGACATGGCCGCCAGCCTCGCTGCCACCCTCGCCTCTTTTGCCATGTATACCGGCATCGGCATCAAGACCGCCCTCGGCATGGGCGCGGTCGAGACAGAGGTCGCGTATTGGGAGAAGAAATAGAAGGCAATGAAACAGAGGGACAGCCGCCCGTACCCTAAGCCTTCCCCCCTTATTGTCATTTCGAGCGCAGCGAGAAATCTTCCTTGCACACCGGTGAAACGGAGAGTGTGAGATGAGCGCCCGAGCGATTTTCTGAGCAGCCGCATGCATGTCGTACATCGTTGCGACAAGAAAGATCCCTCGGCTGCGCTCGGAATGACGAAACGAGAGGACGGGCTATCTCACATTCGTTTTCAACTGAGCACGTAGAAGGCTGCCCCTGCGGGGCAGTCTATCCTGCGCCTTCGGCGCGCCCCTTCTTCAAGGGGCTACTCAACGGTCATGCAAAAACGCAATGCCCGAAGGCGCCATTTTAGTCCCTAGTCCCCAGTCACTAGTCACTCAATGAAAGGAGCTGCATATGCGTATTTTATTCACACCCGCTGGCGATACGGACCCTGTCCGTGGTTTCCATGACGGTGCGATCCTGCACATCCTTCGTCATTATCCGGCAGACAAAGTCATCCTCTTCCTCACGAAAGACATGGAAGAGAAGGAAGACGAGATGGGCTGCTACACGAGAGGTATCGCGAGCGTCGCGCCCGATGTCACGGTCGAGATCCTCCGAAGCGGCATCACCGAACCGCAGAAGTATGAGAAGCTGACCGCCATACAGGACGCCTTTGCCAGCGCGTATGATGCCCATCCGGAAGCGGAGTGGCTTCTGAATGTCAGCTCCGGCACGCCGCAGATCAAGACCGTCATGGCACTCCTCGCGCTCGACTACCCGCGGACGAAAGCCATTCAGGTGCCAAGCCCGGAAAGAAAATCGAATCGCGGAAATCATCCATGCCGGACGGCTGATGAGCTCGTCGAAATGCTCGACTGCAATGAAGACGCCGAGCCCGGTGCGGTCAATCGCTGCGAAGAGCCGCCGCTCCTTCTCCTGAAGCGCCACGGCCTTCTTCGTCAGGTGACATCGCTCGTCAGAAACTACGAGTACGCCGGTGCGCTTCAGATCGTCAGGCAGAATAAGAACTGCTTTTCGCCCATTTCCGAAAAACTCCTTCAGCACGCCGCCCTGCGGCGCGACCTCATGTGGAAGGAAGCGAATAAAGTCATCGCCCAGTATGAGGGAAAACCACTCATCGAAGGGGCGGGAGACTTCTCCGAGTATTTCCAGGTCATGGAAATGAGACAGAGAAAGAAGCAGTACCCGGAATTCATCGTCAAGCTCTCGCCTATCCTTGCTTCACTTGGCATGCAGTACATCCAGAAGATCCCCGGCTTCACCCTGTCCGAGATCGGATACTGGAAGAAAGATCGCGCAGGACATCAGATCTTCTTCATTGACCGTGAACGCATGAACCAGAATTGGCGGGGCCTCGTCAGCTATCTGGAGAATGCCTTCGGTGGTATGCTGCGCCCGGGGCCGATTTACTTCAGCCTCATCGTCCTCATCTCAGAGTATCTCGAAGAGGGAAAACTTCACGGCAATGAAAAGCATAGCCGGATCACCCGCCTTTTCAAAGAACTCCGATCCGTCGAAGAAAGCGTCAGAAATCCCATCGCCCATGAGATCACGAATATGAGCGATGAACGGATCCAGAGCCTCACTAAGAATGCGGTAGGGAAAGGGCTCTCTTCGAAGGAAATCCTCCAGCGCCTCCACGAGCTCGCCCGCCTCATCCGCGGTAGCGATATCCGATGGACATATGATGAGCTCAATGATAAGATCATAAAGAGCTTGTGAAGTTTGAAAGCGGTGACTGATGACTGGTGACTAGTGACTGGTGACTTGAATGCTACTTTCGGGCATCGCCCCATATATACTTGCGGCGAAGCCGCCACCACAACCCTGAACCCTGAACCCTGAACCTTGAAGTTTGAAAGCAGGGATGAGTAGCTAGGGATCAGGCAACACCATTTCTCATTCCCATCCCCGCCGATGCCCGTCCTGCCTGGGAAAATCGGCATTTCATCTCCGAAGGAGAGTGCCTGATGAAGCGATCCCCTCATCCCCGCCGCGAATGCGCTTGCGAGAGCAGACGGGCTGGGGCTTCGCAGGCACGCTATTGAAAGAAAGTCCCCAAGAAAGGGGACGAAAACCGCCAACATTGCCATTATTGCGTCAAGCTGTTTTTAAATTGAAAGAAAGTCCCCAAGAAAGGGGACGAAAACTGTGCCAGCAACGCCATGATAGCGTCCAACTGTTTCCGCATGATTGAAAGAAAGTCCCCAAGAAAGGGGACGAAAACAAACGGTGGGATACCGTTCATCTGAACTTTCCCCCAAATTGAAAGAAAGTCCCCAAGAAAGGGGACGAAAACTTGACGGGCTTTCCCGCCGTTACTTTTGCCAATTCCGGCAATTGAAAGAAAGTCCCCAAGAAAGGGGACGAAAACTGTCTTGTGCAAAAATCCATTGTCATGATTTCCTCTTATTGAAAGAAAGTCCCCAAGAAAGGGGACGAAAACCCTCTCTTTCTTTTGTGTCTTTCACTGTGTCCGGAATGTAATTGAAAGAAAGTCCCCAAGAAAGGGGACGAAAACCGAGACCGCTCTACCGTATATACGTTCGTCATCTGGGGATTGAAAGAAAGTCCCCAAGAAAGGGGACGAAAACTTTCCTCTCTTTCCGTGAGAGGTTCAAGTTCACCGGTAACATCATTGAAAGAAAGTCCCCAAGAAAGGGGACGAAAACAATACTTCTTTCAATGTTCCCCATAAAACCCGATATTGAAAGAAAGTCCCCAAGAAAGGGGACGAAAACCGGATTTCCGCCCCGTCTGGCGTTTCACAACGTCATTGAAAGAAAGTCCCCAAGAAAGGGGACGAAAACGACACTATCGACATAGTAGGCTACTTTAGCATATTTGTGATTGAAAGAAAGTCCCCAAGAAAGGGGACGAAAACTCTCTTCTTCCTGTTTCCCGATAGACTCTTTGCGGATTATTGAAAGAAAGTCCCCAAGAAAGGGGACGAAAACATTGCCCCGTGGACTTGCTCATACAACTCTACTGTTTCTCTCATTGAAAGAAAGTCCCCAAGAAAGGGGACGAAAACAGTTTTGCATTGAGAGCGTCAATCTCTTTTTGTGCCGACTATTGAAAGAAAGTCCCCAAGAAAGGGGACGAAAACCGGTATCTTCTAAGCACTGCATCTCCATTGAAAGCAATTGAAAGAAAGTCCCCAAGAAAGGGGACGAAAACCCTTTGTACATCATCTGAAACTGGCAAATGTTGTTAATTGAAAAAAGGTCTCCGAGAAAGGGGACGAAGACAGAATTGTCTTTTGCTCAGATGAGCCCCTATGTAAGTAGAGAAGATCCCCGGGAAGGGGACGAGAGGTATCTGACTTGGCAGGATAGTGGGGATCAGGATCCCCTTCATGGAGCCGGGTGTCTGATGGATGAGGAGGTATCGCTATGAGCTGGATCTATGTGACAGAAGCAGGGGCGCGGCTGGGTTTTCGGGAAGGGCGCTATGTGATCAGCCGAGAGCATGAAGTGCTGGCAGAGGTGCCGAGTGAGATCGTGGAAGGAGTCACGGTGATCGATGCCGTGCAGGTGAGTTCACGGGCGATCGTGGATTTCTTAGCGCGTGATATCCCTGTGACGTGGCTTTCTACGACGGGGAAGTTCTTCGGGCGGCTAGAGTCGACGTCGGCGCAGGATATGTCACGTGTGAAGGAGCAGTTTGCTCGCGCGGAAGATGCGGCTTTCTGTCTGGATCTTGCGCGGCTGACGGTCTTCCGGAAGATTTACAATCAGCGAGCGATCCTTCGGAGCTACAATCGGCGTGCGGGGAATTCCTTGGTGCAGCAGACGTATGACCAGATCCGCATCCTGGCGGATAAGCTCCATACGGCAAAGACGGTGGATGAGGTCATGGGGTATGAGGGGGCGGTGGCGCGCCTCTATTTCCGCGCGCTTTCTGAATTTCTGCCGGAGGAGTTTCGTTTCGAGAAACGGACGCGCCAGCCGCCGACGGATCCTTTCAATTCGATGCTGAGCTTCGGGTATACGCTGCTTATGTATGATTTCTACAGTGCCATCGAGCGGACGCGTCTCTCGCCGTATATCGGCTACCTGCATGCCTTAAAGGATGGGCATCCGGCACTGGCGTCCGATCTGATGGAGCCATGGCGTGCGGCGATCGTGGATGCTTTCTGCCTCGCACTGGTGACGCATCACGAGATCGATGCCTCGTGCTTTGCGAGAAGCGAGGCGAATGGTGGGACGTACCTCACGCGCGTGGGGCGGCGTATTTTCATTCAGGCGTATGAGCGGAAGATGCGCAGTGTGAATTCGTATTTCAATGGCAAGTACTCCTGGCGTCATACGGTGCAGATGGAGTGCGACTCCTACCGTCAGGCCGTGCATGAGGGGAAGGCGGAACTCTTGAAAGCGTTGGTGATCCGATGATGGAGAAGATGGAAGATATCGATGGGATGGAAGAGATCGAGCTTAGGCCTGATGATGACAGCCGTCTCATCGTCCTCATCATTTATGACATCGTGGACAATAAGCGGCGCACGTCGATGGTGAAGTGCCTCTCGCGCTATGCCATCCGCGTGCAGAAGTCGTGCTTCGAGGGATATCTCACGAGGAAGCAGTGTGAGGAAATGGAACGCCTCGCCTCCGTCCTGATTGATGGCTCGTGTGACTCTCTCCGCGTCTACCGTCTGCGTGACCATGCCTTCGTCCACTCCTGGGGACGGGGAGAGGTCAAGCAGGAGGATGTGGTGATCTATTGAATGAAAAAAGCCTCTATATCTCGTTCGTTGAGATATAGAGGCTTTTTGTGTGTGGGGAGAATTATTCTAAAGCAGATTTCCAGTTTTTTGGAAAACCCATAAATGAAAGACGGATGACATCGGTATAATCGGCTATAAGGTCTTCAAGTTCATGTGCAAACTTTTTCCATTTCTCATCAGCATGGAGCATTCGCTTGATGGCAAGAAGGACAGGAAATAATTTGTTTGATCTTTGCGGTACATACTGAGATAGATCTGAGTATAGCCGAGGCATTTGTTTCAGGGGCATGTTGTAGAGACGGCTGTAATGTGCACAGATATTGCGTATCTCAACCAGTGATAGTATCCAGCTGCTTAGGTATTGTGGCTTTGCGTTATAGAGAGAGGCGATTTGTCGTTTATCGTCCCAGTTTAAAATACTGTATAAGGAAGACAAGCTGCCGAACGTAAACAACTCTATGGCGACCCAGATGGGGAAGTGTCCCTGATATCGTAAATCATGGTGCTTGACGAAAGGTACATTTTTTTGCCGGGCACGTTCTTTTTCAAAATTGCTTATAATGATTTCGTGGATGGATTCCTCATGCCGGTTCTTTTTGGCTAGAAAATTTGAGGGATCCATATATCCCTCCGGACCGTATTTCAAAGCGAGGTGATAAGCAAGCTGGGTACGTAATTGGATTTCCAGCTGCTCAATTACATGGAGTAATAGGTTTCGGAGGGCGCTGTCAAACTGGTAAAGACGATAGATGTGCTCTAAGGAGATGCCATCCAGATATTCTTCTGGATGATCTGGCTTTTTCAGGCCGATACCATAGCCGCTTAAGCGATAATAGTTCACTCGCTTCAAAATGGAAATAGCAGTCTCTCTTTGAGTAATGGTCAGATTGTGGATATGAACCAGGCGATCAATTTGCTGATTATAAGTGAGAGCGGGCTTGAGTTTCATCAAAACCTCCATAAAAAAAGTCCCACCATGGTCCGCAGTACGTTTCCGCCTTATGCGTGGTGGGCTCTGTCAATATTATTATAGCAAAGATAGGCATAAAAGCAAGGGGGATTTAATCAGCGTTTCCTTAGTGCGCAGCCATCCTCATTTTCTTTTATAACACCAGTATCCTACCAGCTCCTTCGGGACACCTTCCCCATTGGGAAAGGCTTTGATGCGGGGGAAGCGGTATTCTCATTTTGTAGTCTTTATCATTTGCGGCTCAGGGGCTCATGCTTCCCCCCCATGTGCCGCGCACTTCTCCGTTTTCCTCATCAGTCTTTCATGCCGCTAGAACCCTATCCGGCTCGCTGCGCTCGCCACCTTCCCCACGCGGGGAAGGCTTTGTCCGTCGTTATTCTTTTTCTAAATATGCGTGTATTCGCTCTGACGTTATAGGGAAAGCGGTATTCTCATTTTATAGTCTTTATCGGTGGCGCTCGGAGCCGTGCTTTTGCATGACAGCTGAGCAGCCCCTTGAAGAAGGGGCGCGCCGAAGGCGGAGGATGGATCCCCATAGCGGTAAAAAATGATGTTGAATGATCCTCATCCTCGTATCGTCATTTCGAGCAAAGTGAGAAATCTTTGTCATTCGCGGCTCAGGGGTTCACGCTTTCCCCACATGTGCCGCGCACTTTTCCGCTTTGCTCATCAGTCTATCATACCGCTAGAACCCTATCCGGCTCGCTGCGCTCGCCACCTTCCCCACGCGGGGAAGGCTGGCGATACGAGGGAAACCTGCCACCCGCAAACCTTCGGGCATCGCCCCATATATATGCGGCGAAGCCGCCACCACAACCCTGAACCCTGAACCCTGAACCCTGAACCCTGAACCCGCTCCCCTTCAACCGATTTCCTCTCATTTCCCCCCTTGTGAAAGATGAAAGTTGTATTATATAATAAGTAGTCGTATAAAGAAGCATTTACTAAGGAGGAACAGGAATTGTTCAAAACATTTGAAATGGAACTGGCCGGTCGTCCACTGATCATTGAGACTGGTAAAATGGCCAAGCAGGCGAATGGCGCTGTACTGGTCAGATATGGAGATACCGCTGTCCTCGTCGCTACGACGGCGAGCAAGGAACCTCGCGAAGGCACGGATTTCTTCCCGCTGACTGTCGACTATGAAGAGAAGATGTATGCTGTCGGCAAGATGCCGGGGGGATTCCTTCGTCGTGAAGGCCGTCCGGGAAATTCGGCGATCCTCTGCGCGCGTCTGATCGACCGTCCGATCCGTCCTCTGTTTGATAAAAGATGCAGAAATGATATCCATGTCGTAGCGACGGTCCTCTCTGTCGACTATGACAATGCACCGGAGCTGTGCGGCATGATCGGCGCATCCGCGTCCATCGGCATTTCCGATATCCCGTGGGACGGCCCGATCGCCGGTGTCCGCGTGGGCCGCGTGGATGGCAAGTATGTCATCAACCCGACACAGGAAGAGATGGCAGCGTCCACGATGAATGTGACGGTCGCCGGCTCGGAAGAAGCGATCATGATGGTCGAAGGCGGCGCGCAGGAAGCACCGGAGGAAGAAGTCCTCGATGCGATCATGTTCGGTCATGAGACGATCAAGGAAATCTGCCGTTTCCAGAAGAAGATCATCGAAGAAGTCGGCAAGGAAAAGCGCGTGCTGACTTTCCCGGAAGTCCCGGCAGAGATCGAAAAAGATGTCGAAGCTTTCGCGACCGAGTCCCTGAAGAAGGCGATCTTCGATGCGGATAAGCTGCGCCGCGATGGCAATATCGCTGCTGCGAAAAAGGAAGCGATGGCACATTTCGCTGACATTTACCCGGAACATCTCTCTGATGTGGCGGATGCGCTCGACCATCTGACGAAGGAAATCGTCCGTCACACCATCACGAATGAAGGCATCCGTCCGGATGGCAGAAAGCTGACGGAGATCCGTCCGATCACCTGCGAAGTGGGACTGCTCCCGCGCGTTCACGGCTCGGCGCTCTTCACCCGCGGCCAGACCCAGGCGCTCTCCATCACCACGCTGGCTCCGATGTCGGAGACCCAGATCATCGATGACCTCACCCCGGTCACCGAGAAGAGATACATCCATCAGTACAATTTCCCGTCCTACTGCGTCGGCGAGACGAAGGGCTCCCGTGGTCCGGGACGCCGTGAAATCGGCCATGGTGCACTTGCGGAACGTGCGCTCCTCCCGGTCATCCCGAGTGTCGATGAATTCCCGTATGCGATCCGCGTCGTTTCTGAAATCCTGGAATCCAATGGCTCTTCTTCTCAGGCTTCTGTCTGCGGCAGCACCATGTCCCTCATGAATGCGGGCGTACCGATCAAGGCACCGGTCGCAGGCATTGCGATGGGCCTCATCGAAGACGGCGGCAAATTCTCCATTCTCTCCGATATTCAGGGCATGGAAGATGCGCTGGGCGATATGGACTTCAAGGTCGCTGGTACCGCGAAGGGCGTCAATGCCATCCAGATGGATATCAAAGTCCATGGCATTTCCAGAGATATCCTGCTGACTGCACTGAAACAGGCGCATGAAGGCCGTCTCTATATCCTGGGCAAGATGGCAGAATGCATCGATAAGCCGGCAGAACATCTTTCCAAGTATGCACCGAAGATCATTTCTCTCACTATCCCAGTCGACAAGATCCGTGTCGTCATCGGCAGCGGCGGAAAGACCATCAATAAGATCATCTCTGAAACCGGTGCGAAACTCGACGTCGAAGAGGACGGCCGCGTATATATCGCTTCCGAAGATGAGGCAGCTGCCCAGAAGGCAAAAGCGATGGTCGAGTCTCTCGTGAAGGAAGTCGAAGTCGGTGAGACGTATCTCGGCCGTGTCACCCGTCTCATGAAGTTCGGCGCTTTTGTAGAGATCCTGCCGGGCAAGGAAGGTCTTGTCCATGTTTCCCAGCTCGCTCTCCAGAGAGTCGAGAAGCCGGAAGACATCGTCCACGAAGGGGATGAGATCATGGTCAAGGTCACGGAGATCGATGACAAGGGCCGTATCAATCTTTCCAGAAAAGCATTGCTGCTGGAGAAGAAGAATAAGTAATGGCGGAAACCGGCTCGCGCCAGCGGGCAGGTCATACAGTTGATTTGGGGTTCAAGGTTTGCGATACGCGCGACCTTCGATGTTCATGAATCATGCAAAAGCGCAGTGGGTTCTGGTGGTTCGTCTCGAAAGAGCAGGAGCCCCGGGGCTCACTGGGCTTTTTCGCTTGGTCAGGATGAGACTTGGAGACTGAGAGACTAGGAGACAAAGAGACATTTTTCCCCGTATCGTCATCCCGACCGAAGTGGAGGGATCTTTATTGCACAACGCTTATCAGCATGCATGCGTGATGGGGAAATGACGTCTTGCTGAGGCGGTGCTACAGATTTCCTCACATATACCATTTCCCTGTCTGCAAGAAAGATCGAGGGCTACGCTTCCGATGACGGTACGGGAAATCTGCCACTACAACTCTGAAGTTTGAAAACAGGGATCGCGGCGAAGCTGTCACCACGATCCTGAACCTGTCCACATGAACCCTATTTCTATAAGGAGAATCTATTCTATGACAAGAGCAAGAGGCTTTGAGATCCTGTCCACGTGGCAGGGGAAAGACATCCATCTGCCGGAGAGAAAGACGGAAAAGAGTGCCGGCTATGACATCGAATGCGGGGAAGACATCGATCTGATCCCGCATCAGGTGACGCTCATCAAGACCGGACTGAAGGCGTATATGAAAGATGATGAATACCTCGCCATTTTCATCCGTTCAAGCATGGCGATCAAGAAAGGGCTCTTCCTTGCGAACAGCACCGGCATCATCGATGCGGACTATTACAATAATGAGGACAACGAAGGGCATCTCATGGTCGCTGTTTACAATACGAAGGATGAGCCATTCCATGTGAATAAAGGCGATCGCGTGGCGCAGGGGATCTTCACGAAATACCTCACCACGGACGATGACCATGCCGAGGGTGTACGCACCGGCGGCGTAGGAAGCACAGGTGTGAAATGAGCATAGAAAAGGAGAAGCTGATCCATCGCACGCCTGCCTTCGAAGGGCGGATGCTGCACGTCTTTGATGATGAGGTAGAGATCCATGGTCACAAGACCACAAGAGAAGTCGTCCTGCATCCGGGGGCATCTGCCATCATCCCTGTCACCGGGGATGGAGAGATCCTCTTCGTCCGTCAGTACCGCTATGCGGTCGAGCAGCCGCTTCTGGAGATCCCCGCCGGCAAGCTCGATGGGGGAGAAGACCCGGATATCTGCGCGGAAAGAGAGCTTACGGAAGAGACCGGCTACAAGACGGAGCATATGGAAAAGCTCGGCTATGTCTATACCACGCCGGGATTCTGCAATGAGACCATCCACCTCTACCTCGCTGACCATCTGGTGAAGTCTCATCAGCATCTCGATCAGGATGAATTTCTGGATGTCATCCGCCTTCCGGTCGACAAGGTCTATGAGATGGTGGATCGCGGAGAGATCTACGATGCGAAGACACTGGCGGCTCTCGCCATGGCGAGAACGAGACTGATGAGAAAGTAGAAATGCGAAATGAAGGAGCGGCGCGTCAGCATATGAGCGCCGCTTTTTTATAATGACTAAAAGACTAGGAGACTAAGAGACATTAGACGTCAGACATTTCCCCCGTATCGTCATCCCGACCGAAGTGGAGGGATCTTTATTGCACGACGCTTATCAGCATGCACGCGGTGATGGAGAAATGACGTCTTGCTGAGGCGGTGCTACAGATTTTTCTCATATACACAATTTCCCTGTCTGCAAGAAAGATCTCTCGGCTACGCTCGAGATGACGGTATGGGAAAACCGCTACCCACGAACCTTCGGGCAGCGCTATTTACAAAATCAGCGCTCGGGTGCTTTCGTAAATTGCCTGCTTGAGACGATCTCCCCCGCTCTTTTTCATCCCGCTTTCCCCATCCAACCTCCGCCCCTTCGGGGCACCTCCTTCCATAGGAAGGAGGGAGTATCAACGTTAGCCCCTTCCCTTGGAAGGGGCTGCCGAGCGCAGCGAGGCGGGGTTGGCTTCTTTTTTTGCGGCGAAGCCGCCTCCTCTTTGCTTTCCCCTCGAGAGGAAGGCTTTGTTCGTCGTTATTCTTTTTCCACATATGCGTGTATTCGCTTTGACGTTATGGGGAAAGCGGTTTTCTCGTATCGCAGCCTTCCCTATTTGGGAAGGCTGTTTTTATACTACGTGGCACTTAGATCCTTCGACTCAGTTCTCATATTTTCAGATAAGCCATTTTTTAACACACGACGTTTTTCTCCGCTTAGGATGACGAAATGCGCTGCACCACCCCCTTTGAACCCTTTGAACCCGCTCCCCCTCTGTCATTCCCAATCAAGGGACGGCACGCCCCGTGGGCTAACCTGCCACCCACAACCCTGAACCCTGAACCCTTTTTCCTATTGCAAAACACAGATGAACTCGCTATAATACTAATAACGCAGGGAAAGAGAAAATCTTTTTCAGATGTCTTTCAGAGACAGGGCGGCTGGTGAGAGCCCTGGCAGATGAGAAAGTTTCCACTCAGGAGCGGCCGGTGAAGAATCGGACGGCAGGCAGCCGATATCAGCCATGAGCTGGCTTATGCAAATTGGGTGGCACCGCGATGACTTCGTCCCATGGAGGGAAGAGGTCTTTTTATTTGCTTTTCGCAGGACGGCATAGCCTGTGAGCGGTCTCTTCCCATCCGATCCGTTTCAAGCGTCAGCGAGCGGCCAGCCGATCACTATTTCCGTCAGATGAGGAAAGCCGATTTCCTATCTTATATTTCCTAAAGGGAGCGATACTATGTTAGACATGAAATTCATCAGAGAACACGCAGACGAAGTGAAGCAGAACCTCGTCAACCGTCACAATCCATTCGATCTGGACGAAGTCCTCGCACTCGATGGCAAGAGAAGAGAACTCTTGCGCGATACAGAAACGCTGAAGAGCGAAAAGAATGCAGAATCCAAGAAGATCGCAATGGCGAAGAAGAATGGCGAAGATGCGGCAGACGCTATCGCTCGCATGAGAGAAGTCGGACAGAAGATCTCTGCTATCGATAAGGAACTCGGAGAAGTCGAATCCAAGCTGAATGAACTGCTTCTCCATATCCCGAATATGTGCGACAAGTCTGTCCCGGTCGGCAAGGATGACAGCGAAAATCCGGAAGTCCGCAAATGGGGCGAGATCCCGACCTTTGATTTCCCGATCAAGGCTCACTATGAGCTCGGCGATACCCTCGGCATCCTGGATGCTGAAAGAGCGGGGAAGGTCTCCGGTGCGCGTTTCTATTTCTACCTCTCGCAGGCAGCCCGTCTCGAAAGAGCGGTATATAATTTCATGCTCGACGTACATACCCAGCAGAATGACTACACCGAAGTCATCCCGCCCTACATCATCAATGGCAAGTCCATGCAGGGCACCGGCCAGCTGCCGAAATTCGCGGATGATATGTATAAAGTCGAAGGTGAAAGCATGTATATGACGCCTACTGCGGAAGTGCCGCTGACGAATTATTTCTCCGGCGAAATCATCGACGGTGCGCTGCTGCCAGTCCATCTGACGGCGCTCACTCCGTGCTTCCGTAAAGAAGCAGGCTCCGCAGGCAAGGATACCCGCGGCCTTATTCGCCAGCACCAGTTCCATAAAGTAGAAATGGTGAAGTACTGCAAGCCGGAAGACAGCTGGGATGAGCTGGAATCTCTGACGGCAGAAGCGGAAAAGATCCTCCAGCTGCTCGAGATCCCGTACCATGTCGTCTGCCTCTGCAGCGGTGATATCGGCTTCTCCTCTGCGAAGACCTATGATATCGAAGTCTGGATGCCGGCACAGAATAAGTACAGAGAGATCTCCTCCTGCTCGAACTGCCTCGATTTCCAGGCACGCCGCGCAAATATCCGCTTCCGCAGAACCCCGGGTGCGAAACCGGAATTCGTTCATACCCTGAATGGCTCCGGCCTCGCTGTCGGCCGTACTGTCGCTGCTATCATGGAAAACTACCAGCAGGCTGACGGCACCATCCGCGTCCCGGATGTCCTCGTACCGTACATGAATGGCGTGACCGTCATCGGCAAAAGAGAAGCCTTCAAGAGTTCCAAAGGAGAATGAGTGAAATATGGGAATGAAGGGGCAGGCGGTGATCCGTCACCGACCGCTCCGGATCCCTGCTATGTCTCATAAATTTCTTGTAAATCTCATGCAAATTTGCTATACTACATGTAACAACCCTGCTGTGCACGTGCGGCTTCATATTTTGAACCGATACCTTTATTAAGGGAGTTCAGAACTGCGAATGGAATCTATGCCCTTCACGGGGACAGATGAAATTCACATGAGAGCACCCACCTGCAAATACGCAGACTCAAAATCCGGCTTTAACGACATGGTGGGGATAGAGATCAGATACCGTCAAGGAAACTTGGCGGTATTTTTTTGTTGAAGTGACCGAAGGGGCGGAGGTTGTCTCCCGCAGCGGGATGGAAATGAATGTGAGATCGCCCGTTCTCTCGTATCGTCATCCCGAGCGGAGCCGAGGGATCTTTGCCATTCGCGGTCAGGGATTCACGCGTTCCCCACATGTGCCGCGCACTTCTCCGCTTTTCTCATCTGTCTTTCATCCCGCTAGAACCCTATCCGGCTCGCTTCGCTCGCCACCTTCCCCACGCCGGGAAGGCGGTACTCTCAAACATACGACGTTTTTCTCCGCTCAGTATAACGAAATGCGCCGCCCCCCCTTTGAACCTATAGAACCTGCTGAACCTCTTTCGCAAACAAGCAAAGGAGCCCCCATGGGCTAACGCTGAACCCGAAGCGATGTTACCACGTCTGTGAATCAGTGGTAACATCGCTTTCCATTATCTGTTATGTCCGAAGAAGGTTTTCGCGACTTCAGGGAATGAGATGTAGCTCAGGAGGTCTTCCATGGAGGCATTCGGATAGCCGTCTTCGGCGAGGCGTTTCCGATAGGTATCGAGCGCAGGCGGGATCATATCCGCCGGACGGCAGGTGATGGGCTCCTGATTTCCGATGGCGAGGCGTTTCACTTCCGGATCGATGGGCCCTGGTGTGCGGCCATACTTTCCTGCGACAAGGTTTCTGACTTCCTGCGGAATCATCTTGTAGCGTCCGAGGACGACATTCATGACGGCCATGGTGCCGACGATCTGGCTCGTCGGGGTGACGAGCGGCGGGTATCCGAGTTCTTTTCTGACACGCGGCATTTCAGAGAGAAGCGCATCGTATTCATCAGCGACGCCCATTTCTTTCATCTGATTCAGTAGATTCGACAGCATACCGCCCGGAATCTGGGAAGAGAGGATCTTGGGATCGATGGAAATATTGGTATTCAGATGGAAATCTTCTTCCAAGTCTTTTTTGACGCGTTTGAAATAATCCGCCACTTCGCCCAGTCGTTCCAGATCCAACCCGGTATCGTAGTCTGTCCCCTTGAGGGCTGCCACGATGGACTCGGTGCAAGGCTGGCTGGACGCACAGGAGAAGGGTGAAATCGCGGTGTCGATGATGTCGACGCCGGCTTCGATGGCTTTGAGATAGGTCATATCGCCCAGTGCTGAGGTGAAATGCGTGTGAAGCTCGATGGGGATGTGGATTTCTTTTTTCAGTGCCTGAATGAGCTTGTAGGCATTGTACGGGAGAAGGAGTCCCGCCATGTCTTTGATGCAGATGGAGTCAGCCCCCATTTCTACGAGTTCCTTCCCCAGCTTCACAAAGTCCTCGTCTTTGTGATAGGGACTCACGGTGTAGACGATGCAGCCCTGGGCATGTGCGCCGGCTTCCTTGGTTGCACGCATGGCGGTCTCCAGATTTCTCGTATCATTCAGTGCATCGAAGATACGAATGATGGAAACGCCGTTATCCACGGACCGCATGATGAATTCACGGACTACGTCATCTGCCATGGGATGATAGCCGAGAAGGTTCTGCCCGCGAAGCAGCATCTGGATCGGGGTTTTGAGATTCTTTTTGAGAAGACGGAGCCGCTGCCAGGGGTCTTCATTCAGAAAACGCAGGCAGACGTCAAAGGTCGCCCCGCCCCACGCTTCGATGGCATGGTAGCCGATGCTGTCCATTTTCTCAAGGATCGGCAGCATATCGACGATGCGCATGCGGGTCGCCGCCAGAGACTGCTGTCCATCGCGCAATACCGTTTCTGTGATTTTCACTGATTTCTTAGCCATAGTGATACTCCATTCTTGTGCTTGTCACAACGTGATTTCATGTTGTCATGAATATAACACGGCCAAGAAAATAAATGAAATTTATGATATTAATGATTGCATTAGGAAGTTTTATGGCCAACCATTGAAAGGGTTCCGGTTAACCCGTGGGTCGTGCGAAAGAGGTTCAGCAGGTTCTATAGGTTCAAAGGGGGGCTGCGCATTTCGTCATCCTGAGCGGAGAAAAACGTCGTATGTTAAAAAATAGCTTATCTAAAATATGAGAACTGAGTCGAAGGATCTAAGCGCCGCGGAGTTTTGAAACCAGCGGTTTTCTCGTATCGCAAACCTAATCCCTAGATACTAATCCCTAGTCACCAGTTACTAGTCACTAGAGATCACAAATCCTTAGTCACTCATTTTTAAACAACTTTATGAATTCCTTCACCGCCGCCGGTGTATAGGATCCGTGCGGCAGGAGCAGGCGATAGCGGCGGATGGCGTAGCGGGAGCGGAATGTAAAGAAACGGATGTGCTGCTCGGTCCCGTCGACAAGGCGGTCGCTCAAGAAGGAGGCACCGATGCCGGCAAGCGCAAGGCGATAAGCGGTGACGAGCTGCGGTACTTCGATATATCTCTTGGGATTCACCCCTGTTTCTTCAAAAATTTTCAGGCTGCGCGCCCCAAGATTGATATGCGCATCGATGGCGATGAAAGGGATCTCGGGAAAATCGGATAACTCCACCTGAGGAGCATCTTTTGCCAGATGGCGTCCCGCAGCCACATCACCTGCCGAGAAAGCCTTGGAAAGCAGGGACTCCGGCAGTGGAAAATGAGAAGGCAGGGCGAGCAGGATATGGTCACTGAAGCTCTCGTAGTTCTCGAATTCCTGAATGACGGATTCGTCACAGCTGAATGTAAAATCAAGCTTATGTTCTTTCAAAAGGTTGATCAGCTGGTCCGAGCTCGTTTCCTCCATGCGGATATGGATGTGCGGGAAGCGGCGCGTGAAGCGCGTGATATAGGGCGGGAGCAGATACGCATTCATATAGTTCGTCCCGCCAAGACAGATGTCCCCGCTCATGAGGCCGTGCAGGTCATCGATCTGCTGTTTCATTTCCTGCTCGAGGAGCATTTCTTTCTTGATATAGGAAATATACATCTCACCCACAGGCGTCAGCGTGAGCGGACGCTGCCCGCGGTGGAAGAGCGCGGCTCCGATGGCCTTCTCTACTTTCCTGATAGCAATGCTCAAAGCCGGCTGTGTGACAAAGAGCGCTTCCGCTGCTTTCGAAAAGCTGCCATTGACATAGACCTGATATATGTATTTTTTCTCCAGCTCCATAATATAAATCTCCTTTATGAAAGAATTAGCATAATTAAATTGATTATATAATGCATAAAGCGTATAGTAAAGGCCATCAATGAGAAAAAGGTATGTTCGAAGATCAGAGTTCAGAAAAACTGATGTAACGGATCCGACACATCCTGCCCGTCCTACAGGGATGGAACGGTGCCTGCGATGGATGAAACGCACTCCCTCCTCTTTGCGCCTTCAGGATCCACGGAAATCCGATCATATCCATTGGATTCCCTGTAACGCACCCTTCGAGAAAGGATGATCCCTATGCCAAATACGATGTACCAGGTCTCCACACTGCAAGCCCTCATGATGGGAGACTACGAAGGACACATATCCATTCGTGCGCTTTTAAAAAAAGGCGATACAGGGCTCGGCACCTTTGACAGTCTTCACGGAGAAATGATCCTGCTAGATGGCATCTGCTATCGGGCGCTCGAAGATGGCCATGTGGAGGTCTCGCAAGAAGACGACCGCTCCCCTTTTGCCGTCGCTTCTTTTCTGAAAGAGGACGACGCTTTCCCTATCAGTGCCCCTGATTTCTCTGCGCTGCAGCAGGCGCTCGATGCGAGACGTATTCGTTTGGGAAAAAATAATATCTGCCTGTGCCGCATAGATGGCGACTTTGAAGAAATCAAAGCACGCTCGGAAGTCCCGCAGACAAGGCCGTACCGTCCGCTTGCGGTCGCCATGAAGACAGACCAGCGGGAATTTACCTTCAAACATGTATCAGGCAGTCTCGTCTGTGTCTATTTCCCGCCCTACATGGATAAGCTGAATATGGCAGGCTGGCATATCCATTTCATTTCCAAGGACAGACGCCAAGGCGGTCATGTCTTCGGCCTTTCTCTGACCAAAGGCATCGCGCGCCTCGCCTCTCTCCCCTCTTTCGAACTTCTCATCCCGCAGAAATCCGATTTCCAGCATCTCGATCCCACGGTCTCGAAAGAAGATATCGAAGCGGTAGAAGGGAAAAAAGCGTAACGGGTTCAACGGGTTTTATGGATGCCATGAGTTTCCCATAAGTAAAGGAAACGCTGATTAAATCGCAGAATTCGATTCCACAAGCATTTTCATGCAACACTTCGTCATAACCCTCCTTAAATAGCTCGCTATTCGCGTCGGATTATTCCTTGTGCTGCATGAAAATGCAAGAGTGAAATCGAACAACGATTTAATCAGTGTTTCCTAAAATTACACGGCGTATCTTTTTATGCGCCGCCCCTTCCCGCTCCACCTCTCGAACCTTTGACGCCTCATTCCTCATTTCAAAAAGGAGCCCTCATGAAGCAATTACTATCCATCATCGCACACAATCGTCCGGGTGTGCTCTCCAAGATCACCGGACTGATTTCCCGCCGCGGCTACAATATCGACAGCCTGATGAGCGGCACCACAGAAAAACCGGGCTATGCCCGCCTTACGATCACCGTGGATGCGGATGACCGCACCGTGGATCAGATTTCCCGCCAGGTCGAAAAGATCAGCGAAGTCGAGAAGATCACAGTCCTCAAAAAAGAAACAAGCGCCCTTCGCAGCATGCTCCTCATCAAGGTGCACGCCGGTGACAAGCGTATGGAGATCCTGCAGCTTGCGGCTGCTTTCCGCTCCCATGCCATCGACATCACCGGTGACAGCATGACCTTCGTAAATACAGGCAGCGAAGACAAGCTCCACGCTTTCGTGAATGCCCTTCGCCGTTACGGCATCGTCGAAATGGTCCAGACAGGCGTCGTCGCTCTGGCTCGCGGTGATGAAGCTTTGATTTTAGATGGCTCTCGCTATGAATGGCCTGAGCAGTATGACACGGTAGGAGGTAAATGAGATGAAATTGACAGGTGCAGAAGTCATGGTCAAATGCCTCCAGGCAGAAGGCGTTTCTACTATTTTCGGTTATCCGGGCGGTGCTATCCTCCCCTTCTACGATGAACTGCGCGATGAGACATCGATCCGCCATATACTGACCGCGCATGAGCAGGGAGCAGCGCACGCTGCCGACGGCTATGCCAGAGCGAGCGGTACTGTCGGTGTCTGCTGCGCGACCTCCGGCCCCGGGGCGACGAACCTCGTCACCGGCCTTGCGAATGCTTTCCTCGACTCGATCCCGGTCGTCGCCATCACCGGACAGGTGAAGCGCAGCACCATCGGCCACGATGCCTTCCAGGAAGTCGACATCTGCGGCATCACCATGCCGATCACGAAGCAGAATTTCCTTGTGAATAAGCCAGAAGAGCTGGATCAGACCATGCATCTTGCCTTCCAGATCGCCAGAAGCGGCCGCCCCGGCCCTGTGCTCATCGATGTGCCGAATGATGTGCAGAAAGCCATGATCGAGTATCAGGGAAGAAAGCTCCCGGCCCTCTCTCCGAAAGCCCCCGATCCCATGCGTATCGATCTTGCCATCGATGCCCTCAGCAAAGCCAAACGCCCGGTCATGCTCGTAGGCGGCGGCGTCGCCATTTCCGGCGCCCAGTATGAAGCCGTGCATCTCGCGGAGAAGCTGAATCTCCCCTGCGCGAGCACCCTCATGGGACTCGGCTGTATCAGCTCCTACCGCAAGCAGTACCTCGGCATGGCTGGTCTTCACGGACATGAACGTGCGAACCGCGCACTCGCCGAAGCGGATGTCATTCTTGCACTAGGCAGCCGTTTCAATGACAGAGAAACGGGTGACCGCGCAACGTACAGCCAAGGCAAGACCATCATCCATGTCGATATCGACCCCGCTGAATTTCATAAAAATATAGACAGCCGCATTCATATCGCAGGTGATATGCGTACCATCATCAATATGCTCGAAAGAGGCTCCTCTCCTCATGACATTTCCGCATGGTGGGACAAGATCCTCACCTGGCCTTCTATGGATGAAGACTACGGAAAGAATACCGCTCCCCTCTTCATTCAGGCACTGAATCCGCTGCTCAAAGGGAAAGACTATCTCTGTGCCACCGACGTTGGACAGCACCAGATGTTCACCGCGCAGCATCTCAAAGTCGAGTACGCCCACCAGCTCATCACCTCCGGCGGCCTTGGCACCATGGGATTCGGCCTGCCGGCCGCTATGGGCGCGAAGCTGGCAAAACCGGAAAAGACCGTCCTTCTCGTAGCCGGCGACGGCGGATTCAAGATGACGGGCAGCGAACTCTTCACCCTCGCCTCCTATCATATCCCGGTGATCGTTATCGTTTTCAACAACAGCGGCCTCGGCATGATCCGCCAGCTGCAGCAGACCGGATATAACGAACGCTACATGGCATGCAATCTTCCCTCGTATGTAGACTTCGTGAAATATGCAGCCGCCTTCGGCCTTGCCGGTGAACATGTCTCCACGCCGGATACGCTCGCCTCCGCGGTAGAAAAAGCCATGAAGATGGATCAGCCTTACGTCATCGAGACAGCCATCCCGCCCAAAGACATGGTCGTCCCTATGGTCGCAGCCGGAAAAGGCATCGACGTCTTCGTCCCGGGGCTCGGAGAAAAGGACATCAATGTAAGGGATTAGTGATGAGTGTCTGGTGGCTAGGGATAAGGCGACAAATGACAGATGTCAAGTGTCAGATGGCTAACGTCTGATGTCTGATCTCTGACTTGTTTGTATCCCCCTTTCGGGCTGCCCATGGGACTGCCCGCTCACACTGATCCACATAAAAAAACTCCATGCCTTTGATATGATCCCCCTAAAGCAGACAAGGTAAATAACCAAACTGCTTTAGGGGGATTTTTTTAATGGCCAAAAGGAAACATTCAGCAGATTGGATGCTTGCCAGAGTGAGAGAATATCTTTCCGGCAAAGGAT